>ENA-OQHP01000614-OQHP01000614.1-human-gut-metagenome-genome-assembly--contig:-NODE-614-length-11400-cov-2.308436_pt1 | contig 11400 bp, 17 predicted proteins | sample MGYA00242563_ERZ504717 | MGnify/ENA primary metagenome ERZ504717 (study PRJEB26092, sample SAMD00036212) | human gut metagenome | host: Homo sapiens | study: EMG produced TPA metagenomics assembly of...
ATGAAGGTGAGATTGTAGAACGAGGCACACACGATGAACTGATTCAGAAAAACGGATACTACAAACGGCTCCATGATATGCAGTCGCTATAAACAATAAAAGTGGAGAGTCATAAAAGACTCTCCACTTTTTCTATAATCTGATTCGGAGTAATCTGCCTTAAGCAAGCATAATCACCTCGTATACATGGTTTGTTCCCAAAAATAGAGCAAGGGCGACAAGGCAAACTTATCTGTACCGCATTCTTTTCACTCTGTCCCCATCCCATAAATCCTGCATAAGGATGTGTCGCTCCCCATACAGAAACGACCGGAGTCCCTACTAACGATGCCAAATGCATATTCCCGGAGTCCATTGCAAGCATCACATCCAGATGACTCATTAACGCTAATTCTTCTGCCATCTTTAATTTGCCAGCTACGGATACCACTCGTGGATAGCTTGTTGCCATTGTTCTAATTGTGCCACTTCTTTCTTGCCTCCGCCAAAAAGAAACAGCTTTACATTTTCCCTACTGGAAAGAGAACGTACAATCTGCTCTTGAAGTTCGATAGGATACACCTTTCCCTGATGAGCAGCAAACGGAGCTACTCCAATCCATTTATCATGTACTTCCTTATACCCCACAACCGAGCGTATATTTTCGATATTTCCCTTTTCATTCCCAAAAATAGAATGAAAAGAAAGAGGAAATGAAAATCCTAATTGTTTAAACACCAGTGCATAGCGTTCAAAAGAAGTAGTTTGTGGAGTCAAAACTTTATTTTCAACAGACGTCAGTTTCTTTCTTTTACCTCTCTCTTTATCTATGCATGCCACTTTCACTCCACTGAGTTTAAAGCAGAAAGAGAGAAAACGACTACGTAATACTCCATGCAAATCGGCTACAAAGTCAAACTGTTCATGCTTGAGAAGAGAAAACAGGCGAAACAATCCTTTGATTCCGGCATATTCTTTTTTCACATCCACACCCCGAAACGAGACATTGGATGGAACCTGCGTAAACAATGCAGCCATATTAGGGCGACTTAACACCACAACCTGATGCTGAGGAAAAGAGTTCGCAAAAGAACAAAGCACTGGGACTGTCATTGCCACATCTCCCAGTGCCGAAAAACGAATGACCAGAATCTTTGCCATAATCAAAAAAGAGTCTGATTATTTCTTTCCGTATAATACCGGATTTAATGCCGGATCATTGTACATCTTCATCTGTTTGTACACTTTCATATACTTACGTCCAGCTTCAATGTCTGCAATCAGCTGGTCAATAGCCAATGACAAATCTTTCTGTTGCTCCAACAACACCGCAAGTTTTGCCTCGCATTGCTTATGATGAGCTTCATCTGTATCCGTACGTTCCACTTCCTTACGCATGTGATAAATCTTCAAAGCCAAGATAGACAAGCAGGTCAATAGCCATGCGGGACTTCCGTATTAATTGTGGCTTCAGAAGAAGGAGTAATATCTTTATATTTATCCAGGAAGTAGCTGTCAATCAATTCCACCAAGTCAGTACGATCCTGATTAGACTTGTCAATTCTGCGCTTTAACACCAATGCTTCTGCCGGATCGATATGAGGGTCACGAATAATATCCTCAAAATGCCATTGCACAGTGTCAATCCAGTTTTTCAGATACAAATAATATTCAATACTTTTCAACGGATATGGATTATTAATAGGAGCATCCACGTTATCCGTCTTATGATAATCATTGATAGCCTGCTCGAAAATAGGACGACATAATTCTGTAAAAGTCATAACAACAAATTTTAAACAGTGAATATGAAAAACAAAAATAATGATTGTTTCACAAATAAACAACTGATAGTCTTTCAAAATTTACATACACTCAGTCAGGGAAAATGCTAACTTTGCAACCCAATAATTTGGACAAAGATGAAAGTAATCGTAGACAACAAAATACCTTACATCCGCGAAGTCATCGAACAACTGGCGGATGAAGTGGTCTATCTGCCGGGAAAAGCCTTCACACCGGAGGTCGTTAAAGACGCAGATGCCTTGATTATCCGCACACGGACAATCTGTAACCGGGAATTGCTGGAAGGAAGCAACGTACGGTTTATCGGGACAGCCACCATCGGCTTCGACCACATTGATGCGGCATATTGCCAGCAAGCCGGGATTACCTGGAGCAATTGTCCCGGATGCAATGCGGGGGCTGTAGAACAATATCTTCACGCCGTGCTTCTGCTTCTTCAAAAAGAAAAGGGAATCAACCTGCAAGAATCTTGTCTGGGTATCATTGGTGTAGGGCATGTGGGAGAACGTATCCGGCAGATGGCACAACGTATCGGATTGAAAGTATTGCTGAACGACCCTCCTCGGGCTGATGAGGGAGAAGAAGGCTTCTGTTCATTAGACACACTGGCCGAACAATGTAACATTCTGACCTTTCATACACCCCTCATCCGGGAAGGAAAATATAAGACCTACCATCTGGCCGACAGTACTTCTTTCAAAAGTTACAACAAGCCCCTTACCTCATCAATACATCACGTGGAGAAGTCGTAGATACCGAGGCACTGCTCACAGCCATGAATCAAGGCTCGTAACGAGTGCTGTCATTGACGTATGGGAAAACGAACCGCACATCAGTCAGGAGTTGCTCGACAAGGTATTTATCGGCACACCTCACATTGCCGGTTATTCTGCCGACGGAAAAGCCAATGCTACCCGCATGGTACTGGAAGCATTTTGCGTTTCTTCCATAAACGGGCTGATTTTCATATTGCCCTCCCCAACAATCCGAATCAAACCTTATCGCAGGACGAGAATGTGAGGGTACTTCAATTGTATAACCCACACAAGGACTGCGAAGAATTGCGTGCACACCCGGAGCTGTTTGAACAACTGCGCGGCGACTATCATTTACGAAGGGAATAAGGCATAAAAAAACAAGTTTACGTGCACAGAATGTATAAAAATGTGCAAAGGAAAAGCATTTATTTGCCTGAATATTTGCTTAGAATCAGAAATATTTATTCCTTTGCAGCGAAAATCAATAAATTACATTATTTATAAACTTAAAAAACTTAGAATTATGTCTGAAATCGCATCAAAAGTACAGAAAATTATCGTAGATAAATTGGGCGTAGAAGAATCAGAAGTAGTTGCAACTGCTAGCTTCACTAACGACCTGGGTGCTGACTCTTTGGATACTGTAGAATTGATCATGGAATTCGAAAAAGAATTCGGAATCTCTATTCCAGACGATCAGGCAGAAAAGATCCAGACTGTAGGTGACGCTATCTCTTACATCGAGCTAACGCAAATATTAATTCTACCTTTATGGAATTAAAAAGAGTAGTAGTAACAGGTCTTGGTGCGTTGACTCCAGTGGGTAACACTGTTCCGGAATTCTGGAACAACCTCCTGAACGGCGTCAGCGGAGCAGGACCTATTACTCATTTTGATGCGTCAAAATTTAAGACTCAGTCGCTTGCGAAGTGAAGAACTTCAACGCTGCTGACCATATTGACCGTAAGGAAGCCCGTAAGATGGACCTTTACACTCAGTATGCTGTAGTTGCAGCTAAAGAAGCGGTAACTGATGCCGGTATCGACGTAGAAAAAGAAGATTTGAACAAAGTCGGAGTGATTCTCGGTGTCGGAATCGGAGGTATTCATACTTTCGAAGAAGAAGTCGCTGGTTACGAAAAGACTAAAAACGACCTCGGACCGAAATTCAATCCGTTCTTTATTCCGAAAATGATTGCAGATATTGCATCCGGACAGATTTCTATCATGTACGGCTTCCACGGACCTAACTTCACCACTACTTCTGCATGTGCGTCTTCTTCTAACGCTATAGCTGATGCATTCAACTATATCCGTTTGGGAAAAGCCAACATCATTGTAACAGGTGGAGCCGAAGCAGCTATCTTCCTGCAGGAGTAGGCGGCTTCAATGCCATGCATGCACTGTCTACACGCAATGACGACCCTGCACGTGCTTCACGTCCGTTCAGTGCCAGCCGCGATGGTTTCGTAATGGGCGAAGGTGCCGGATGTTTGATTCTTGAAGAACTGGAACACGCTAAAGCACGTGGTGCGAAGATATACGCAGAATTGGCCGGTACAGGTGCATCTGGCGACGCTTACCATTTAACAGCTTCTCATCCTGAAGGCCTGGGTGCGAAACTGGTTATGCAGAGCGCTCTGGAAGATGCCGGAATGAAACCGGAAGATATCGACTATATCAATGTTCACGGTACATCTACCGGTAGGTGATATCTCAGAAGTGAAAGCTATCCAGGCTCTCTTCGGAGAACATGCCTATAAGCTGAACATCAGTTCTACCAAGTCTATGACTGGACACCTGTTGGGTGCAACCGGAGGTGTAGAAGCCATTGCTTGCGTACTGTCTGTAAAAAATGATATTGTACCTCCGACAATCAACCACGAAGAAGGTGACAACGATGAAAACATCGACTACAACCTGAACTTCACTTTCAATAAGGCACAGCAGCGTACTGTACGTGCTGCATTGAGCAACACATTCGGATTTGGTGGTCACAATGCATGTGTAATCATTAAAAAATACACTGAATAAACTGTGTTTAGCAATATACTAGATGAGATAAGACTTCTTTTTCGAAAGGATAAGGAGTCTTATCTTTGTTTTTATAAAATACTGGGATTTTATCCGCGAAACATCGAAATCTACCAGCAGGCCCTCCTGCACAAATCGTCTTCGGTAAAAACTAAAGGCAGACTGTTGAACAATGAACGCCTGGAGTTCTTAGGAGATGCCATACTGGATGCAGTAGTGGCCGACATTGTGTACAAACGGTTTGAGGGGAAAAGAGAGGGATTTCTGACCAATACACGCTCTAAAATCGTACAACGAGAAACATTGAACCAGATTGCCGTAAAAATCGGACTGGACAAACTGATAAAATACACCACACGGCAGTCGTCACACAACAGCTACATGTGTGGTAATGCCTTTGAAGCGCTTGTGGGAGCCATTTATCTGGACCGTGGGTACGCCACCTGCAAGTTCTTCATGGAAGAGCGCATTATCAAGCCCTATCTGAATCTGGAGAAGCTGTCGCGGAAGGAAGTCAACTTCAAGTCGAAACTGATTGAATGGGGACAGAAAAACAAGTTCCTCATTGAATTCAACCTGCTGGAGCAGACGGTCGACGAGCAACAGAATCCGGTCTTTGAAACACAGGTCGTGGTAGAACAGGTTCCCGCTGGGCAAGGTAAAGGATATTCCAAGAAAGAATCACAGCAGGAAGCTGCTCATGAAACCTTGAACAAAATCAAAAATGACCCGCAGTTCATTGACACGATTTTTGCAGAAAAAGCCGCACGAGAACAAGCTGCTGCAGAGGAGAATCCGACTTCAACCGACGCAACCGATGCATTGACTGCGGAAGCAGATACTCTTCCCGTACAAGCAGACGAGCAGAACCCGGAATCTTTCGATACAGAAGTGAAAGAAGAAACTACTGTTACTGAGAAATACGATGACGTGGAACGGATTATTGCCGAAGCAGAAGAAGCGGCATTCCAGCTACAGAAGAGACAGAAACAGACAATGAAGAAACAAAAATTACTACGTAGTAATCGCTTGATTACCCCGTAGTAACTGCTAAATTACCTTATAGCAAATCCTCAACTACCCCGTAGTAATAGTTGAGGATTTTTGTATGCCTTTGCTTGCTCCTTCCCAAAAACTCTTCAAGGAAGAAAGCTCTACATTTACCGTTCCTTTACAATGGAAGTCAGCGGGTGGCGATTGCTTTAATATCGGTCAGGAAGGCTTTTGCCGAACCAAAGTTCAAATACATATCCAAGCGCACCGGCAAGTGATTACGGTCGTCCGTAATATAGAAGGTAATGACTTCTTTTTCCTTCTTTTCTTCACCCACATATTCTACGAGCGAGAATACCAGACAACGATACGTCACCCCATTTTCAGCCTTATAATTCTCCTTACGGCGATAAATCAAAGTCTGTTTTTCCACTGCCCTTCCGGTAGCCATAGAGAAAAGAATCTTCTGCCGGGCTTGTACTCTGTAGGGTCATACGAACGGGCCTGCAAGAGGATACTCAGCATATCGTACACACATACCGGCATCTCGTCATGATGTTTGTCCGTATTACCGCGTAAGGTGCGTTGCTGATCGACGATGCACTTTCCGTTCTGGTAACTGAATTTCACCTCATCTACCGTGTAGCGTTTTCCTTCCTCCGCTCCCTTTCGGAAATACAAAGGAACCAAATCCTGCGAAGTGATACAGGTCAGCGTGTCACGCATCTTGAAGAAGAAGTCAATCTTCTTGTTGGTGTACGACTGCAAGTCCGTTTTCAAACATGGACGACCGTTATAAGTCGTCTCGTTTACCGTCATCTTTGCCCATCCGGCATTAATCCAGACGAATTTCCAGTTAAACTTCAGCTCATAAGAGAGTGTTTCTCCTGGCTTGATTGCATCATTCACTGCACCACATTGTGCGCTGGCTGCCATCCCTCCTACCAGAAGGAAAAGGCAAAGAATCAGTTTCCTTATCATGTTCTTCCTAGTTTACGAGCCCGCTCCTTGTTGCGGTCTTTGATTTTCTTGGCCTCATCAGGCTTTTGTTTCTTTATCTCGTCCAACTTCTGTTTGTCAAGCGGCACAGCGTGTATGTCCCACGTTTCTTCAAACTCAAAGTTGGCTTTCATTTCCCACACTTTCGGGAAGTAGTACACTTCTTCCGGCTGGCGCTTTTCTGCGTAATTACCGGTATCCCACACCCCGTTGTTATTGTCATCGTTGAACAGACGGATGTAATATTTCGTGCTGGGCTGCAAAAAATAGAAGTCACACGTATTCTTGTCCGTCACCGGCTGCTGCCGCACCACTCCATCACTGCTGTTCAGCAATTGCACCACGGCATGAGGTCCTGCCCCTACGATATTCAGATACAGCGTACCGTAATCTTCCAAAGTCTTCACTTTCAACTGGTTTTCCACCTTGTTGGTATAGAGTCCGTAAATACCTTGATACCCAACGAGTCTATTTTGAGCTGATACTCCTGTCCGGGTTGCCAGTCGGCCAGAATCTGATACTGACGGGGAACCACGGAGTCTGCCATCAGAATAAACGGTATATCCTCCACAGCGAGTCTACCTTGACAGCCATGTGAATGGCCGCCGTGTCAATATGTTCCACCGGCTCCTCAAATTTCAGCACGATGTTCCGGTTCAAATCCAGACTGGAAGGTGCATCCACCGACATCGCAAAGAATTTCGGTTCCACCTTCAGTGTATCACCTTTCTTTGCACGTTTTTTCCGCTCTTTCTCTTCCTTCTTCATGGCTTCTTCGGCCAAGGCCATACGTCGTTTCTTGTCAATCTTGTTCACCATACGCAAGGTATCGGTCTTCGGCACAAGCTGTCCCAACGTGTCCGTAGCCAGATAGTCCATCCGGAAGGTCAGCGTATCACGTTCGCACATCACGGTATCCTTAATCCAGTAACGAATAGTATCGTTACGCGGATTACTTTCGATGATAAATGCATCCTTCTCATCAAAATCCAATCCCTTGATGGTAGGAAGCGTATCCGCTTTGGCACTGAAATACAAAGAAAAACGGTTCAACTGTTCACGCTCGCTCTTCACCAGATACTGCATCGGATTCTCTTCCTTGAACGAACGCAGAATCAGGTTATCAGGCAAGAAACGTGTATAATGCACCTCGTAAATCGTATCATAAGCCAGTGTATCCAACTCATTCCATACGGTATCCTGACGTACATCCGGACGCATGTCGGGCACCACCAACGAATCCAAGAAAGCAACGGCCTCTGTCTTCGAATCAAACAAATAGTTCTGGTTACCGTCCATCAAGGCATAAATGCGGTATTTCCCCGGGGCAACCCCGCGAATGGTAAAATGCCCGCGGCTGTCAGTACGTGAAATACGGTCGAACGGAAGCTTCACGAATGCACTGTCTTCCAAATTCTTATGAAGCCCTACCTGAATACCCTTACCGGTTCCAGGTTGTCAGCCGACAGCACCGTCCCCGATACCTCCATCGTATCAATATGCTCGCCCGTAGAGAAAGCGTATGCAAAGTTTCCCAACGGGTTATCTTCGTTGTTGTCCACAATGGCATCACCAAAATCTATCGTATAAGTGGTATTTTCACGAAGGGTATCGAAAAATTCCACCAGGACCCGATGACCGCTCACCTTCACTTCGGGCGCCTCATTCTGAGGAGGCGAAATAATCACCTTCTCCGATGCCTTGTCCAGCTTGATGTATTCATCGAATTCAATGGAGATTTTCTTGCGCTTGTTGTTCGTGGCATTGGGTTCCGGCGTAGCACGCACAAACTTAGGCGGTGTTTCATCATACGGTCCCCCGTCGGGCATCCCCGTGCTCGCGCATGCATAAAACCCGATAATGACCAGCAACAAAGCAATATATTTAGGTATAGGTTTCATCTATATAGTTTAGTTATTCAGTTTCAACATTTCTTCAATATAGTCACGGCTGTTGCTCAAGCGAGGCACTTTGTGCTGGCCACCCAGCTTTCCTTTTTGTTTCAACCAGTCGTGGAACAGGCCTTCACGAGTCTTGATTACTTCCAGACGCTGCAAGGTAATGTCCTTATGCCGTTTGGCTCATAATCTGAATTTATTTCCTGCAACGCGGTATCCAGCACCTGTGCAAACTTCTCCAGCGAATCCGGCATCACGCTGAATTCTATCAGCCACTGGTGACGACACTTGGCATTGGCATCCATAAAGACAGGAGCTGCCGTATATTCCAGTACCTGTGCACCGGTTTCCTTGCAAGCTCTTTCCAGTCCTTTTTCTGCATTATCTACCATCAGTTCCTCACCGAAAGCATTGATAAAGTGCTTGGTACGACCGGAGATAATAAACTTGTATGGGTCTTTCTGTGTGAATTTCACCGTATCCCCAATGATATATCTCCACAAACCGCAGGAGGTACTGATTACTACCGCATAGTTACGTCCTACTTCCACACCCCACAAAGGTACAATCGTAGGATTCGGCTTATCGATTTCCTCCAAAGGAATAAACTCATAGAACACGTCATAGTCAATCATCAGCAACATGGCCGGATCGTGCAAATCGCTTTGCAGGCCAAAGAAGCCTTCACTGGCATTATACGTTTCCATGTAATGCATCTTGTCTGTAGGAATAAGCTGCTTGTACTGTTCACGATAAGGTGTGAAGCATACTCCTCCATGGAAGAAGACCTCCAGATTAGGCCATACCTCATTCAAATGTTTGGCACCCGTTTTCTCCAGCACACGGTTCAGTACAGCTAGCATCCAGGAAGGAACTCCCGAAATGTTGGTCACATTCTGATGAATCGTGGTACTAGCAATACGTTCCACCTTCTCTTCAAACTCACTCAACAAGGCAATCTCTTTCTTCGGCACCCGAATCAGGTTCACCAGCGGACTGATATTCTGAATCAGGATGGCCGACAGGTCACCCACCAGACTGTCCTTCACGTTATAGTTCGGGCTATGACTGCCTCCCAATATCAATCCCTTCCCCGAAAAGAAACGGCTTTCAGGATTCTCACGGAGGTACAATGCCACTGCGTCTGTTCCTCCCCGATAATGGATTCCTTTCAATCCTTCCGGGCTGACAGGAATAAACTTACTTTTATCATTAGTTGTTCCCGATGACTTGGCGTACCAGATGACCTTTCCCGGCCACAACACATCCTTTTCACCATGGCGCATACGGTCAACATAACCTTTTACATCTTCATACGTCTGTATAGGAACGCGCTGAAAATCTGTATAATTCCGGATTTGGCTGAAATCATATTTCTTTCCCCACTCCGTAGCAGAAGCGCTCTGTATCAGTTTTCGGAATACACGGCCCTGAATTTCTTCGGCCTTTGTCCCATAAAGGTCAATTTCTCTTTGTCTGGGAGCAAATATCTTTCCTATTAACTTTGTTGAATTCATTCCTTCTTAAATTTCAAATCCTTATATGTGATAGATGCAAAGGTAGATTTTTTCTGACTAAATCAGCAGACAGGAACATTATTTTTTCCTGCATCATGACAAATATACAGTTTTTTCTTACCTTTACCACACAATCTATTAATTCAGCAAAACATGAAGATAGGAATCTTGACTTCAGGAGGCGACTGTCCGGGAATCAATGCCACCATTCGAGGGGTATGCAAGACAGCCATCAACCATTACGGGATGGAGGTTTATGGAATCCATAGTGGGTTTCGGGGACTGCTGGACAATGACATTGTTCCGCTGGACGAAAGCTCACTGACAGGACTTCTGAACCTGGGAGGAACCATCCTTGGTACTTCACGCGAAAAACCGTTCAAAAGAAAAGCGGGTGCCGTATCGGAAAACAAACCTGCCATCATGCTTCAGACCATTCGCGAACGCGGCCTGGACTGCATCGTGTGCATCGGAGGAAACGGTACGCAGAAAACAGCTGCGAAACTGGCTGAAGCGGGAGTGAATGTGGTAAGCATTCCCAAGACCATCGACAATGACGTGTGGGGAACCGATGTTTCTTTTGGTTTCGATTCGGCCGTAACGATAGCTACCGACGCTATTGACCGCCTGCATTCCACTGCCAGTGCCCACCAACGTGTCATGGTGATTGAAGTCATGGGCCACAAGGCTGGATGGATTGCCCTTCACTCCGGTATGGCGGGAGGAGGCGATATTATCCTGCTTCCTGAAATTCCTTTCGACATTCACCGTATCGGCGATGCCATTATCAACCGCCTGAAAAAAGGAAAGCCCTACTCTATTGTAGTGGTAGCAGAAGGAATTCCTACAATCGGAGGTAAAAAAGCTGCGCAATACATTGCCGAGGAAATAGAATACGAAACAGGATTCGAAACCCGCGAAACTGTATTGGGATACATCCAGCGCGGAGGAAGTCCTACAGCCTACGACCGCAACCTGGCTACCCGCATGGGAGGACATGCTACCGAACTGATAGCCCAGGGTATGTTTGGCCGGATGGTAGCGCTGAAAGGTAATACCATTGAGTCTGTTCCACTGAGTGAGGTGGCCGGCAAGCTGAAACTGGTTACAGAAGACCATGACCTGATTGTACAGGGCCGCCGCATGGGTATTTGCTTCGGATAAATATACATTTTATACACATAAAATCATCCCCCAAAAACGCACTTGCGTTTTAACTAAAACGTCCTTGTGTTTGTAGTGTACTAAATAAGTTGACACAATTTATTTAGTAACATGCGTAAAAATCGAAAGTATTCAAAAGCAGAATGTCTGTCTTATCTGGAAGAATACATGTGTTCTTCTCAGAATCACAGTGAATTTGAACGTGAAAAAGGTCTGAAACGTACCACAATTAGCCGCTGGCTTCGTATCTTTG
>ENA-OQHP01000615-OQHP01000615.1-human-gut-metagenome-genome-assembly--contig:-NODE-615-length-11394-cov-2.554540_pt1 | contig 11394 bp, 16 predicted proteins | sample MGYA00242563_ERZ504717 | MGnify/ENA primary metagenome ERZ504717 (study PRJEB26092, sample SAMD00036212) | human gut metagenome | host: Homo sapiens | study: EMG produced TPA metagenomics assembly of...
AAAAATAATTTAATCTAACAAAATCTTTACAAAATTTTTATAAAAATATATTTTCTTGTAAAGAAAAAAGAATTTTTCTCCAAGATGTATTTTTTATCTTCTATAGAGAAAAATTCTTTTTCAAAGTGTAAACCGTATATTAATAAACCGTATATTAATTAAAATATATTACATTTTTATAAATGAATTATAAACCAAATTTTTCAGCAGTTTTTACTACAATAGCACATTCACAACGTTTTTTCTGTAATTCACAACCAAGTTCATATGGTTCATGGATATTGCCATGGAATAAGTCAGCATTAGCATGACAACCACCACTACAGAAGAATTTAGCCCAACAATCACGACATTTTTCTTTGCTTAATACATGAGTTTTTCTAAATTCTTTTGGAAGCTCTTTATTTTTTACGCCTTCAAATACATTTCCAAGCATGTAATTTTCTCTGCCTGCAAACTGATGGCAAGGATACATATTACCATCTGCAGCTACAGCATAATATTCATGACCAGCTCCACAACCACTCAAGCGTTTAGCTACGCAAGGACCATGTTCTAAATCGATATTAAAGTGGAAGAAGAAGAAACCTTTACCTTCTTTTTTACGTTTTAAATAAATTTCTGTTAATTTATCATATTCAGCAAAGATTTTTGGTAAATCTTCTTTTGTAAATCCATATGGAGAATCTTTTAATACAACTGGCTCTACAGATAAAATATCAAAACCTTCATCAGCCATGCTGAGTACATCTTTAGAAAAGTCCATATTGCGATTAGTGAATGTACACGTAAATAATAATTATTGCCATCACGGGAATCAACTAATTTTTAAAGTTTTTAACAACTTATCATATGTGCCATGTCCACCAACATCAGGACGCATATAATCATGAACTTCTTTTCTACCATCAAGCTTAATACCATGCTGATATTGTTGTCATTGAGCCATTTAATATTTTCATCATTTAATAAAACACCATTTGTAGTAAGTGTTAATTTAAATACTTTTCCTGTTTCTTTTTCTTTTTGACGTACATATTCTGTTACATATTTTACAACAGGCATATTAACAAGTGGTTCGCCACCGAAAAAGTCAATTTCGCAATGTTTACGTTTACCGCTATGTGCAATGATATAATCAACAGCAGCTTTACCAACTTCTTTTGTCATCAAACGACGGTCATGACCCATATCACCTGTACCAGCAAAACAATATTTACAACGTAATTGCAATCTTCTGCTACAAGAAGGCACATAGATTTTACAAGACCTGTTTCGCCAAAATATGGAGGTACATCAATATCAGGAGCAAATAATTCTCCACGTTCCATTAATTCATGTAATTCTTCTAAAATTTCACGAAGGTCTTTTTCATCATATTTATCAGCCAAATTTTTAATTACTTCTTCATCATTTGTGCCATCAAAATAATCCATTACATCATAAACAGTTTTATCAATTAAATGTACAGTAGAGCTATTTACATCTAATAATATGTACATTCCATTTTGATAACTTGTGTATTTTATTACTCATAGCCATTATTTAAAATTCACACCTCTAAAAATAAATATAATTTATAATTAAACTCAATATATAAATTTATAATCGAGTTATTTATTACCACAAATTTTAAACTTTTTAAAATCACTAAGAAAGGGACTGTCAATACAGCCCCCTACTTGAGAAATATTAGTGTTTTTCGCAAACCTGATTGCCAACTGTGCAAGAAGTTTTGCAAGCAGACTGACAAGAAGCTTGGCATTCGCCACAACCGCCAGTTTTAATAGTAGCCTGAAGGTAAGGTTTGTTAACAGTTTTAATATGTTTCATACTTATCTCTCCTTTGCAATTTAATATATAATATTGTATATGTTTTTAATCAAATAAGCAAGTCTAGCAAAATATATAAAAAAACTACCTGAAAATCATCGTCTTCAAGTAGTTTTTTCATTTTCTATTATTTTTCTGGTATCAAAATAATTTGTACTGGTAAATTTGATGCTCCTGGTGGTGTATATAAAAAGCTTAATTTATCACTATTATTATATGTTCCTAAATAAGCATAGTAATTAATATCTTTTTCATGACCAAAGAATGGCAAATCATCTGGTGTAGAAATCATTTTATATTCACCATTTTCACCAACTTTACCGCCATAGCACCAGCATAAACTCCACCTAAAGCTTAAGATAAAAACTTGTCTTTCCTTTGCCTTCAAGCTTAGGCTCAAAATTATATACTATGCCATAATTACCAAAATTTTGTGTAACAGAATTGTCGGTATTATCTTTACCATATTTATAAAGGTCTGTTTTATTATCACCTATATAAAAATACGCTTTTCCCATTTCTTCTGGATTATAAGCTCTTCTATTTGTTAAATAGCGTTCTTTTCCCTCATACGTGCCTCTTAAACGATGCTGGTCTTTTTCCAAAATAGGCGCATAATTTACGTATCTTAATAAATTTTTATCAGTAGGTGCAATTACTACGCTCACCTTTAATGGCTCTTGCGCATAAAAATCAAAAAGACCATATACTAAACCACCACTTGGTACAATACGTTCATCATCTTCTACACGCAAAAAGTTTTACTATATGGAGCAAGTTCTATTTCTCTAGTTTCTTGACTATTAAAATATCTTTGCATAGTTACTTTTCCTACATAAAGATAATCTTCACTAGGACCTGCTACAGCTTCTTTTATTACTTTAACCACATTAGATTTATCAGACATATTCTGAATAACTACAGCTATTTTTTATCTTCCTTCATTCCATTCAAGTGATAATACAATAATCGTGTATCACCTTTCACTGTATCTTGATATAAAATCCCATCTTGCTCCACAGTTTCAGGAGAATCAGAAAATAAAAGGGTAGTATCATCATCTTTTGTTTCCATAAATAATAATTTATCGGCTTCATATTTTTCTACATCTTTATCTTTGTTTGCTAAAACTATTGTGTTTTTTAAATCTTTTTCATTATTATCTTGAGCTTGAGCTAATGTAAAATTACATATCGTTGCCAATGATAATACAAATGAAAAAATCTTATTTTTTTTCATAAACAAAAAATACCCCTATCCTTTATTAATGCTGATTAATTCCTAATCTATATAAAATTTTTGTCTTTAATATACGCCATTGAAAACCTATATAGCCAAAACGATAATTTGACACATTTGTTCGTTGTAATAAATATTTATCAGTCTTAAAGTATTATATCCAGCATCACCTGTTACTGCTGCTAAATAATTATTATCCTTTAAACACTGAATACTTTCCTTTGTATAAACTCCATTAGGATAAGAGAAGAAATATATTGTTTTTAATCCATTCCATTCCATCAATAATTTAGATAATTTAATTTCATTATCCAAATTTTCTACTTCAGTCAATGGTAAATGATTTGCTGTATGACTGCCAATTTCAATATTATTATCCTGCATTTCTTTCAACTGTTGCCAACTAACATAATTTTCTTTACCAATATAATTAGTTGCCATAAACATAGTAGCTTTCATGCCCATTGCATTAATCATAGGCATCATATTAGTATAATTATCCTCATATCCATCATCAAAAGTTATAATAATAGGATTTTCTGGCAATTCTTCACCATATTTTTCAGCACGAATAAAATCCATCATTAAAATTGTATGGTAATTATTTTCCTTAAAATAATCCAATTGTTCTTGAAATTGTTCCCTAGATAAAGAATAATCATCTGTATCTACAGTGTCATCATTGACACGATGATATTCAAAAATCATAACTCCCTTTGGTGGATAAATATATACTGAAGCAATCACTCCACCCATAAATATTACAAATAAAAGTATTATACTCAACGCTATTTTTTTTAAATTCATTCTTTTATACTATTGTCCTTCCTGATTTGCATTGCTAAAGCATCAATCTTACGCATGCGATGATTAATCGCAGAACGACTACAATTTAACAATTCCGCCAACTCGGTAAGCGAAGCCTCTGGATTATTTAAACGTAAATTAGCCGTTTGTTTTAATACTTTCGGTAACTCATCATATTCGTCATATTTTATCAATAAATTTATATTCTCAATTTGTTTCATAGCAGCATTAATCGTTCTTTGCAAATTAGCAGTTTCACAATTAACTAAACGATTAACCTGATTTCTAATTTCTTTTAAATTACGTGCAGATTCAAAAGCTTGCAATAAACTTTCCTCTACACCAATTAAAGCTAATAATTCTAAAATAGCTTCACTTTCTTTTAAATATACAATATATACATTTTTTCTGTCTGTAAGCCCTACAGGCAAATATAATTCATGACACAAATCGCGTATCAATTGCAAAAGTATAATTATCTGTTACAAATTCTAAATGATATTCACCTTCTGGTTTATTGACAGAACCACCACCTAAAAAAGCTCCTCTTAGATAAGCTATCTTACAACAATCATTTTGTAAAATATTGCGGTCAGTACCTGCATCTAATAAATTTTTTGCAGTCAAAAACCCTAATTTCTTTAAAATGCTACTAGCTTCTGGCGATGGTGTAGCTCTAACAGCATAATTATTATGTTTTCGTAGACGACGAGAACGTCTAACTGTAACTTCTGTATGAATACCTTGTGGTACACTTGCTTTTAACAAAGTCAAAATTTTTCTGGCTACTGCCGCATTTTCAGTAACAAAATTTATACCAAAATCATGTTTGCTATTAAAAGAAATAGTGGCTCCCATACGTAGCAGTGCAGCTAATTCCGCTGTTTTGCAACATACTTGAGAGCCTAACACATGTACCAATTCATTTTTAACTTGACTTGCAAATGATGGCATCTAAAACCAACTTTCAAAATATATTATTCTATTTTAAACTCAATTTTCTTTTAATGTATGATATATTTTCATTACATTTTGTGCTAACTTCATTGAATCATGATGTATCATTTCTGAATCATCAATTATATCTGCTTTAAATAAACCAACACCTAAATCTTCTACAGCTTTTTCATCAACAAGTACAGGATATTGACCTTTTTGCGCATAATATTCCTGCATTTCTGCAGAAATTTCTTTATTATTAACTAAAACATAATTAACTATACCTGCACCGCCATGTTCAATCAAAGCTTTTACATGCATAGAAGCTGTATAATCATCTGTCTCTCCTGGTTGAGTCATTACATTACAAATATAAATCTTTATAGCTTTGCTTTTTTTGATTTCATCAGCAATATTATCCACTAATAGATTAGGGATTATACTTGTATATAAACTTCCTGGACCAAACACAATGACTTCAGCTTCTCTGATAGCTTTTATAGAAGAAGGCACTGGCTCTACATGATGTGGAAAAATATGCACACGTTTTATGCGTTTATGCACTAACGGAATTTGAGACTCACCTTCTACAACAGTTCCATCTTCCATAGTTGCACTTAAACGAATTTTAGCTGTTGTCGCTGGGAAAACTCTCCCTTTTACAGCTAATACACGACTTGACTCTTTTAAAGCTTGTTCAATATCGCCAGTAACTTCTGTCATTGCAGTGATAAATAAATTACCAAAGCTATGGCCAGCTAAATCACTATTTCCACTAAAACGATATTGAAATAACTTTTCCATCATTGGTTCTGTATCTGCTAAAGCTACTAAACAATTTCGCAAATCGCCTGGAGGCACAATATTAAATTCCTCACGAAGTCTACCAGAAGAACCGCCATCATCTGCTACAGTAACAATAGCAGTAGCATTTCTAGTTTCCTCTTTCATACCACGAAGAAGCACAGAAAGACCTGTACCGCCACCGACCACAGTAACATTTGGACCTTTATCCAGTTTGCGATGTTCATAAATCATATCTACTAATCTTCCAGACTTATCAGGAACAAGCACTGTTATCAATGAACGAATGACCATTCTTGTAGCTAATAGCATTATTATCAAGCCGAAGACGATTATAGCTATACCTACGATTGCAGTTATCATATAATCATATGAACCTGTCCATGTATACACAGCATAAAATAAAAATTCTTCAATGCTATCTATATATTTATAATTGAATACTATGGCTAAGCCTAAACCTGTAAGCAATGCACCAACAGCAAATAAACATAACCAACGCTTAAATCGCATTCCAGGATAAAGCCATTTTAATAAATGCATTTAATCCCCTACTTTCTTATATTACTATGTTCAATTTGCTCTATGTTCTCTTACTTCATTTTTCATCAAATCACGATGTTCTAAATTTGCCACATAACCTTTTTCATTTAATAAATTATATAAATGATTAGCTATATATACAGAGCGATGCATACCACCTGTACAGCCTACAGCAATTACCAACTGACTTTTTTCTTCATTGATATATTGTGGTATCAAAAATTCTACTAAATCATCTAATTTCTTCTTAAATTCTTTAGTAACTTCATATTTTTCTATATAAGCTGCCACTTCTGGCACAGTTCCGCTCTTATAGCGAAGTTTTTCATCATAAAATGGATTAGGTAAAAATCTCACATCAAAAACTAAATCAGCATCTAAAGGCAAACCGAATTTAAACCCAAAAGATAAAATACTGATATTCATTTTTCCAGTATCATCAGTTTTAAACATCTTTGTAAGGCGTTCTTTCAATTCAGCACGTTTTAAACAGCTAGTATCAATAATGAAATTAGCACGTTTTTTTATTTTATCTAAAGCTTTACGTTCAAGTTCAATAGCATCACTAACTAAAACATTAGGGTCCATTGGATGACGTCTGCGAGTTTCTTTATAACGACGAATAATTACTTCATCAGAAGCATCCATAAATAATAAATGATAATTTACTTTTTGTGCATCAATCTCATCCAAAACTTGATTAAATGTATCAAAAAAGTCTTTACTACGTGTATCTACTACCAAGACAAATTTCTGCATATTTTCTGTAGAATTACTACATAAATCTACAAATTTTGGTATCAATACAGGAGGTAAATTATCAACACAAAAATAACCCAAATCTTCAAGATTACGACATGCTAATGTTTTCCCAGCTCCAGACATACCAGTAACAATTATCAAACGAAAATCTTTCATATCTAACACCTCTAATCTATAAACTAGGAACATTATCCATTCTTATATAATAATCGCTCAAATATCTTTTTTCAATACATATTTATAAATTGCTTCGGCAACGCATCATGTTCACAATCGCCCACAACTACATTACCACAAGCCTTGACATCATCTTTAGCACTTCCCATAACAGCGCTAAATCCAGCCACTTTCAACATAGGAACATCATTATTTGCATCACCTATAGCCATCACTTCATCTATGCCCAAACCTAGTTTTTCTGCCAAATGATGAAGACCACTTGCTTTACTTATATTAGGTGCCATTATTTCTACATAATTAAATTGAGATTTCGCAGCATGTGCTTGACCAGAAAATTTTTCATTAAAAAGCCTTGCCACTTCATCACTTTCTTCATTACTAGTAGTGATGATTAAAATTTTAGGAATTCTATCTACTAATTCATATACTTTTTCACCGATGGCATAACCTTTTATATTAATGCCTTCTTCATATCCTTTTGTCTTATCTGTATAAGTTTCGTAATATAATTTATCATCTTGATAAGTTTGAAAATAATACTTCATTTCTTTACAATAATCATAAATTTCACTGACAATTTTTGGAGGTAAAAAACCTTCAAAATAAACTTTTCCAGATACAGATTTTATTAAAGCTCCATTATAAGTAATAATGGGCACATCTAATTCTAATTGTTCAGCAAATCTACGAGATGCCTCATACATTCTACCTGTTGCAATTGTTGGTATAATACCTTCTTTTGCCATTTCCTTTATAGCTTGTTTATTAGCTGGAGATATTTCACCATTTTTATTTAATAATGTACCATCTAAATCTGTAGCAAATAATTTTATACTCACAAAAATCACACTCTTTTCTCATTAAAAATTTATTCAATTATATCATAAACTTACATAATTTATTTTTTTATTTATCACCAAGATATACCATTCCCTGAAATAATATTATCTTCATTATCAGAACTAATTTGAACATTTAAAATCACAGGCATATTAGCTTCGCTTTCCATCCATGATTTCAATTTTATTACATCTTGGCTAGATAATTGTTCTTTTACATATACAATAACCATAAATTTTAAGGCGTTTATTTCACCTTTTTCATTGATATTATTAATTGTTCCGCCTTCAATCTTGTCAATCTGTGGAAATAAAATCTTTCCTTTTGTATTAAAAGCTTTTAAGATTGCTTGATTATCCGTTATTCTTTGATATGCTGGATAATATTGTACACTTAAATTTTGATATTTCGTCAAATCACTATCTTTATTAGCCACATTCAAAACGCCATCACGTTGTTGAATACTACTATTTATCAATTTTTCAATATCTTGTTTTGAATAACCTTCATCATAAACATTTTGAATAATTTTCAAATTTAAATCTTTAAGCTGGCTATAATTTAACAAATCTTTTTTCAGTTTATCAATCTGTGTTTCTTCTAAAGTTTTGCCGATTAAAACTACTTCAAAAGTCTTACTATCTTCTCTTATATGATAAGCAACTACTTGTCTATCATCATAATTAAAATATTCATTTATATAGCTAGTAGCTTGTGCTTTTTCCACATTATCTCTTACACTTTGATAAGCTGTATATACACTAGGAATGATTGTTATAATACCGATAATTGCTAAATAAAATTTCTGTCTACGCAACACTTGAATAGATACATATTGTTTTGCAGGAACTTTAATAAATTTTAAAACTATAAAAGTTGACAAACAAATAAACACACCATTTATACAAAATAAATATAAAGCGCCACTAAAGAATTTCAAAGAATGTGTAGCGATACCATATCCCGCAGTACAAAGTGGTGGCATCAAGGCTGTGGCAATGGCTACACCTGGAATTACATTACTTTTTTCTTTACGAGTTATACCTATTATTCCTGCAAGTCCACCAAATAATGCTATCAAAACGTCCCATATCGTAGGTTCTGTACGTGCCAATAACTCTAAAGAAGCCGTAGAAATTGGTGATATATAAAAATAAATAGTTGATGTTAAAATACAAAATCCTACTTGAAATAATAATTTTAAAAATGACTTACGCACATAAGCCGTATCATATGTAGCTATACCATAACCTATAGCCATAATAACACCCATAAGCGGAGATATTAACATTGCCCCAATAATTACAGCTGTACTATTCATATTCAAACCGATAGAAGCAATAAACATAGCTAAAATTAAAATAGCCATATTCGTGCCCTTTAATAAAGCTCCACTTTCAATTCTCTCAGAAATTTCTTCCATTGATGCCCTATCTGCATTCAAATCGAATACATCTAATAATACTTTTTCAAATAGTCCATAAATTATCACCCTTTCTCAAAATAAATTTTGTGACTTTTCTTTAATTATAAATAACTTCATAACAATAAGCAAAATATTACTTTTAAAATTTTACATAAAAAGAAAGGATAGATAATTTTTATCTATCCTTTTAGAAAAATAATTATTTTTATTATTAAATTTCGTAAAAATCAATCTTAGCTTTTATTTCCCCTATAGGCTCAAAAACAATTCCTGTTGCTTCTTGCATAGGATAAATACGAGAACTGATTACATATTCTCCACCATTGATGAAAATTTCTAAAGAAGAGTAATCACTAAATATCTGCAAATAAATCTTTTCATCTTGTAAATTAACTTTTGCTTCACGTTCACCAGTTACGCCTTTACCAGATTTATCGCGATTTAATTTAAATATTTTACTATTTTTATCATAGCTAATAACCGTTTCTTCATTTTCAGAAACACGCAATTTTAAATTAAAACCGTTTGCTTTTGTCAAATCAAAAACAGTATTTAATTCATAACAATCGCCATTTATTCCTTCTAAAATACAATTTTGAACTAAGTTTACATCATAATTCACATTATTTTTTCTTAATTTTTTCAACTCTGGTATTGGTAAACTATATACTTTGTTGTTTTTTACTTCTAAAACACGAGGAATACTCATCATACCAGCCAACCTTCTTCTTGTTCTGGCATCTCGCTTTCCCACATAGCAAGCCAACCAATCATTAAACAGCGATTATTTTTTTTCATCCTGCATTATTTGCGGAGCATAAAAATCAAAACCATAATCTAACATCTCAAAGTCATTTTCACGTTCAAAAATTCCTGTATTATAGTCCATTTTTCCCAAGAAATAACCTGATTGATGTAAATTTAAAAATTTATTACCTTCTGGCTCTACACCTTGAGGAGATAAAATCAATACTTCATGATTATCTATCTCTGCAAAATTAGGCATTCCCACATAAAACCTAAATTTTCTTCTTCTGTAGACATAGCCATTACATTAACAAATTCCCAATTCAATAAATCCTTGGATTTATAAATTAATGCTTGTCCTGTTTTTCTGTTGTTTGAGCTCCTACTACTTGGTAATACATATCATTATATTTCCAAACTTTAGGGTCTCTAAAATGCTCCTTAAGAATATTTAAATCTTCAGGAAAACTATCTATATTGATAATTGGATTGTTCTCCAATTTTTTAAAACTTATACCATCTTACTGATGCTACACATTGAGTTTGCAATTGTGCATCATCTTTATCATTTCTTTATCCAAACTACATGTCCTGTATAAAAGATATAAAGTATTATCTTTTTCTATTGCACTACCAGAAAAGCAACCATCTCTATCATATTCATCAGTTGGTGCAAGTGCTATCGGTTTTGTTTTCCAATTAACTAAATCCTTACTTGCTACATGTCCCCAATGCATAGGACCCCATTGGCTAGAATATGGATGATATTGATAAAATACATGATATTCACCATTAAAATAACAAAATCCATTAGGGTCATTAATCCAATTTGCAGGAGCACTAATATGATATTGTGGCTTCCAATAACTTTTTTTGGCAATTTTTGCATTTTACTTTGATATTGTTCTGCTTTTGCTAAAGCTTCTAAATGTGTCAAAATCTCTCTCCTTATATTTCATGTTTATGAAATTAAAATTTCACGATATTATATAAAACCCGTTTGATGGTTTTATATAATATCACCATCTTCAAAAAAATGCAACCATTTTTTATAAATTATATTAATAATAAAAATATAAATCTTTCTTTTTCTATTATAAATTCTATTCTCTATTAATTTGTGCCATAATATAACTATAATATAGTTTTATTGGAGATGATTTCATTATGATACCCAAATAAGTAAATTAACTAAATACTTAAAGATAGTAATAATATAGTTTTCTTTGGAGGAGCTGGCGTAAGTACTGAAAGTAATATACCAGACTTTAGAA
>ENA-OQHP01000616-OQHP01000616.1-human-gut-metagenome-genome-assembly--contig:-NODE-616-length-11393-cov-1.314575_pt1 | contig 11393 bp, 18 predicted proteins | sample MGYA00242563_ERZ504717 | MGnify/ENA primary metagenome ERZ504717 (study PRJEB26092, sample SAMD00036212) | human gut metagenome | host: Homo sapiens | study: EMG produced TPA metagenomics assembly of...
GAGAAAAAAGAGCTTTTTTAAGAGTATTCTTCAAAATATTGTAGTATGAATCGCATTAATTACATAGACGGATTGAAAGGAATATCCACGCTAATCGTATTTTTTAGTCATTTTGTTGGAGCCTTCACATGTCTTTCATTTCTAAAAAATATACCAGGAATTAACTTATTACTTGATGGAACTACAGCTGTACATATTTTTATCATATTATCAGGATTCTCTATTTGCTATTCTTTAACAAATAATTCCAATCTAGAAACAGCCATTTCTAGAATAATATTAAAGCGTTATTTCCGTCTAGCTTTACCTATTATACTACCAACAATTTTTGCATATATCTTTTATATATGTGGCTTCTGTTATAATCAGCAAATCGGCAGTTTATTAGAGAATCAATGGCTTTGCGAGTTAATGCCTTCAAATATATCAATAGCAAATTTTGCCAGTAGTCTTATTTTTGGCCCGATACGCTCCTCTCTTATTACTCCACTATGGATGATGCATTTTATTTTCTTTGGCACATTTCTCATTATTCCTATTTGCGTTTGTGCAAATACAATAAATAAAAGTATAGATATTATTTTTATTAATAATCTCGATCATCATCCTTAAATATAATGTTTATTATTTTTCATCTTCAGTTGGCGTTTTGATATATTTTTATATCAAAGATGAATACAGCTATAGCCATATCAGTAAAGTGCTAGGTATATTTTCATTAGTTATACTTTGTCTATCCCTTTTTATGGATACAAGTTATATCCATATAATAAGAGCTTTTGCTATTATTCTTCTTGTCATTAACTTACCGTTTTTTCAATATTTATTAAGTCTCCCAACTTTACTAAACCTTAATAAGATTGGATACCAAATATATCTAGTACATGCACCTATTATTTGTTCTTGGAGCTGTTTTTTTATTCAAAACAAGAAGTAAATTCCACCATGATATTATTAAATTTTATATCTACTGCAATCTTTGTTTTCTTTACTGCAAATATATTCTCCCGAGTAGATACTTTTACTGGGAAGTATCTGAACAGAACACTCATGAAAGTATTGTAAAACATATATTCAATCAATAAATATTTTATTAGAAAGATGTTAGGTATAATAACCATTGATTATAAGAATCCACAAATGACTATTGATTTTATAAAAAGGGAATTGCCCAATATAGACATTCCTTATAAATGTGTCATAGTCGTTAATGGAAGTACAGATGATGAGGTTTCACTCATAAAAGATAAAACGAATGGAATTGTAATAAGTAATGAAACACCATCTGACAATGACTCTTTATTTATTATTTCGTCTAAAGAGAACTTGGGATTTGACAAAAGGGAATAATCTAGGAGTTCAATTTCTACAAAAGAATTTTGACTGTGATTATCTTCTTTTTACAAACACAGATATCGAAATCAAATCTAAAAATATAATCAGCAAAATGATAGCTTGCCTTGAAGGAGATAAAGAAAGAGGCGCTGATTGGTCCTATGGTATTGAGCAGAGATGGGTCTATTCAATTACCACATTATAAACCAATTTCTCCATATAGACAAATTGGATGGAACCTACTGTCCTTTCTTAAAAAAAAGAAAAGTACACCGACAAGCATATCTCCCTTAATTCCTCAAGAAGGTTTCTGCTATTGGGTACAAGGTTCCTTTTTTATTATGAGAACCTCTGATTTTATGGAAATCGACATGTTTGATCCTAATACATTTCTCTATGGAGAAGAACCTATATTGGCAGAAAAACTTAAAAGGATTCATAAGAGAATGTACTTTTACCCTAAGTATCCATTCTTCATTATGAAGGAGGAACTATTCTTAAAGAAAACACAAATTACCGTAGCTTATATATGGCGATGCAAAGCAATTGCTATTATTATCACAAATACCTAGGCTACAATCCTTTGATAATTCTGCTGTACCGCTGGTCGTTTATCATACATCAGAAATTTTTCAAGAAATGAAACGGTTATACGTAATAATTACGAGTTTTCGCTTTTTATTGCATTGGTTCTTCTACCAGAATGCAAAAAATAGAGCCATAATAGAAGAAGACTTGAAAAGAAATATTCACCAATTTCTTCATAGAGAAAATGTCTCGTTCCTGAATTTTTGCGAAATATTGACTTTCTATACAATGGTTAGAAATATATTTTATGCCCGTGTAGCCTTCAACCATCATTATTATGCAAATTTATCAGTATATTTGCACGTCCTTTACCTTTACTGGACATATCATCTACAGCTGAAATCGGTGGAGGACTTATTGTACAACATGGATATGCCACAATTATAGCGCCAAAAAAGATTGGCAAAAACTGCTGGGTGAATCAAGGCGTTACCATAGGATATACAAATGACCAAGATTGCCCCACAATTGGAAATAATGTCACAATCTAGTTGCGGAGCAAAAGTATTAGGAAATATCACAATTGGGAATAATGTTATTATCGCAGCCAATGCTGTAGTCGTCAAAGACGTAGAAGACAATTGTGTAGTAGGCGGTGTTCCAGCAAAAATCATAAAAAAACTACCTCAAGAAGAAAAATGAAAGGCATATTAACACTTTTATCCAACTGCTACCAGGCAATAAAGACTACATGTAAGAGCCAATATAAGCTTCTATTCTTATTTTATTGCTTATGGCTATATAGAGTAGAATTCATGCCTGCTGATGGTAGAGGATTGGCAAAAGCAATGCAAATTGTAGCTACATTAGCTATATTATATTACATCGCACACTACAAGAAAGGAATTATTAAAAAGGCATATGCAACAAATGCACTCCCCTATTCTTCTATGTTATGGCTATACACATACGCCACAATTACATCTCTATTTTCTGTAATGCCCCAATTTGCATTCTTCCTATCATTCCAAAATGTAGTCATCTTTATAGGAGTCTTATGGTTTTTCTCTTTGTTTAAAGATTTCCGTACCATGGAACGAGCTTTATTATTATTTGGAACCACTCAAATGATAGCTGAAACCATCATTGTACGCATAGTAAATTATCATAGTTTTATTATACATTTTCTCGGTGGAGGATCTATGTCAGCCTTACTGATTTCATATACGGCAGGTGAATTGATGGCAAAAAGAGTCAAAGATTCAGAACGGGATAAGATGCTTAAAGCTATATTATGGATAAATATCATTAATATAATCCTTTGTACAAGTAGCGGAGCGAATGCCTCTGCCGTATTTGGAATAGGAATTGGTATGATATTTTCTGAATTTCTTTTTTGCTTTTATGCTAATTATATTAGGAGCTGTTTTATACTTTAATCAAAATCTCATTGAACAACTCATCATGTTCATCATGCCCGGTAAACAAGAGCTGATATTGAAACTTCAACCGGACGGGAACGAATTTGGGAGGTTATTCTAGAGTTAGCCAAACAAAAGCCATGGTTCGGTTGGGGATTTGGATGCGTAGAAAGAGTAGCATCGGATACGGGCAAGATTGGATTTAGCGTTCCCGATGCGCATAATAATTACATTGGTTTCTACGGAAGTCTAGGATATATCGGTTGTTTTATAGCATTTATCCATTTCATCTCTTCCTGGTTTTACTCATTCCGCAGAAGAATGAGAGTAGGATATACTGGACTTATTGCTGCAGTAAGTTGTGCCATCATGAATGGATATTCGTATGCTTTTCTTGCGAGTAAAGCGTGTTCCATCACTATTCTTTATTTTATGATGATAGGAGCCATGATATATTATTCACGAACAAAATATTATGATTTCAGAAAAGCTTAGTACAAAGTTTAAGATTTGCTCATTGATAGCCACGATTTTTGTCGTTTATAGACACGCTTTTGTAATTAATGCATTTTATAAAAATACAAATGAGGCTAGCAATATACTGATTTTCACAACAAAAATAATAAGTTCATTAACAGAAATTGCGGTACCTATTTTCTTTATTATCTCAGGTTTCTTCTTCTTTAAATATAATTACTATTTAAAACAGAATTATATCAATATGATAAAAAAAGAAATTCCAATCACTATTTGTCCCATTTATAATATGGAATATAGTAGGATTGGGAATTCTATTTTATACGACAAGACTTCCATACCTGACTCTTTTTATGAATTTATCCAGAATTTTTTTACAGTGAATACTATGGGCCATTATGGTATGTCAGAGATATGATGCTACTAATGTTATTAGTACCTTTATTTCAATGGATATATATGCCCAAATGGAATTGTACTATTGGCCATAATACCATTGCTTTTTGTTTACTGGATACCTGTAGATTGCTTCTGTATCTCAAGTGAGGGTCTTTTGTTTTTCGTGATCGGAGGTATTATCAGTCATCAAACCATTATTTTAGAAAAAAAACTCCCTTGTATATTATCTATTAGCCTATTTTTATTGTGGTTAACCATTTCAACATTCTGTAATCTGTGGTCACATGAATTTCTCCATAAAATTAATACAATTATTGGCATCCTGGCTTTCTGGAATATAATAGACTTTATACCGCAGAAATGGACTGAATCTTTTAAATATTACTCTGCTTTTTCTTTCTTTATTTATTGTACTCATTTCTATTCGATCAAAACTGTCAAGATTATTTTAGCTCATTACTTCCCGGAAACTCGATTGTAGCACTATTAACTTTCTTAGTAGTTCCATTATTAATCATTTTGATACTTATCAGAACTGGTATATATTTGAAGAATAAGCATCATAAATTCTATTTAGTATTAACCGGTAACAGATAATTATGATAAAAATTGCATATTTAATAGAAGCTCATACAGACATAAACCGACTTATAGACTTATGTGAAGCTCTTATTTTATCGGGTGATGTATTCATTCATATAGATAAAAAAAATAAAGATCATGTTTTTGGCAAAAGCTACTCGACTACCAAAAAAGCAAAAAGCAGATTACTATTCTAGGCAAACAGGAACGACATTATGTAGCATGGGCCGGGTTTTCCCAAGTAGAATGTTTCAAAAGTTTACTAAGAAAAGTCCTTGATAATCCCAAACAATATGACCGCTTTATTCTTCTCTCAGACTCGATTATCCTGTCTGGAGCCCTATACAAATTCAAAATTACTTGAAAACAATATAGAAAAAGAATTTATTTGCGGCTATGATATTTCTACTTGCAAATACGATTATCAATGAGAAAAATAATTTATTACCATTCTTTAGAGACATACCACTACCCCACAAATCTATGATAAGACGCATCATCATAGGAGGTACAATGACAATATTAAAATGTATAGGTATAAAACGAAAACCATTTTTAAAAATAAATAATCAAGACTGGCATATCTATTTTGGTTCATCATGGATTAGTTGTACCCGGGCATGTGGAGAATATATTTTTCAACAATTAAACAATAAGGAGATAACCAGATATTTTAAAACAGTCTATGCCCCAGATGAGCTATGTGTCCCTACCATAGTGATGAATTCTCCATTCAAGAAAAATGCTATTAAGGTCAATGATTTAACATTCCAAAATATCACCCCTTTACATTACCTTAATTATGAAGACTGCATCTGGAGCTATGACGAGAATGACTTCAATACGATTATCCGTGCAAACAAAATGTTTGTCAGGAAAGTAATCAGTGGAAAGTCTGAGAAACTAATTCAAATGATTCAAAGAACTTGGAATCTACAAACTAATATTCACAACCATTCATAAATTAAAATAGCTTATGATTGTATTATATTGCAATCCTTCTTTTTGGGAATACAGATTACCTTTCTATGTAGAGCTGAATAAATTATTTAAAGGACAATTTCATGTCATCTATTCAACAAAACGATATGCGTATGGACATCAAAATCTTTTAAACAAAATAAAGGAAGAATTAGGGAAGAATGCTCATCCATACGATAATGAATTAATGTTTGATGTCAAATCAAAATCATTTAATAAATTTACAGAAGGTGGCAAGCAAATTCCCCTTCCAATACATCTGTGGAAAAAAATAAATGAAATAAATCCCGATGTAATTATCACAGAAGGATTCTTCCAATGGACTCCATGGATTCAACTTGGGCGTTCTTTCATCATATTCCAGTCTTTATGGGATATGAACGTACATTACATACAGAACGTAATAATTCAAAGTTAAAGACGTGGCTCCGCAAAATACAAAATAAATTTATCAAAGGATATCTTGTAAACGGTTCAGAAACAAGAAAATATTTAGAAAGTATAGGCGTCTCCCCCACTAAAATATTTATAGGCGGTATGAATGCTGATGGGGAGGGATTACGCAAAGGTATTGCTGCTTTGACTATTGATGAGAAAAAAGATATGCTGGCTAAATACAAAAAGAAGGATGGACTTATATTTCTATTTTGTGGAGCTTAATAGAAAGGAAAGGTGTTGAACCTTTATTGAAAGCTTGGGAGCAATATACATTAATCCACCCAAACGATACACTACTCATGGTCGGAGGAGGCACATTAGAAAATAAATTAAAATCAGAATTTGGATCAACTCCTACTGTTTTATAGAAGGAAGAAAAGAATATTCGGAAGTCTGCAAATATTATGCAATTGCAGATGTATTTATTCTACCTACAATAGAAGATAATTGGAGTTTAGTTATACCAGAAGCTATGAGTTGTGGGCTTCCTGTCGCTACAAGTATATATAATGGTTGCCATTCAGAACTTGTACATAAAGATAAAAATGGAATTACATTTGACACTCTTAATCAAGAGTCGATTATTCAAGCTTTAGATTATTTTCATCATCACGACTTAAAAGAAATGGGACACCAATCAGTCTTTTAGAAAAACCTTTTAACACAGAAAATTGTGCAAAAAGAGAATATGAAGCGATAATTAACAACATATAACTTCCTATGATACAGACAGATTTATCTATTATCGTTCCAGTATATAATGCATCTAAACTTATAATAGATGCCTTGATTCTATTTTTAATCAATCAACACAATACCAATTTGAGGTAATACTTATAGATGACGGAAGTACAGACAACAGCATTGAACTTATAAAAGCGCGTAAAGAACCCAATATAATATTGTATCAACAACAAAATGCTGGCCCCTCTACCGCTCGCAATAAAGGTGTAGAATTATCTAAAGGCAAATATTGTGCTTATCTTGATGCTGACGACTACTGGATGGATGGATTTATAGAACAAACTATAACGTTTCTTGAAACCCATAAAGATTGTATAGCTGTCAATGTAGCACAACGCCATCTTACAATCTCTGGAGAACATATATCTCCAGCTTGTTACACAAGATATAAGGAACCTTTTATTTTAAATGATTTCTTTTCTTTTTGGGCTGAATACATGCATGTATGTACAGGAAGCGTAACGATTAAAGCAGAAATCTTAAAAAACAGCCAAGGAATGAGACAAGATCTTCGTGTTACTGAAGATTTGGAATTTTGGGCCTTAATCTCAACTTATGGAAGATGGGGATTCATCTAATATTCTTTTCGTTAGTGACGGAAGTGATGTAACTCAATCACAGGGTTGGCTAAACAAGATGAAACGACGTTGGCAAAATGCTCCTAGTATTGAAGAATGGGAAAAAAGAATTATTACACACCTGCCCAAGCAATCAGAATCATATAAAAAGCAAGAGGGCGTATATCACGCAATCTTACTTATTGCCAAATACTTCAGATAGATTATCATTAAGCCGGCACGAAGCTATTAAATATGGACACTACTTCACTAAAGATCCGATAGGCCGTTTAATGAATCTAGCTAAGTATACTCCACTAACTTGGTGGATGCTTGCTAAATTTCTAAAATATAGAGAATATCATCGAAAATTAAATTAACGCATAAAAGTTAATCATGAAACCGAATATTTTATTTATTCTCCATATGCCTCCACCAGTGCATGGCGCATCAATGGTTGGTAAATATATCCATGATAGTCATGTCATAAATGAAACTTTTAATTGTCATTATTTTAATCTTACACTTGCTCGAGATTTAAATGATATTGGTAAAGGGGGAATCAAAAAGTTGTTTGACTTCATTAAACAACTTATTTGCATTTGGGAAGTAGTAAGGAAAGTTAACCCACAATTATGTTATGTCACTCCTAACGCTAAAGGTGGTGCCTTTTACAAGGATTTTATGGTTATTATGCTACTCAAGATTATGAAGCAGAAAATAATAATCCACTATCACAATAAAGGCGTAGCAACTCGACAAAATAAAATTTTAGATAATTTCTTATACAGACAATTCTTCAAGAACCTAAAAGTTATTTTATTAGCAGAAGTTTTATATGAGGACATTAAAAAATATGCTTCTCCGAAAAGATGTTTTTTTCTGTCCAAACGGAATTCCTGACGTCAAGATACGATAATATATAAAAAACATAATCATACAAAAGCCCAAATTCTATTTCTATCAAATATGATAGCTAGTAAAGGAGTATGGGAATTAGTAAAAGCATGTTCTTTACTGAAAGAATCAGGAGTGGACTTCAAATGTCATTTTGTAGGAAAATGGAATGATATAACAGAAAAGGAATTCAATATAAAAATTCATCAACAAAAATTAGAAGACTATATTATTGCACATGCGCAAAATATGGAAAAGATAAAATACAATTTTTCAAAATACCGATATATTTGTATTTCCTACTTATTACCCCAATGAATGCTTTCCTATAGTTTTACTTGAAGCAATGCAACAAGGATTGCCCTGCATTAGCACAAATGAAGGTGGAATTCCTAATATTATTGACCAAGGAAAAACAGGATTTGTTATTGAAAAGAATAATCCACAACAAATAGCAGATAAAATTAATTATCTTATCAATCACCAAGAAGTCTGCAAACAAATGGGAGAAAATGGTTATAAGAAATATCAAAAAGAATTTACACTCAACACATTTGAGAACAGATTAAAAGATATTTTGATAAACTGTTGTGATAAAACACTCAAACCCTAAAATAAAAGGAAGAATTTTTCTCAATTATTCTTTTTGTTTTTCTTTCAATTATTCTCTTTCTTTGTGAAAGAAATATTAAAAAGCAATAAGAAGATGACACAATTAAATATTGCTGTAGCCGGCACAGGCTACGTAGCTTATCCATAGCCACTTTGCTGGCCCAGCATCATCAGGTGACGGCTGTTGACGTGATTCCTGAAAAGGTAGAGAAAATCAATCACCGTATCAGTCCGATTCAGGATGAGTACATCGAAAAGTACTTGGCAGAGAAGGAACTGAATCTGACCGCTACACTGGATGGGGCATCGGCTTACCGGAATGCGGACTTCGTAGTGATAGCCGCTCCTACCAACTACGACCCGGTGAAGAATTATTTTGATACGTCGCATGTAGAAGAAGTGATTGATTTGGTGCTGGAAGTAAACCCGGATGCGGTAATGGTAATCAAGAGTACCATTCCGGTGGGTTACTGCCGCAGCCTGTATGTGAAGTATGCGGAGAAGTTCCGCACCTCTCCTGCTCTTGCGGGAAAGAAATTCAACCTGCTCTTCTCGCCGGAGTTTTGCGCGAGAGCAAGGCGCTGTATGACAACCTCTACCCCAGCCGTATCATCGTGGGCTTCCCGAAACTGATTAACGGACGTGACGAGGAGAACGCGGCGATTCAGGCGATTGCCGGGGAACATCTGGAGGAAAAGGCGCATGAGTTTGCGGCGCTGTTGCAGGAAGGGGCCTTGAAGCCGGACATCGATACGCTGTTTATGGGACTGAAAGAGGCAGAAGCGGTAAAGCTGTTTGCCAATACCTACTTGGCATTACGCGTGAGCTACTTCAACGAGCTGGATACGTATGCAGAGGTGAAAGGACTGAACACACAGGCCATCATTCAGGGTATCTGCCTGGACCCGCGCATCGGTTCGCATTACAATAATCCTTCTTTTGGTTACGGAGGCTACTGTCTACCGAAGGATACCAAGCAGCTGTTGGCCAACTACCAGGATGTACCGGAAAACCTGATTCAGGCCATTGTGGAGAGTAACCGCACACGTAAGGATTTCATTGCGGACCAGGTGCTGAAGAAAGCGGATACTACGATTATTACAACCGCGGGGATTACAGTCCAGAAGCGAGAAGGAATGTGTCATCGGGGTATATCGCCTGACCATGAAGTCGAACAGCGACAATTTCCGCCAAAGCAGTATCCAGGGAGTAATGAAGCGTATCAAGGCGAAGGGTGCCACGGTCATCATCTATGAACCGACTTTGGAAGACGGCACTACGTTCTTCGGCTCAAAGGTGGTGAACAGCCTGGAGGATTTCAAGAAGCAGAGCAACGCCATCATTGCCAACCGCTACGATGCGTGTCTGGATGAGGTAAAGGAAAAAGTTTATACACGTGACATTTTCAGAAGAGACTAAATCAATTAATAATTAATAATTAAGAATGAAAGGTATTGTGTTAGCCGGTGGTAGCGGCACACGTCTCTACCCCATTACCAAGGGAGTGAGCAAGCAGATGCTCCCAGTGTTTGACAAACCGATGATTTATTATCCTATCTCCGTGCTGATGCTGGCGGGTATACGGGAGATTCTGATTATCTCTACGCCTACGACTTGCCGGGATTCCAGCGTCTGCTGGGCGACGGAAGTAACTTCGGGGTACGTTTTGAATATGCGGAACAGCCCTCGCCCGACGGACTGGCACAGGCTTTTCTTATCGGGGAGAAGTTCATCGGGGATGACGCGGCCTGTCTGGTGCTAGGGGACAATATTTTCCATGGGAACGGACTGAGTGCGATGCTGCGGGAAGCGGTACGTACGGCAGAAGAGGATAAGAAGGCTACGGTATTCGGTTACTGGGTGAGCGACCCGGAACGTTACGGGGTGGCGGAATTTGACAAGGAAGGGAACTGTCTTTCCATTGAGGAGAAACCGCAGCATCCGAAATCGAACTATGCGGTGGTGGGCTTGTACTTCTATCCGAACAAGGTGGTAGAGGTGGCCAAAAGTATCAAGCCGTCGGCTCGCGGGGAACTGGAAATTACTACGGTGAACCAGCGATTCCTAGAAGACGAAGAACTGAAGGTGCAGACATTGGACGGGGATTTGCCTGGTGGATACGGTACGCACGACTCGCTGGCAGAGGCTTCTACCTACATTGAGGTGATTGAAAAGCGTCAGGGGTTGAAAGTGGCATGTCTGGAAGGGATTGCCTATCGCAAGGGCTGGATTTCGGCTGACAAATTGCGGGAGGAAGCCCAGCCGATGCTGAAGAACCAGTACGGACAATATCTGCTGAAGGTGATTGACGAGGTGGAGCGTACGGGGAAGGCAAACCTGGAATAACGTTTATAGTTAATAATTAAAAATTAAAAGCGTTTCTTCAGTTAATAGTTAAATGACTTATCTGTTTATATAAAAT
>ENA-OQHP01000617-OQHP01000617.1-human-gut-metagenome-genome-assembly--contig:-NODE-617-length-11384-cov-1.774807_pt1 | contig 11384 bp, 17 predicted proteins | sample MGYA00242563_ERZ504717 | MGnify/ENA primary metagenome ERZ504717 (study PRJEB26092, sample SAMD00036212) | human gut metagenome | host: Homo sapiens | study: EMG produced TPA metagenomics assembly of...
CCGGCGGCCGCAGCGTCCCTGACAGTTCATGGACACTATGGAGCACGCCCCAAACACAGCACCAGAATCGCCACCGCGGCCACGCAGGGAAGCACCACGCGAATTCGGCGGTGACGGTTCCGCAATCGGCGTCACGGGCATGGCGTCTCCACCATCGCGCAAGCATGGTTACCCCACGCTCAACGCTTTCTTGATGAGGCCGGTCAGCAGCGTTTTCACGACATCCGATTTCACGATGGCGATCAGAACCGCGGCGAATGCCGTGGCCGCCACCAGCACCACCGCGTATTCGGCGGTGACCGCGCCCTTCTCCGGCTCGGCGGTCAGCAGGCGCATGCGCGCGTCCAATAGGCAGACCGCCTTATTGGCACGTTCCTTGGCCGCACATAACTTCTGGCCGACGCGACCCATCAGACCCGGCGAACCATCGACATTGATTGACATTGCGTCGTTCATGACGCTCCTTTCATTCGGCTAATCCCGGCCGATTGACCGGGTACGCTCAGTGTCAGGTATTGGCATCGGCGATGGCATGGTTTTCGTGGGTTGTGGTCGAAGAACGTGGGTTATCCACACCCTCGGCGTGTCATCCACACTTATCCACAAGCGATTAGGGCATGACGGAACGGACCGCGCATCATCCGTCATTCCGACCGCGGTCCGATTCGAGCAAATTTGAGCCAATTCGCACCAACCCGCACTACCCCATGGCGAATCGGCCGCTACAGAAACGACATCACCGCCGGAATCACGCCAATGGCGACAAAGGCCGGCAGCATGCACAGGCCGGTCGGTAGCAACAACCGAATCGACAGTTTCGCCGCCGACTGTTCAATCCGCGACCGTTCATCCCAATCCAGCTGCTCGATTGCGGTTGCCAACCGATTCACCGGCGAGGAGCCGCTCGACCATGATGAGGAGAACGCGTCACGGACCACGGCGCAATCATCATCGTCAGGCCATGCCTCATTCCATGGCATGCCACTATTCAGCCGTTCTCCAGCCGAGCGCAATTCACCGCCGAACTCGCCTTCCACAATGTTTCCGACCGTAATCAGCGCGCGTGGAATGGACGCTCCTTGACGTATCGCCACGCTCAACATTTCCAATATCAAGGGCAATGGCAGATCGCATGACCGCACAGCGCCAGAATCGGGCGGATTTCTGGCCGGCGACCATTCATACAGCCATGTCGCGCCAGCGGCGCCCACCGCTGCCAGCATCGGCCATGCCAAGCTCATCGCACATGCTCCTGCCGCATCAGCCTGCGAATCCAATACCAGCCGACGGCATAACAGCAGCCGGCGAAGCCGAGGCACATCCATCCTTCACGTCTTCCACAAAGAATCGCAAGGGATGGGCTCCCATGCATTCCCCCAGCATCACCGTCAACAGAGGCAATGCCATCAGCAGCTTCACCGTGGCCTGCGGCATGGCAAAAGCGTTGGCACGCAAGTCGTCGAGCAGCCGTCGCCGCTTCAACGACGCCGCGACGGCCTCCAGGCATCGGCTCATCTCGCAGCCCAACTGCAGACTCAACGTGCAGGCCGCATGAAGTTCCACACCAAGCTGATTCACATGCTTGTGTTGTTCCTGAAGCGAGCAGCGGCTTCGTACGGCCATGTCAATACGGAAACGGGTCAGTTCAGGCACTGCGAAAGGAGCGCCCTGTAATTCCTCGAACGCTTGGACCAAGGTGGCTCCGCTGCGTACGGACGCCCGCAGCGCGGCCACGCATGCGGCAGCGCCGATGGTCGGCATCCGTGGCGATGCATCCCGGTTTTCCCCATCGTTCCGGACTGTTCTGCCATGCCCGTCGGATTCATCATCACAAGTTCCATCTCCATCGGCCCCGCCGCTATCGTCAGCCGAACGAAGCCCGACGCGAACCAGCACACGCTGTAATCGCCGCGATCCCGCCCATTCCGCGTTCCGATTCAGCCACAGCCAGACGGCCATCGACGCCAGCCATGCGGCGCAATATTCCCAACCACACGCATCACGCATCATGCGCTCCATCGGCTCATGAATCCATCCCAACGTTGCCGGCACGGACCGTACGGCATCCCAGGCGGCCAGCAGACGCCCATGCAATCGCCCTTCCACCGCTTCCAATCTGCCGACCTGCGCAATGCGCCGTCTGCCGGCGATACGTTCCACATGAAGCACCACGTCGAACGCATCCTCGGCGAGCGCCGCCGTGCGCGTGGCTCCAATCCGGCCAGCAAACCCAATGAGACCAATCGCGCCGGAACCGCCTCCACTTGATTGGCGTGCAATGTGGTCATGCCGCCTCGATGCCCGGAATTCAAGGCTCTGAGCAGATCCACGACTTCACCGCCACGGCATTCGCCGACCACCACGCGGTCCGGTCTCATGCGCAGCGTCGCGCAGATCAGTTCGGAAAGGCCTATGCCGCCGGCACCTTCCGTGTTGGCTTCGCGTGTGACCAGAGACACGTGGTTGGCATGTTGGATCATGCCCAATTCGCGCACTTCCTCGACGGTGACGATGCGCTCGTTCGGCGGGCATCGCATCAGCATGGCTTTGAGCATCGTGGTTTTGCCGGCACCGGTGCCGCCTGTCACCAGCACGCTTGCCTTGCGGGACACCAGTCCGGCCAGCAGGGGCAGCCATTCGGCTGGAAACATGCCGTTGCGCGCCAACGATTCCAGATCGGGCGAGACCGCGTCGGGCAATCGTATGCTGATGGCCGCGCCTTGCGGCACCAGTGGTGCGATGACGGCGTGCACGCGCAGACCGTCCACGGTGGAGGCGTCGGCGATCGGGCAGGCGTCGTCAAGCCGTCGGCCAAGTTGCGAGCATAATCGCACTGCGAATTCACGAATCGACTGCGCTGACGGAAAGCATCGGCGCAGCAGACATACTTCCTGCATGCCTTGGCCGCAATCCGCCCAAACCGTGCCGTCGCAGGTCACCGCGATGTCCGTGACGCCCGGCTGCGAGGCGATGGCGCTAAGGGGTCCGAGTTCCATGCTTCACCCGCTTGCTTCCAACGATTCCTGCAGTTCATCCGTGAGCGCGGCCAAGCTTTGACGGTTTGGCGGTTCGGCCTGCGCAGGCCCAGGCCGTCCAGCAGTTCGCCGCACAGCTTGGCGTCCGGTTTGACAACCGCCGCGAGGGAATGACCAAGATAGTTTTCCGTCTCTTCCAGCGTGGTCACGCCACGTCCACGTGCCACGCCGCGCGGTTCAACGCCGACGATATGGCCATGTTTCTGCCGTTCCGCCGTTCCACGCGATTGCATGGCCACTTTGGCTCGGGCCAGTCCGAGCACCGTCATTTCGACCACGGTGATGTGTGTGGCCTGGGCCAGTTCCGGAATGTCATCGAGTCCACGCCATTGCCCGGCGTCCACGATCACCGCGTCCTTCACCTGCGCGAGCGCGCGGATGCATGCCTGGATCTCCCAGGATTGCGGGTTTTCGCTTCGCCAGGGATTGCAGGCCAGCAGCGGCACGCCATCCCACACGGGCAGTTCTCGCAGCAGCGCTTTGCCGTCCACTTTGCCGAGCGGGGCGCTGATGTCTCCGAAGCGTGAACCGTCTTCGTCTTCCACACCGAGCAGCACGTCAAGACCGCCACCGTTGAGATCTGCGTCTACCAGCACGCTTTTGCATCCACGTTCCGTCAGTTCGCGGGCCAGCAGCGCCGCCAACGTGCTGGCACCGACTCCGGCGACGGCGGATCCGACCACCACGACGTTGCGTGGAGCAGGTTCCGGTTGCGCTTCAACGGGTTTCAGCCGTGTGGACGACGATTCCAACGGCGAACCCATGAAACCGCCCGCCACGGCAGGCCCGGCCCATCGTGCCGACGTTCGCGCGTCCACGGCGTTCTGCGGCGTATAGAACCGTTGCGGCGAGACCGTTTCCCGCCGAACGGTTTGCTGGGATCGAGTCGGCTGCCGCACTCTGGCCGCTGGCTGCGACCGGATTTTCGGCGAACACGTCACGCGTGCGTCACGGCCTCCGTATGACGGCAATGGGACCGGAGGGACCTGTAATGAAGAAATTGCATCGCTCATACCACCGATTGAAAAACGAAACCGCACATGGATTCAAGCCGAAACGGCACCTGTGGTCGGAGAATGTGGGTTATCCACACCCTCGGCGTGTCATCCACACTTATCCACATCGCAACGCGATTCGGCACATCGCAAGACATTACGCAACGCAGCACGGCGCAGCGCAACAAAAAAGGAAGACCCGCCGAAGCGGGCCTTCCTGCAAGAATCTTCGGAGCAGAATCGCTGCACAACAACATCGTCGTAACGGTAAGTCTATCCAATGCCCGTTCAACGTAACAACCTATCTCGGTCATACACACCTTGTGGGGCTCTGCTCTTCAGTTGTTCTTGTACTTCGTAATTATGCTCGCCATTGCGGCAAGTGCAAACCGAAACGGGACGATGTTCCGTATTTATCGCAACTGTTGCTTTCCGATCGCAAGAATCGCAAAAATGCTCCATGCTGTGCGAATCGCAACGCTTGCCTGTTCATTCACGTTCATTTGCCCCGAAAAAACGGCGTGTCGGAAGCATATTTCACCAACTCGGCGAACGAATGTTAACTCCTGCTTAATTTTCCTGAGTTTTGCAAGACATTCCAAGCACTTGAGGATAAAGTAGATAACTATGGCACAGATTTTTGACGCACCCTCAAAGGCGATCCTGCGCAGCCAGATAGCTGAGCATATCGCTGAGACCGATAAGAACGATAAGCGCGAGCTTCAGGCAGGCGAGGAACCGCTGCCGAACGACCGTTTCTTCGACCGTGAGCTGAGCTGGCTGAAGTTCAACAAGCGCGTCCTCGAGCTTGCACAGGATGAGGACCTGCCGGTCATCGAACGCGCGAGCTTCGCCGCGATCTTCGCGAACAACCTCGACGAGTTCTTCATGGTCCGCGTGGCCGGCCTGAAGCGCCGCATCGACACCGGCATCGCCGTGACGGCCGCTTCCGGACTGAGCCCGAGGCAGCAGCTGCGCGCCATCAGCGAGCAGGCCCACCGCCTGCAGGACGAGCACGCGCACTACATCATCGATCACATCTCCCCGACCTGGCGAAGGAACAGATCGTGCTGCTGGAGCTGGGACAAGCTCACCGCGGCCGAGCAGGAGCGCCTGTCGCGCTACTACCGTCAGCAGGTGTTCCCTGTCCTGACGCCGCTTGCCGTGGATCCGGCCCACCCGTTCCCGTACATTTCCGGCGGTTCCCTCAACCTCGCCGTGCTGGTGGAGAATCCGGCATCCGGCAAGTCGCACTTCGCCCGCGTGAAGGTTCCTGGCAACCTGAACCGACTCGTGCCGGTCGACGATCTGACCGAAGACGAGAGCACCAACGTGCGCTATGGCTTCATCACCATGGAGAACCTGATCATCGCCCACCTGGAATCCCTGTTCCCGGGCATGATCATCAAGGAGGCCCGCTCCTTCCGCGTCACCCGTAACGAGGACATCGACGTGGAAGAGGATGATGCAGAGAACCTGCTCAACGCCATGGAGAAGGAGCTGCTGCGCCGTCGTTTCGGACCGCCGATCCGTTTGGAGATCTCCGACGAGACCAGCCCGTTCCTGTCCCAGCTGCTCGCCGACCAGCTGCGCGTGAGCGCCGACGAGGTCTACCGCCTGCCGGCGCCGCTTGACGCGACCGTGCTGTTCGAGCTCGGCGGCATCGACCGTCCGGATCTCAAGTACCGTCCGTTCATTCCGACCACCAATCGTCAGATCGCCGAAGTCGAATCGTCCCGTGCGCAGGACATTTTCGCCGCCATCCGCGAGCGCGACATCCTGCTGCACCACCCGTACGATTCCTTCTCGACGTCCGTGCAGGCGTTCCTGGCGCAGGCCGCGGCCGATCCGAAGGTGCTGGCCATCAAGCAGACGCTGTACCGTACATCCAGCAATTCGCCGATCATCGACGCGCTGATCGACGCCGCGCACGCGGGCAAGCAGGTGCTGGCGCTGGTCGAGATCAAGGCGCGTTTCGACGAGGACGCCAACATCGCGTGGGCACGCAAGCTGGAACGCGCGGGCGTGCACGTGGTGTACGGCATCGTCGGCCTGAAGACCACTGCAAGCTGAGCCTTGTGGTGCGTCAGGAAGCCGACGGCCTGCGTCGTTACTGCCACGTGGCACCGGTAATTACAATCCGAAGACCGCACGTATCTACACCGACCTGGCTTGCTGACCTGCGATCCGGTGGTCGGTCAGGATATGACCCGCCTGTTCAACCAGCTGTCCGGCTACGCGCCGAAGTCGAGCTTCCACCGTCTGCTGGTGGCGCCGCGCACCGTGCGTTCCGGCTTGATTCAGCGCATCCGCCGCGAGGAGGACGCCGCACGCGCCGGCAAGGAAGCGTGGATCAAGATCAAGGTCAATTCCATCGTCGACGAGAAGACCATCGACGCGCTGTACCGTGCAAGCCAGGCCGGCGTGAAGATCGACATCGTGGAACGTGGCATCTGCGCGCTCAAGCCGGGCGTTCCGGGACTTTCCGAGAACATCCGCGTGCGTTCGATCCTGGGCCGTTTCCTTGAGCACAGCCGTATTTACGCGTTCGCCAACTCCGATGGCCCGCAGATCGGCGAAGGCCCTGCGGCCGGTCCGGAAGTGTGGATTGGTTCCGCCGATCTGATGCACCGCAACCTCGACCGTCGAGTCGAAGCGCTGGTCCGCATCGTGGCTCCGGAGCAGATCGACGAGCTCATCAAGTACGTCGATCTGCAGATGGCCGATTCCACCGCGTCTTGGCATATGCAGGCCGATGGCACCTATGTGCGCCATTGCAAGGATGAGGAAGGCCGACCGCTGGTCGACAGCCAGGAATACCTCATCAAGAAACACACGCGTCGACCGGTAAGGCACTGATCGATCGAGGCGAATGGCCGGTTCCGCACCTTGCGGGCCCGGCCATTTTCTGTATGTTCGGACGTCACGCGCCGCCGCCAGCCCGGCCCAGCCTAGAATAGGACAATATGAGCGAAAAGATGAGACGCATCGTGGAAGCGCCGGCGGCATCGTATGGCGATGGAAGGCGGGCAGCGATATCGCGAACGATCCTGCGATCGCCAGTAGCAAATCTGCGCAGGAACAGCTCGACAGCATTGAAGTATGTATCGTGCACCGTCCGAAGTATGACGATTGGAGCTGGCCGAAAGGCAAGCTCGAGCAGAACGAGACGCATCGGCATGCGGCGGTGCGTGAAATCGGCGAAGAGACGGGGTCGCCGGTCAAACTCGGACCGTATCTGTGCGAAATCGAATACCCGTTGTCCGAAGAGGGCAAGAAGACCCGGCATTCGCACGATTGCACGGCCGACACCAAGCACACGTTGTATTGGATGGCGCAGCGATTTCCGCCGACGACGCCGAACATCTGCTGGACGCGTTCGGCCCGGTGCACCGCGCGGACGTGGGCGAGATCAACGATATCGTCTGGGTTTCCGTGCGTGAGGCGCGCAAATACTGTCTCATTCGACCGATAAGGACACGTTGGCAGTGTTCGTGGACCGCGTGCAGGAGGGTGCCGCGACCGCGCAGAATCTGCTGATCGTACGCCATGCGAAGGCTGAATCGCGCAAGTCGTGGAAGGCACCGACGCGAACCGTCCGATCACGCCGAAAGGCGCGGCGATGGCGTTTGCCTCAACCGCGAGCTCGCCTGTTTCAACCCGACGCGACTGGCCACCTCACCGTGGCTGCGCTGCAGGAAACGTTGCAGGTGCTGAGCTGGCAGACCGAACGGCCGATGGAACACATCACGCGTTGACGGAGGACGCGTTCGCCGAGCATCCGGCGGTCTCATGGCTGGCGTTCCGCGAGCAGATCACGCAGACGCTCAACAGCCGCGAAACCACGGCCATCTGCATGCACCGGCCGGTCATCGGCGGCATGTACGACCATTTGCGCGGCCTGTGCGCGCGTAAGCAGCTTGCCAAGCAGCTCATCGCAAAATCGCCATACATGCCTACCGGCACCGCCATGTCGCTGTTCATCATCGACACACCGCAAGGCCCCAGCATCATCGACATTCAGAAGGTCTCCCCCATTGTCTACTAACATGCACTACGGTTCCGGTTCAGTCGTTCCCAGCCGTTCCGCCGGTTTCACGAACACCGGTTCGCCGCGTCCGGCACGCCCCGGCCAGCTCGACCAGATGATGGCCGACAATATCGCCGGCGGCGCCGATCCGGCGGAAATCAACGAAATGTGCCATGCGTCGGCCGCGGCGCTGCTTGACCGCGTGCACCACACGCAGGACGCCGAACTGGTGGAACGTGTGCTGACGCTGGTGGACCGCGAAGGCGTGGACGTGATCGCCGAATTGTGGAGCCATGCCGACCCCGACTCGCTGCCGGGCATTCTGTGGCGACTGTATCTGCTGCGTACGTGGATGCGGAAGAACCGCGAATCGATCGCGCGACTGTGGCGCGTCGGCGAGCCCGTCGCCACCACCGCTTCCGCGATTGCCGGCGTGGACCAGGCACCGACGGAAGACGACATCGCACGTACCGCCGATTCGATTTTGGCCGGCGCGTTTACAGGCGATTTCGCCGTGGCACTTGAGCGGGCCGCCGCCTTCACCGACGTGGTTGCGTTGGGATTGCGTATCGAAGCGCGCAAACTGGCTTCGCTGGGCGGTTCCAGCGAGGCCGGATCATCTGATGTTTCCGACGGTTCCGCTACGTCTGCTGCGGCCGGCAGCCGCCCGTCGGCCGTTGAGAAGCGGGCGCGCGCGAAGGCTGCGAAACTGATGCACACAGCCGGCAACCTGTTCGCCACGGCCAAGGATTTCCGCCACGGGGCGAATCTGTGGCGGCGCGGACGATTGGAATAGGCCGTTCCACTGTCGTTTTCCACTACTGCTTTCCACCGCCGCTTTCCGTAATTTTCCCCCGTTTCATACCCCACGCGACACGGCGCTGCGAAGCGTCGAGCGCGACTGTACAATAGGAATTCGCGCCGGGCCATGCATAGCCCCGGGCTCCATTTTTGCCGCTGCGAGCGGCCTTTGCGCCGACAGGCGCTTTCGTGGTTCGGCGCTTTTCTCCTCTTTTGATGTTTTCCTGATTTTCTCTGGCTTTCTTGCGATTTTCGATTGCCATCCAATCGGCGCTCATCTGGGTTTCATTTGACCGACCTACCGGCACGTTGCCGAACAGCCGATACATGGACTACGCTTAGAAACCATGGATATTCATGTTTTGAACCACCCGCTGGTGGACCACAAGCTCACCGTTCTTCGCGACAAGAACACTCCGTCCTCCACGTTCCGCGAGCTCGTTTCCGAACTCGTGATGCTCGAGGCCTACGAAGCCACCCGCGACATCGAAGTCGTGGACAAGCCCATCGAAACCCCGGTGGCTCCGATGATCGGCAAGCACATCGCCGCCCCGGCTCCGATTATCGTGCCGGTGCTGCGCGCGGGTCTGGGCATGCTGGACGGCATGACCAAGATGATTCCGTCCGCTGAAGTCGGCTTCCTCGGCATGAAGCGCGACGAGGAGAACCCGACCCAGCAGATCACGTACGCGAACCGTCTGCCGGAGGATCTCACCGGCCGTCAGTGCTTCCTGATCGACCCGATGCTCGCCACCGGCGGCACGCTCGTTGCGGCCACCCACTATCTGGCCGAGCGCGGTGCGAAGGACATCACCGCAGTGTGCATTCTGGGCGCTCCGGAAGGTCTGAAGTTCGTTGAGGAAAACCTCGACCCGTCCATCAAGTTCAAGCTGGTGCTGTGCGCCGTCGATGAGAAGCTCAACGACAAGTGCTACATCGTGCCGGGCTTGGGCGACGCCGGCGACCGTCTGTACGGCGTGATCGACTGAGCTGCCAATCGGAATAAATCAATCGAATAAAAATTCGGCCTGCTACCGCACATCATGCGATGGCAGGCCGAAACCATATAAAACCGGCTGTCGCCTGTCGATCATAGTCCGTCGACTAGCGCCCGGCCGCTGTCGCTCGCCGGGCAACTATCAGTCGGCTACTGTTCGTCGGGCACGAACGCTTCGAAGATGTGGCGGTCAAACTGGTCGCAGCACTGCGCGAATTCGTCGCGGCTGCGCACGGTCCACGACACCGGCACCGCACCCATGAACCGGGCCAGCTTCACCTGCGGGCTGTTGCCGCCCTTCCAATCGTAGGCGAACGAATCAGGACGGGAAATCCAGTCGAACAACAGCGCGCCGGCCGCGTATTCCTTGCCGAGCGCACCGGATCGGTGGGCTTGTCCTCGCCGTACGGCCACCAAGACAGCTGGCCGCGGCACACTTCCGGACGGTTTCCTTGTACCAGTCACGCGGCCGGGTTGAACGATTCGATTACGTACTTGCCGGAGTATGCCTGCAGCAACGCGTCGCCCTTCTCCATAAGCTCCACGTCGCGCGGATCCCACTTGGAGTTGTCATCGAACTTATATTCCACAATCAGCGGCACACGACCAGCCACCACTTGAGCACGTCGGCGAATAGCGGCACATGCTGATAGTAGCCTTCCGGCGCGTTGTCCGGCGTGGTGACCAGCGGCGGTTCCTCCAATGCCAACGGCAGCGGCGCGGCCTTGCATGCGCCCGGAGCGTCGGTCGGGAACAGCGGAATACGAGTCAGCTCGTCATACGTGAGATCGGCGATACGGCGTGGATCTCCGGCGACGCGCATCAGATCGCCGTCATGCACCACCACGACCTCGCCATCGCGCGTCATCTGCAGGTCCAGTTCGATACCGTACCCGGCTTCACAGGCGGCTGCGAACGCGGCAAGCGAGTTTCAGGGGCAATCACGCCGGGTGTATCAGGGCTGCCGTACCCGGCTTTCATGGCCATGCGGCGGGCGAGCGCCACGTATTCGCCGCTTTCGTTGGCGTATTGCGCGGTCAGGCCGGAACCAGCGTCATGCAGACCGCGGTGCGCGTACCACACGTCCGGAACGGCCGGCACATAATGACGGCGCTTGTCGGAGAAGGAACGCGGGGCGATCGCCCACACCGCGGCTCCCGCCGCCACCGCACCGCCGAGCAGCGCTTTCTTGAGAAACGACTTTGACATGGGCATCCTCCCTTGCGATTGACCCTGCTCACCGCATTTGCGCGCGCAATGAGCCACTTGTTACGAGCGTAGCCCAGTTTGCCGGTTTTCGCTCACGATTTCACCGATTATTCAGTTTCGCCGTTGCATATGGCGATTCCCACGCTCTAACGGCACCCACGTCGGCCTCGAAAGGCTTTCGCGGGACAAAATATGGAAGGGCGATTACCGAGCCGGTGGTGGGGCCTGGCCAGGTGCGCCCTTTTGCTCACGACTTGCGATTAGGCCGGTTTGGCACAGTCGTGAGCGAAAGAGGGTGCCGCAAAGCATGGTAGGGG
>ENA-OQHP01000618-OQHP01000618.1-human-gut-metagenome-genome-assembly--contig:-NODE-618-length-11378-cov-2.273665_pt1 | contig 11378 bp, 17 predicted proteins | sample MGYA00242563_ERZ504717 | MGnify/ENA primary metagenome ERZ504717 (study PRJEB26092, sample SAMD00036212) | human gut metagenome | host: Homo sapiens | study: EMG produced TPA metagenomics assembly of...
TTGTGTTTACACGAATTTTCCACACTGCCAAATTATCAATACACTTTTTTAAGGGAATATGTAAGGTAACTAATGCACACAAGAAAAATGTCCGCTTTATGCGAAGCTTCGCTCAAACAAATATCATTTGTTAAAATCGAGCGACATTTTACAATGTATCCATTGTCATACATATCAGTTTATTAGAGTGAATACTTCTTCAAATACAAAATTAGAAAAATGTTTTGTTCTGCAATGAAATAACCGACACTTTTTCAGGGAAAAATAAAAATGGCTTTATTATAATTGCCTTGTACCATAGAAAACGGGCAGAGAGCATGCAGTTGCTCATCTGCCCGTCCTGTAGGGAGAACCGTTTCATGCCGCTATCGGATTCACTTTCAATGTAGTCTGAAAGATGAACGCCTCTACTTTCATGTTGATTATGAAACATTGTTGGTGTGCGTGATAAGACTTCATGCCTTATTCAAACCTAAATCCAACGGGCACAAAAACAAGTAAATAATTATTCAATGTCTTGAGATTATTAAATACCGCAAAGGCAGTAAGGAATATAGCAGATTGGATTATTCTAAAAGGCCAAATTTATATCTTCTTTTGGCGGCATATTACAAGGAACTTGCCACCCGTTCAGGGGGGCTCTTGTGGAAACGGAACTAACAAACAAGCAGTAATTTCGTTTCTTGTTCATGGTAAAGACTACGACAACAAATCCGGTAGCGGTATTCACTGTTATTTAGGTCAGCCACGGGTTTCGATACGGGTCATAATCTGTTTGGAAAGTAGCCAGTTGCCAATCGGTAACCGGCTTTTTCGTGTCATCGACTTTACGGGGGATTTGTGGATTAAGTCGCAATTTGGCGGCATCATTAAGCCATTTCATGCTGTCCTCGTAATCGCGCATACGGACAACACTGACATTATTCGGGGCAATGAGTTTCGTGAGCTCGTAGATAGCCAATCGAACCATATGCTTCTTGAGGTTGTAGTTTCGTGGATCGTGTAATGATAGGTTTAGACCGACTTGCGGCGTGTCCGCGTTCACATCCGTTTCCGGGTAAAATACCCGTCCGTCATAAACTACATATTCGTGTTCCGACAATTCGTAGGCATTGTATGATGAATCGTAATCGGCTATGGCTCCCCAACAGTCGGACACCATAGGGTCAAGATTGCAATCGAAACAGTCAAGCGTCATCAAAGTATAGAACGCCCCTTCATATTCAACGACTGACCACAGAGGATACTCGACAGGCTGCCATAACGTGACTTCCGTCTCGATCCAACCGCCGACCATCGGGATACGGATATCATCGAACTTGTACCCGTTTTCGGCAAGGCAAATATAGACAACACCGTTGTAGTTTACTTTATCACCCGGATAATAGGTGTTGAACTGGGAGTAATTTACAACTTGTCCCGCATCGACGTGGATATCGGAACACTCTTCCCAATAGATTGCCGTTGCGGCTTGCGATAGCCGCTGACGGAGCGTATCACCTCATGGATTTGTCCCTCGAAATAGACATGCACACCCACGGGATAGGTAATTCGACGGTCGTATTCGGCGATATATTTTCCTTTTGCAAGTTCCTTTTCAATCTCGTAGTTCTCCGACAAATATTCCACAATGCTCATCTCCGCCGATTCTTCCGCCTGGATGAATCGTGCATCATTGCCCCGCGTGAGTTGTGCTAGTGCTTCCGGAGTAATTATCCCAAGATAGTCGTCATTATTGAGAAACCGTCTGTACATATCCTTGTTCCGTTATTAGTATGAAAATCCTTCCTGAATTACCGATGTGGAGACCACATACCCGTTCCCGTCGCCTCCGCTCTTGAACTTGTACCAGCTGTCGCGCAGGTAGTAACAGAGCAGGTAGTCAAGGCAGTCGGACAAGTGTCCATACCGTTCATATTTGACACCGGTTTTCGGGTCGGTGGTCTTCTGTTTGCTCTTGGTACCGTCCTCGTTACGAAGCTGGTAAATCAGATCCTGGGTAAGTTTGCGACATTTGATATCGATTTGTATCTCCCAGCCTTCATAGCCCCCGAATACCTCGTTGACGAACTCGCACCGTGTAGCCTGCGGAGGCTGCTTGCGTAACAGCTTTACCTTCGGTCGCAGGATTCCTCTGCCGAAAGTGTCCGTGATGATGGTATAGTTGTTGATGCCGTCCTCGTTGGTGGTGGAGCGTTGTAACCCGGAAGGTCACCGGTCACATCCACTCCGCCAATATGCTTGTCCCGGTAAGTTTTAAGCGTACTTTCCGTGCCAACGCAGGTGTGTTGTTCTCCTTTTCCTCCGGCTTGCCGAGTATCTCTTCCAGTATATAGACCTTCCTGTTTTCATAGTCTATTTGTGCGGAGAGCACCGACATTTGGGGGGCAACATTGAAGTCCCACACCGTGATGAGCGGCTTGGTCGGATCGTATGCTTTTTCTTTCAGTCCGGTAACGAGATGCCGGGAGCCGTCGAAACTGTTATAAATCGCCATATCGTTGGCTTCCACGAAATCCCAGTTGCCATAGAGCAGGCGTTCCTTTGTCGCCTGGTCCCGGATCTTGTTCAGGGCCGCCTCGTACACCTGACGGAAAGCGATATTCGGGTTGTCAAACACGGAAAAGGTATATACGCTTCACCCTCGCGGCAGATGACCTTGTCTCCGTTTCGTCCTGCACGAAGCGGGAACGCACCCAGTTAATCGTCGGATTGGTGGTGAGCAGCATTCTCGGGGTCTTGAATGTCTCATGGGTTCTCCAGCGGAGACGGGAGAACAGTACTTCGACGGCCCGTTCCGAGATTTCCGACACCTCATCCACCATGGCGATGGTATATTCCGAAGAGCCGAAACGCTCGAAGTTGGGGTCGCTGGGGATATCCGCCATCTCCTTCATGATGATGACCGAGTCATTCCAGAATGTGAGCGTGCCTTCGAGGTTGTTTATCTTGTAGTTTGTATCCTCTTTCAGTCCCCAGTCCTTCAGAATCGACTTGATGGTGTTCCATGTCGATTCCTTTAACGACTTGAGTGTCTTACGGGCCACCACCGCACGGATATTCTCGAACCGAATACATGAAGACACCAGCCAAACGCTGCCGATATACGATTTTCCGCCGCCGGCCGCTCCGCCTCCCAGTATCAGCTGCGGCAGGTTCTGCGACTTGCAATGCCTGCATTGAGGCCTGTACTGAGGGTTGCCTTGCTGGTCATAACCGATAAGGATTTGCTCGATCTCCCCGCCACAATGGGGACAATAGTTCGGTTGCAACAGTTTCCAGAGTTCATACTGCCGTGGGGACGGTTTGAACTCGATGCGCAGGTTTCTGGGTGGTTTGAGCCTGTTGACCGCCATTCGATTTATATAATCTGAATGGTTATGTCCCTTTCGGACTCGAGCATGGCATACAGTTTTTGGAATGTAGTACGGGATTCCAACTTTCCCTTGACCGTATTCTTTCCCACGATGATACAGCCGGCGGAATCGACTTCGGTATTGCCGGAATGGATCAGGATGCCGAGGAAATGCGGCACATCATGCAGATATGGCATTTTCTTCTTGTACCTGGGACTGTACTGAAGAGTGACTTTATAAGTCCCGGCAGGAATGGTAGTCTTGGCATAGACCTTTTTCCTTGCAGGTACAGGAACGGCCGCGAGGAGTATCCGGACAGGTTGCCGGAAGTTCCCTCACGGCATCTTCGATGGTATTACAGAAAAATTTGCCGTCGATGGACAGGTCGCCTATGGTATAGGTCTGACCTTTGAATTTGCGGTTGAGTGTCAGCTTCATACTTCGATACTATTTGTATCGAAAGAGTAGAGACGGACGCCGGCTAATGTTTATTATATGTGTTTGTAAAAGGAGGATATTTCAGGAAATGATGTATCTTTGTGAACGGATTGACAGTATTTAATCAAGAGTTAATATGACAAAAGCGGATATCGTCAGGGAAATAGCAACGCAGACCGGTCTGGAGAAGCAGGTCGTGTTACAAGTTGTCGAAGGATTCATGGATAGCGTAAAGTCTTCCATGATAAACGGCGAGGAGGTTTATCTTCGCGGCTTCGGTTCTTTTATCATCAAACACCGTGCGGAAAAGACAGCACGCAACATAAGCAGGAATACCACGATAATAGTGCCTGCCCACAATATCCCGGCATTCAAACCGTCAAAAGCCTTTGCAGGAAGGATGAAATCAGACAAATAAGGTGATTATATGCAACAGGAGCGTTATTCAGATGCTCCTGTTACTTTATACAGGGCAACGAGGTTGGTATTGTCCGATTGGAACAGGAACGGCCGTTGCTTAAAAGGCATTCGTGGATGGTGTTGTCATTAGGATCCGACTCCAATAAAGCCCCCGCCTTGTTTTCATCGATAAGCAGCATTTCTATGCCTTGTACGGTGGCGGCAGTTGCATCAGCAGGAATTTTCAAAAGTTCATCCATCAGATTCATGTCGTTCATAATATCTCCGTATTTGGCTTGAGTCCCGTCAAGCATTCAATGTACCAAGACCAAAAAGCGTGGGACATAACCCGTAGCACCGAGGTTCTGGTAAACCTATCCGCAAACAAGTTAAGCCCACGCAAAAGCATAGGCGAAAACTGTTTGTCCTGCGGATAAGTGAAATTTACCAGATTTCGGTGCATGACAAAAGCTAACGCTTTCCGTATTTTATTATGTCGTTCTGCCAATATGGTTTTTATGCCGCATCTGCAGAAGAACCGGCCATTATGTGATAACGACCGGACGTGTAAAGGTTATTTTTTAGACTCTTCCAAGGAAAGCTTACGAAACTCTTTCATCAGTTTTTCCAGTTCCAACGAGGTCTTACGGGCACGGGTCCTGCGGCCTTGTTGCCTTTTTCAATCTGAAGTGCCGCATCCGTGGAGAATGTAGCATATACTTCCTGTATTTTTGAAACCAATTCTTTCATATAAATTCTATTTAAGTTATTGACCACAAAGGTAATGAAAATAATCGAGAATAAGAGCGATTTTGTCAATATTGCAAATATCACATTGGTAATCAATGACTTTTAACAGCCATTACACCGTATGATTTATCCATCAGAGAAATTGTCAAGGTGTTTACAACTTTATGGATATGTCTGGTCAGAACATTTCTTCCATCTGCCGCTTGATTTCTTCCCGCTTTGTATTCTTGTAGTAATGCTTATAGATGGTCAATGGGCTGTTACCAGCCATCTCTGCAACCACATACGGATTATTACCGGCATCTACCATCTTCGATATGAAAGAGCCACGGGCGGAATACCATGTGATGTTTTCTTTAATGCGCAGCATCTTGCATGCTTTCGTCAAGGTTTGTGAAAGGCGTGTGGAAATTTGCTTGACACGTGTAGTCTTCTTGGAAGTGGTCGTGTGTTTATGAGTAAAAACAGGAAATACATAATTTCCATAACTTTGCCCACGGTATTTATTCATGATGGCTTTTGCTTTACTGAGTAATTCCGGTTTGGCTGTTTTGGGAAACTTGATACGTTCATAGACGATGCGGTCTTCCTGGACCAAATCCCATGTCAGGTTACATACATCGACATTCGCCATACCTCCGGTATAGTAGCTGAACAGGAACAAATCAAGATGCAACTGCTCTTTTTTCGTAAACAAGGTACGGTCAACATTTGCGATTTTAGCAATGACTGTTTCCGGAACTGCTCTTGAAGTGGTTTCCGGCCAATTAATATCATCACCGAGACAGAGGAAGTTATCCATATTCATCCCGTACATCTCTTTCTTTTCTGCCTGCCTGCATACGGCACGGAGCAACCTTAGTTTGTGTGTAAGTCCGGCCTTGTTGCCATTTCTGATACCTCTTTCTTTAAGCCAAAACGCAAAGTCAAGAAGAAACTCTTCTGTAATATCCGTAAAGAAATAAGAGGAAAAGGCTTTTTCATATTTTTCCTTTGTAAACGCCTGCAGTTCACGCTTGAGATAGACATACCGTTTAGCATTGGTCGTGCTGTCGACAATCTGACCGTTCTTGATGCGTTTCTTGTTTTTGAATGTCTCTTCAAGATAATCGATCATCTGCTGGACACTCTTTACTTTGACCTCGGGTTTGGCCGCCTTGATTTCATCGAAGCAATGTGATAGCTGGACGGGCGACCAGTTCCTGCCTTCCATCTCCCAGGTATCGGCGACATGCAGATATTTGGTTCGCAAATCGAAAAGCAGTTTGTTCTTGGTAGTGGCCTCCGCACTCCCTACACGGAAACTCTGAGACTTGACATCCCAGTCTTTTAATAGCCCTGTGATGTTTATAACCTTCGGCACACGGGCGTAACCGGTCTTGAAGAAAATTATCTCCAGCTTGACCATCTTGGTGTCTTTCGGGTTCTGCTTACCCCTGATGTTAATCGTGTACATAGACTGATAACGAGTTAGTTAATGACTTATTATTAATTCGCATTAGTAGGAATCAATTGGTATTAATTAACCTACATAGAAACCTACATGAAAAGAGTAGTTTCCTTAGCGAAATAATGTTTATACGGATAAATCCGTACTTGTGTCATTTACTAACTCGTTATCAATCAACTATTTTTCCTAATCACAAAAGTTGTGTCCGAAAAAAGGGTGTGCCATATTGAAAGTTCACTTATTATTTGTTTCCTTTAGGCACGGATTACACGGATTTCACAGAAGAAGAATAAAGTAAATCTGTGAAATCCGGTTACGTATCATCCGATTCGTCAACGTAACACAAACCGCAACTTTCCGCCCTCTACCAGCTCCTGGTGGCTGATTCGGAAACGTGACAGTCTTTTTCCTCCTAACTCCATTTCACGGATATAAAGCGAATCGTCCGAAGGACGCTCCGTCTCTATCACCAAACTGCTCACGTCCCCACACTTCGGCATCAAGACGGATGGTCACTTGTCGAACACCGGTGTGGAAAGCGTGTAAGACGGTTCGCCCGGACAATCCGGATAGAAGCCCATCATATTGAAGATAGCCCATGCAGACATTGTTCCGGTATCATCATTGCCGGGAATGCCATCGGGGGCATTCTTGAAATACTTCTGCAAAAGACGGTGTAACTCCTTCTGGGTACGCCACTCCTCTCCCTTGAAATAAGAGAACAGATGCGCATAAGCGATGTCCGGCTCATTGGCAGGGTCGTAAAGCCCCTCATCGAAAACACGTTGCAACTTGTCTACGAAAGCCTTCTTCCCGCCCATAAGTTGCGCCAGCCCCTTTACATCGTGGGGAACATAGAAGTATAGTTCCATGCACACCCCTCATGAAAGCCCGGATTAGGTTCAAAGTTTTCGCCCTGCCTCGGGTCAAACGGAGCATAAAACTCACCGTTCGGCAAGATAGGACGGAATGTGCCGTACTCCTTGCTGTAATAATGCTTATATCCCAAAGAACGGTTATAGAAAAGACGGGCATCCGCCTTGTAGCGGCGTGCTTTTTCCTTCTGTCCTTTCACCTCGGCATCCTTGGCAAGCGCCTCTGCCATGCGCGAAAGGGCGTTATCGGCTATGTAGTACTCCAAAGCATGCGATACGGAGTTGTCGTACTGCTCGCGCAAAGGTACATACCCCAATGAAAGATAGTCGTCATTATCCGGCCGCAGGAGATTTTCCGCTCCCGGCAATACAGCCCCTTTACGCATCGCCTCATAAGCCAGCTCCACATCGAAGCCGCGCAAACCTTTCAGCCAGGTATCCACAATGACCGGTATAGAAGGGTCGCCCTCCATCGTCAATGTCTCGCGTCCATAGAGTTCCCACTTGGGCAACCAGCCATGCTCACGGTACATGTCGAGCATGGAACGCACCATTTGCAGTTGCGTTCGGATACACCAGCGTAAGAAGCTGATGCACATTACGGTAAGTATCCCAAAGGGAGAATACGGTATACCGGTCGCCCTTTGCCGTAAGAATCCGGTTGCTTTCCATTGCCGGATATTGCCCGTTGACGTCCTGCAAAAGGTTGGGATGTATCAGCGCATGATAAAGCGCCGTATAGAAAACAATCTTCTGCTCGTCCGTCCCGCCTTCCACAATGATACGCGACAAATCGTCGTGCCAGCGTTTACGGCTTTCCGCCAATACCTTGTCGAAGTCCTTGCCGGACTGCTCTTTGTCCAGATTGAGACGGGCATTCTCGATACTGACGAAAGAAACACCCATCTGCACCTCTATCTGCTCGCTCTCCCCGGTATCGAATGTCAGAAAAGCGCCGATATCATCGCCCGCCAGCTCCTTGCGATAACCGGTATACAATTTATACTTACCGTTGTCCGGATCCCATTCGGCCTCCACGCCTGTCATGGGGCGCTGTTTTTTCCAATAACCGGTTTTGAGGGGAGTTTTGTTGACACGCATCACGAAGTAAATAGGAAATACCGCCTGCGGATTGTAGCAGAAAGTACCGAGCAACTTCATCCCCTCAAATTCACACTCGCCGGTTTGCCGCAGGAAAGCTCCGGTTTCATTGGTCAGTCCCTCTCCCAAGTTCAGCAGAATATGACTCCGGCCTTTTGGAAAAGTGAAGCGCGCCACACCGGTGCGCGGCGTGGCAGTCACTTCGGTCTTTACATTATAACGGGTAAGGAAATTAGTGTAATACCCGGAGAGGCCTGTTCGTCTTCATAACGGCTGCCATACTCCTTGTAGTCTACGGAAAGCTCGCCCGTAGTGGGCATCAGCAGCAACGAACCAAGTTCGGGACATCCCACACCACTGAGATTGACATGCGAATACCCCGTAAAGAAGCAGTTGTGATACTCATAGGGAGTGGACCACCAACGGGCATCCTTATCGTATTTGTTGTCCGCCGACCCCATCACGTTGAAAGGAACAACAGACATCATCCCGTTGGGGCAGACAGCTCCCGGATTGGTTGTGCCGAAGTTAGTCGTACCGATAAAGGGATTCACATAGTCTACAGGGGAAGAACTTTTCTCCGCAGCCGGAGACACAGCCAGCAGAACAAAGGCAAATACGCCGGAAAGGAATGCTCGTTTCATGGTTCTCAAAAGTTTATGTACATCAGATGATGCTTGTACGTTTGGTAAATTCTATAATTTCGGGAATATAGCCGAATGCCAGTCCGGTTACGGTACGTCGCACAGCCATAGTATATGGCAATCCTGCCCGTTTCATTGTCGTGCAAAGCGGCGCACGGAAAACATACATTAGGAACATCGCCCATACATTCGTACGGTTCGCGCGGGGCAAGCAGATAAGGCCCTGAGCGGAACTTTACCTTCCACGGTTCGTCCAAATCGAGCAGAGCAGAGCCGAAACTGTAAACATAACCGTTGCAGGAATGCAGCCACACCGTGATAAATCAGCAGCCAGCCCTCGGGAGTCTCGACAGGGATAGGACCTGCACCGATTTTGGTGCATTGCCATGCACTTACCTCAAAAGCGGCAGGTGACATCACGTGGCGGTGGCGTCCCCAAAACTCCATATCGGGCGACTCACTGTAGAAAATATCTCCAAAGGGAGTATGCCCATTGTCGGCTCGGACGGCTCAACATGGCAAAACGACCGTTTATCTTGCGCGGGAAAAGTACTCCGTTACGGTTGAAGGGAATAAAAGCGTTTTCCAGTTGGTGGAACGTCTCGAAATCGAACGTATAGGCCACACCGATAGTAGGACCGTGATAGCCGTTGCACCAGGTAACATAATAGCGGTCTTCGATAAAGCACACGCGCGGGTCGTAGCCATACACCCATGTACCGATTTCCTCATCATCGCATTGGAACTTCAACGGCTCTTCCTTGATGTTCCAGTTTATGGCATCTTACTGAACCCTACGTGCAGCCGCATGCGACGGTTAGTATCGTCGCAACGGAATACTCCTGCAAACCCGTCGCCGAAAGGTACTACCGCACTGTTGAAAATACTGTTGGAAGTGGGAAGCAAATCACGCGGAATAATGGGGTTTGCCACACTGCGCCATAATACGTCCTTGCATCCTGCCGGACGTTCTTCCCAAGGAATAATAACTTTGCTACTCATACTCATTTCATTTTCTATGTAATAACACGAAATTAAATCTATCTATAATTACTTATATAATCTGTCATAGAAACCGGGAATGTACGGGAAGCCGGCATCAATCGAAACCACTATCCGGAACATGTCCCGCCAATGTTTTCCACCGACTATGCGGCCGCTCCGCCTTTTACCTCATCGGCATACGTAAACGGTACGAACCAGGTAATGAGGAATGCCGGAATAGTGGCGAACAGGGTGAAGATGAAGAAATTCTCATACCCCAGAAAATCGCTCACGTATCCGCTGATTGTTCCCGGAAGCATCACACCCAGATTCATGATACCGGAAGCGAAGGCATAGTGCGCCATCTGGTGCTTGCCCGGAGCTACCTGTTGCATCATAAACAGCGAAAGCCCCACAAAGCCGAAGCCGTAACCGAAATATTCCAGCACGATGCACTGCCAATCAGCATGCCGCTCTCCGGCTGATATATCGCCAGCAGGGTATATGCCACAAAAGGCAGGTTAAAGATGCAGCACAGGGAGAACAGCGTTTTCCGCAGTCCGCGGTGCGATATGTAATAACCGGCCAGCAAAGAGCCCAGCACGAAGGCGGCAGCTCCGTAAGTGCCGTAATACAACCCTATCTCCTGCTCATTCAGTCCCAAGCCGCCTGCCGAACGTTCCGCCTTCAAGAAAAGGGGAACAATCTTCATGACGAAACCCTCGGCAAGGCGATAGAGAATGATAAAGGCAATATATACCCTATATGACGTTTCTGAAAGAATCCCAGATTACGCTCCGCAACTTCTCCAGCGTTTCGCCCGCCGACTTGGTTTCGGCAGCCGCAGCACCGCCCGAAGGCAGCATACGCCAATGGTATATTGCCAACAATATCATCACGGCAGCCATTACCAGCATTACACACATCCAAGCCTGGACAGTTGCCTCATGACGCACTGCATCCGTGACACCGGGCACTCCGCCGAAGTATTTCAGCAGCCACCCAGCCAGCCATACCAAACCGCCGGACGCCACAATCTTGGCGATGTTATAGAAAGCTCCCTGCCAGCCGATGTACTTTGCCTGTTCCTGCTTATTCAGCTCGGACATGTACACGCCGTCCGTTGCCACATCGTGCGTAGCGCCGCTGAAAGCGATAACCGCCAGCAAAAAATGGAAAGAGCAAAAAAGAACGGAAGGTTCAGTGCAAAGGCGACCAGTGCGAACCCCGCTCCCGTAACCAACTGCGTCAGTACCACGAAGAATTTCTTCGTCTTGAACATCTCGAGAAAAGGACTCCAAAGAAACTTCAACGTCCAGGGAAGCATTATCAGTGAGGTCCACAAAGCTATTTGGGCATCACCCACTCCCAGCCCCTTGAA
>ENA-OQHP01000620-OQHP01000620.1-human-gut-metagenome-genome-assembly--contig:-NODE-620-length-11356-cov-1.757236_pt1 | contig 11356 bp, 11 predicted proteins | sample MGYA00242563_ERZ504717 | MGnify/ENA primary metagenome ERZ504717 (study PRJEB26092, sample SAMD00036212) | human gut metagenome | host: Homo sapiens | study: EMG produced TPA metagenomics assembly of...
TCAACATGTTTACGAATGATAAGGTGAACGTGCTATCCTTGGCCTGGTAGAGAACATGGCGTGGTTTACGCCTGCCGAACTGCCGGAGAACAAGTACTACATCTTCGGTAAGGAAGGCGCCAAGCAGCTTGCGGAGCAGATGAACGTTCCTCTGCTGGGGCAGATTCCCATTGTGCAAAGCATCTGTGAGAGCGGTGACAAGGGTGCCCCCGTCGCTTTGGACGAGAATACCGTGACCGGACGCGCGTTCCTGCAACTGGCTGCTGCCGTAGTCCGCCAGGTTGACCGCCGGAATATGGAAATGGCGCCTACCAAGATTGTGGAGACACATAAATAAACCGGAACAGCGAAAAGATGTATCCGTATCGATTAACTTTAAATTTGAGAAGCATGAAGAGCTTGAAAGTATTATTATTAGGCGCATGTGTCGCATTATGCGCCTGTTCTTCACCGACATCCACTGTGCAGACAAACGACAAAGGAACTCAGTGGCAGTGGGAAAATGGAACGATTGTCGTTGAAACTCCCCAACGTCCGGCAGACCGGAAAAGCGTGATAGGTCTGGCACTGCCTAAAATGGAGGTGGTGCGCGTGGGTTTCGTAGGTTTGGGGATGCGTGGCCCCGGAGCTGTGGAGCGGTTTACCCATATCCCCGGTACGCAGATCGTGGCGCTTTGCGATTACGAACAAGAACGTGCCGAGGCATGCCAGAAATATCTGAAGCAGGCATCCTTGCCCAAAGCAGCCGTATATTCCGGCGAAAAGGGGTATGAGGAACTCTGCAAGCGCGATGATATAGATTTGGTGTATATCGCCACCGACTGGCTGCATCACTTCCCCGTGGCGATGTGCGCTATGGAGAACGGCAAGAACGTAGCCATCGAAGTGCCCTCCGCCATGAATCTGAAAGAGTGCTGGGCCTTGGTCGACATGAGTGAAAAGACCCGCAAGCACTGTATGATTCTGGAGAACTGCTGCTACGACTGGTTCGAGATGAATACGCTGAATATGGCGCAGCAGGCGTATTCGGTGAGGTAATCCGTGCGCAGGGCGCGTATATCCATAACCTGAGTCCGTTCTGGAACCATTATTGGAAGAACGGCGAGGGTGACAAGCTGGGCTGGCGTCTGGATTACAACATGAAGCATCGCGGCGATGTGTATGCCACTCACGGTCTCGGCCCTGTGGCACAGGCGCTCGACATTCACCGCGGCGACCGTATGCAGACACTGGTTGCCATGGATACCAAATCGGTTGTGGGAAAGGCTCTGGTCGAGGCAAGGACGGACTCTGCCTGCAATGGCTTCCGCAATGGCGACCATACCACCACGCTGATTCGTACCGCCAACGGTAAGGTGATCGAGATACAGCATAACGTAATGACTCCCCAGCCTATAACCGTCTGTATCAGTTGACCGGTTCGAAAGGATTTGCCAATAAGTATCCCGTAGAGGGGTATGCGCTCGATGCCGACCAACTGACTGCTTCGGGTGTACAGCCTAAGGTAGATGATTTGAACTCGCACGGTTTCTTGCCGGAAGCGGAAATGGAAGCGCTTGTAGCCAAATACCAGCATCCTATTTTGAAGAAATACGGTGAGATGGCAAAAGAAGTGGGCGGTCACGGCGGTATGGACTTTATCATGGATAGCCGTCTGGTTTATTGCCTGCAGAACGGTTTGCCTTTGGATATGGATGTATACGATTTGGCAGAGTGGTGCTGCCTGGCAGAGTTAGGAGAACTTTCCATGGACAATAATTGCGCTCCGGTGGCATTCCCCGACTTTACTCGTGGCGAGTGGAACGTGGTAGAAGTATAAGCATGCTTATGCCGCTCCCGAAGAAGAAGCCGCCGTTATGGAAAAGGCAAAGGCGTTTACTGCCAAGCTGAAAGAGCAAGGGGCTAAAGAATGGGCGCAGGCTGAAAAGAATGATACTTTTCACTTTCGGAAAATACTTTTTGAACAAAGTTCAAACGGATTCTTAACATCATCTATAATAAAGTTTATATGGAATAAGGGACAGGAGACTTGAGTTTCAGTCTCCGAAACCCTTATTCCATATATTATTTAACTGCTATGAAAACAAAATCTTTTCTTCTGTGCCTGCTGTTGGCTATCTCCGCCAATGCACAAATTGTCTATCACGACGCTTCCGCTTTTCCTCTTTTAGGAAAAGCTACCGAGACAACCCTTACACGTTACGAACGCTTGCCGGACTCTTTACGGAATATCTCCCGTAAGCCTCTATGGGAGTTGGGACGTAACAGTGCCGGGCTTGCCGTACGTTTCCGTTCCAATTCCACCCGGATTGCCGCCAAATGGGAGGTACTGCTCAACAGGAATATGAACCACATGACCTACGGGCAGTTAAAGGGCTTGATTTGTATTGCCTGCAAGACGGGAAGTGGCTGTTTGCCGGAAGCGGTCGTCCGCAAGGAAAGGTGAATGAAGCGACCATCGTGAAGGATATGCTGCCCGAAGAGCGTGAATATCTTTTATTCCTTTCTTTATACGACGGGGTGACTTCTCTTTCCATCGGCATCGACTCGCTGTCTCAAATCAGCGGGCCGGCAACGGAACTGCCGGTACGTAAGAAGCCGTTTGTCTTTTACGGAACAAGCATTCTGCAGGGAGGCTGCGCTTCCCGTCCGGGTATGGCGCATACCAATATCCTGGAGCGTTGGCTCAATCGGGAATGTATCAATCTGGGATTTAGCGGCAATGCTTTATTGGATTTGGAGATTGCCCATGTGATGGCGGGTGTGGATGCTTCCGTATTTGTACTTGATTTTGTTCCGAATGCCGGTGTGGAGCAGATAAAGGAACGTGCCGGTGCGTTCTATTCCATTATCCGTAGCAAGCATCCTGATACGCCTGTACTTTTTGTAGAGAATCCTATATTTACCCATTCCCGTTTTAACAGGACCGTAGCCAGAGAAGTGAAGGATAAGAACGAGACTTTGCAGGCTGTGTTCCGGTCTCTGAAGAAGCGGGGAGAGAAGAACATCTACCTGCTCTCTTCCGAAGATATTATCGGCCATGATGGAGAGGCTACCGTAGATGGTGTTCATTTTACGGATTTAGGTTTTATGCGTTATGCAAAAGTGTTGTATCCGGTTTTGAAGAAGCATATAAAGGATTAGTGCAAACGCACTTGTGGGGAATCCTCACAGACTCCCCATAAATAATTGTTAGAGTAAAAATTTATGAAAAAAAGCTGAAATTCTGCTTTACTCGCCCTTGTCCACTTTTGCTTCCGCAATTATGTTTTCCGGTACTTTCTCGCAACGTATGTATTTGTTTACATCGTTCTCGTTGTCTTTTGCCGTCCATATCATCGAGCCGCTTTCCAGCAAGTCGGTCACGATGTATTTGTTGTTCCATTCACCGTTACCGAAATCATACTCTCCGCTGATGACGGCGCCCAGATAAGGGTCGTTTTTGATACTGAAACTTCCGGTGATGTAGCGGGCGTACATGCTGTCGAACTTCTGGTACATTTCAAAAGTCTGTTCCTTGCGGTTGAAAACCACGTAGCAGTATGTACCTTCCGCCAGCGGAGTTCCGTTCCATTCGGAAAGTTCCCACGTGCCGTTCAAGTTGGCGGGAGTCACTTCCAGGGTCGGTATTATCGGCTCATCGTCATCGCAGGACACAAGGCAGCACAGAAAGACTGCCAAAGCCGTTAGTTTGAAAATATTCTTCATTTCGGGTTTCTTGTTTTTTTATCGTTACTTGGTATAGTTTACTTTTATATTCAGGGTCCGGTCCGAGGCCGGGCATCCACTCCTTCGATGATAATCGGGAATGTGAATGTCTTTTCCTTTCCGGCGGGAATCAGTGAAGCGTCTACCGTTACCACGATGTCGGCTTCACTGCCCGGTTGTATCACTTCCGGTTCCGTCCGGAATGTTGCGAACTTCGGAATGACGAGTGCCGACAGGCGCAGCGGCTTGTCTCCGCTGTTTCCGCATAGAATCCGTTCGGAAGGTCGCTTTCCGGGCATCACTTCCTGAAATTCCATCCGGTTCTGTTTCAGTCTCAGTCTGCCCATTGCATACGGGTAGCGTGCCCATTCATCCGCTCCGGGAAGAACATTCCCGGTCAGGGTCAGGCGTGCCACGGGATGCTTTTCCGAGCAGGACAGATAGACGAATGCATCCGTATCTATCGTTCCGGGATGATTTTTCGGATGATAAGTCAGTACAATCGTAGCGGTTTCTCCCGGCAGTATCTCTCCGGCAGCAGTTCCGCTGCCGTACATCCGCAGGTGGTCCGTACCTTGGTGACGGTAACGGCTTCCTTACTTATGTTCCTGCCCGTAAAGCGGCAGGCCTGCGGAGCATCATCCTCGGTCAGCGTTCCGATGTCCAGCGTGCTTTTGTCGAAACGCAGTATAAGTTCCGCCTGCTGCATCAGTGGCGGGTTTATCAGCGAGTCGGTTTTTTGCTGCCAAGGGACACGGGCAAATATCAATAACACTATCCAAGTAATTAGTTTCATTAATCAATTACATTAAATTACATCCAGCCGTTGCCGCCGGCATTTTGGCGTACGGTGACGGTGATTGTCTGTGCGCTTCCATCGCTCACCTTCACTGTGATGTGTGTGGCGCCGGTTTTTACGCCGGTTACTTCCATCAGGTTGTTGCTGACAGTTACCGTTGCCACGGCGGCATCGTCCGATGTACAGGTATAGGTTCAGCTTTTCACCGTTTACAAAGTAGTAGGCAAGGTTTACGGTCGATGTGCCTCCTTCGGCAACGTATACATTCGGCACTTTCATATCCGAACCGCTTCCTTCGATATTGCTCAGTAATATTCCTGCATCTACCATTCCCGTACCCATTTTGCCGATGTATTTCGATAAATCCATGACGGCAGGAGTGGCGGCGGGCGAGTTGTGGTTACGGTAATATGTTTTCTTTTTACCGTTGCTGTACCAATTATCAACCGGTTTTACAGACTCTTTCAACAATGCCACGAATTCACTTGCCTTGAAATGACGGCGCTGTTTCACGGCATACGACAAACCCAATGCAGCCACACCCGATACATGAGGGCATGCCATTGAAGTGCCGTCATATAACCATAGGCAGGGCTTCCGTTCCGAATCATGGTAGAAAGAATGGAGCCGGAAACCTCATTGTTTTCCCAAAACTCATCATCTTCCTGTCCTATGGCATTATAATACTCCGTATCGCCTCCTGGGGCACATACATCTACTTCCGTACCGAAGTTGGTATAAGAAGAAGGCGTAAAGTCTGCGGCAACCGCACTTACAGTGACGCACTTGGAGTAAGCTCCCGGAAAACCGGAGACTCCCGCATATTCGTTGCCCGATGCAAACACGGCGATGCCGCCGTCTATCACTCCGTTCGGAGAACCTGCATTGTTGATGAAGTAGTCCAGAATTTCTTTTTCCAGCGGATAAGTATCGGCCCATTCTTTTTCTGTGGCGGGTCCGGGAATATACCCTTCCACCTCGTTCGCCTCGGCAGAGTTGTAGCCCCAGCTACATTGCAGGATAACAGCTCCGTTGTCGGCAGCATACTTAATGGCTTTGGCTTCTCCGTTCAGGCTTACGCCATTGTTGCCGGAAAATACCTGGCAAATCATAATCTTTACACCCGAATTTTTCGTTCCGTCCCCTCCGGCTATGCCGCAGACTCCTTCTCCGTTGTTCATGGCGGCAATCGTACCGGATACATGTGTTCCATGCCCTATATCCTCCACGTCTGTCCACGAAATGTTCGCAGTATTGGTTACGAAGTTATAGCCGTATTTATCGTCCTTATATCCGTTGCCGTCGGCATCTGTCCCGGCACGGAGCTCTTCGCCCTCGTTCACCCATATATTGTCTGCCAGGTCGGGATGCGTGTACATCACGCCGTCGTCCAATACGGCAACGATAACGGACGGATCGCCTGTGCATTTCTGCCATGCCTCATAGCAACCGGTATCGCATCCGGTAGCCGACCCGGCGATGACCTCGCCTGCATCGTTCCGCTTGTCGAAAGCGTTCTGGCCGGAGTTGATGTAATGCCATTGGTAGGCAAGTCCGGGGTCCGAAAATCGTCCCGCCGATACTCCGCTGCGGGTAGCTGCCCGCTGTTGCAGGGCGGACTGGCTGATATAGCTCCGGCGGCTTTTCACATCATAGGCACGCTTGATACGGTGGTTTCCCTGGATTTTGGAGATTTCTCCCAAGGCAGAAAGGCGTTTAACCGCTTCCTGCAAGTCGGTGCCTTCGTCGAATTTCACCTGATACCACAGGTGCAGGCCGGCTATGCGGGTACGTTCTTCGTTCTTGTCGTCTACCGGAAAGATACGTTCGAATGGTATCCGCCCAAAATCTCCAGCACTTCATCGGTCGAGGGGATGCCCGAGCGGGTCATCGCTCCGCCGCTTCCTGTTGCACGGGTCATTGTCCGGTCGAGGATGCCGGTCATTTCGGGCTTGAACTTGATTAACAGTTCACCCGAGTTGACATCGGCGGGAAGCCGGACTTCCGTTCCCCCGTTCGGGGTAGACGGTTGTTCGATAATATCCTGCTCCGTACAAGCAGTCAGCGCCAGGATGACGAGTGCGTTGTATAAGAATTTTTTCTTCATTGTTTTTTTTAAATTATCTGGTTAATAAGTACCTGTCCGGAGTTTAGTCGGATGTTGCTACATACCTGCGGTAATACCGCGGGTAGGCTACTCCGTCTACTTTGGCGTCGGCAGACTTTTCTTTGCCGTAGTAATATTCGAAACTGAATTTCGTATCATCGATATTGTTGAATCCCACTTTGGCTCCCGCAGAGTTCTTACCATTTTCCTGCTGGTTGAAAATCAGTATCTCCGGTCCCCATTCTACAAAGTATGGGTGGAATAGAGCCCATTTGGGCAACGGTCCTGTCAGGAAGTTCAGGTTGATGGAGAAGGAACGTGCTTTCGGCAGTACGCGCGGAACGTCTTGTCCGGTTACCGACAAGGTGTTGCCACCGGTTTCGGTAAATATAACGGCATTGTCATCGGTTTTCAGCCAGATGCAGGTGTCGCCCACCAGCTTGTCCTTATAGTCGTCCTTGTTGTCGGAAAGTCATCGGCTGATAGCGGGTCGGTTTACCGGCTCTTTGGAGTGCGGCATCCATATCGTCGTCCGTAGGGAGCTGCCCTTCTATGAAATTGTAGGAGAGCCGCAGGTTCTCAATTTGTCCCAGGTAAGCAATTTCAGGAATGCTTCTTTCTCTGCTCCGGAAGCTATGTCGATATGCAGTCCGAGGGGTCTTCCGTTATAAGAAGGGCCTTGACTCAAGTCGAAATAAGAGTCGCTCCGGCGGCATCCGGTTAACTTGAATGCATAAAGATTCGGGAAGTTTTCTTCGTTTACTACTTCGGTAAGGGTAGCCAGCGACGGGAAATTATTGCTCGATAAATCCAGTTCTTCCAGCCCTCGGTAACTTTTGTCTGCCTTGCCTCCCAGCTTAATGAAGTTTTCGGGCAGCTTATTCATACCATAGGCAAATACATTCAGTGATTTCAGGTATTTCAGTTCGCAGATTTCCTCGCCCAGCGAAACGATGCGTGTCTGGCTGTTGGTATTACTTTGGAGTTCGAACGATTCCAGGTATTTGAGATAGCGTACTTCTTTGGGTAGCGTTTCGCCTTCCTGCAGGTTGAACAGGGAGAATTTAACGGAACGTACACGTCCTACCGCTCCTTCGGGCACGTCCTCGTCGGTAGCTTCCCATAAGGTTACATAATCCCAATTCTGCATATTCTCGCTCGTCTCGAACGATATCATACTTTGAATTTTCTCGTTAATGGTGATAATGGCCAACGAGTCGCCCGAACGGTTATCCTCGATTTTGGGCGCTGCCTTTTGGGTTACTGTCAGAATGAACGCTTCGATGGGGTTGCCGTTGTCGTCTACCAGTTGGTCTTCGTCTGGATTTTGCGGAACAAAACGTATTTTGGCTACCCGGGTGTAGGGAGTCGTATTCATTTCCCAACGGAATTTGGCTTTGACGGTACGCGGACGGGCTTTCCGGTCGAGGTTCAGCTTCAGTTCCGCGTCTTTGGGAGTTGTAATCCAGCCTGTCTTGTCTGCATCGAATTCTGCTTTGTCCTCGTCGGTCATCGTTTCTGCTTCGGCAAGGAGTAGTCGATTTCTCCTTGTCTATCAGGAAATTGACGTTGCTCGATATGACTGCCTCGAAAAGGCGCTTGTTGTAGGCTGCCGAGCTTTCTATTTTCACATCCGGTTCTTTGACTATGATTTGTTTTCCGAAGCCGAATTGGGTAACGGTTATCAACTTGGCTTCCTGTCCTTCCAAAGCGAAACGGATTTGTGAAGTGCGTGCCGTGTTCTCTAAGGTAGAGTCTATGGCAAGTCTGCATTCCGCCGAGCTGGAGCCGTTGGCCGGCGATACGGAAATCCAGGGCTTGGATGCTCCGGCAACCCAGTGGGTGTAGGAGGTAACGGCAATCTGTTCGGTTCCACCTTCCGGACCGATTGTTATTTCTTCCTTATCCACTGCAATGCCACCGGGGATGCTTGTGCTGTCATCGTCTTTGCATGCACTTATCAGCCCATGAAAAGAATCGCTCCCGGTATTATTTTATATACATGTTTCATTGATAGAATCTTTATTGGGTTTATCGTTTAATGTCTAATGCATCGCAGCCACGGATATCCTGAGTCTTGTCGTATATCAGTTTGTACATGCCTGCCCTGATTTGCGAGCACACGCTTGTTACATCGATGCTGATGTTCGGATTGTCTTTGATATCCAGGATATACAGTTGCGATGTCAATGTTTCGTTGACTTTACGGATGTCGTTTGCACCTATCTGTAACTGAATTAGGCTCGGACAGGTTGTAATTCCGGTTGGCCATTCGCGCAGGATACTGGTTGCCGTTGGCATCGCGCTGGTTACGGATACCGATAGCTTGCAACCGGCTGCTGTTTCAGCGGTGCTGTCGGGAATTTCGAGAAGCAGTTGTAGCTGAGGTCCATGTTACTCGAGTAAGGCAGAGTCGTTGCCCTGAAGTCGTCCGACAGCTTTGTCAGCTTGTTGAACCGTAAGTCGATGACGGTCAGCAGATACGTTTTCTTATAGTTGCCTTCTTTGGACTTCAGAGAGTTCTCCGGTATTTCTGTCATCAGGTTATTGCTCAAGTCGATGATAGAGATGGGCGAGCCTTTTGCAAATAATTCCGTAGGAAAGTTCTTTATTAGGTTGTTCGACAAGGTAATCGTTGAGGCATTAATCCCCTTGAACTCGTCCAAGGTACAACTGATGTTTTTGCCGTCATTCTTTCCTATCCGGTTGTATGAGAAGTCCACAGAACCATTGTGTAGACAGACTCCGCATCGAAAATATTGGGGATGTATTCTATCAGGTTGTGTGCAAAACTCAAATCCTCCACCTGGTCGGTGAAACCGCAGAAGTTTTCCGGGATTTCGGTAATCCGGTTGTTGTTCAGAATTAGAGAGGTGAGTTCCACTTCCTTGCCCAGAGCTTCCAGCTTTCCCGTCAAATTATTGCTGATGCAATCGAGCAATCCTAATTTCCTCATCTTGTTCAATGACGCATGAGGTGGGAATTTCGTAAGGTTGTTATAGCCAAGGTAAAGAATCTGGAGTTTGGCGCCTACGGGGGCATCTGCCAACTTTGCCAGTCGGCGGTCAGTTGGTCGCCTGTTCCGTCTTTGGCTCCGTTCAATCCGTCTATACCTTTGTTGCTGGCAATGTTAAGTAACTGAATTTCGGGTAGTTCGAATAGGAAGTCGGGAAGCCTCGTAAGGTTCGGACAGTTGTAAAGTTCCATATCCGTCAGCTCCGTAAGGTTTCTCCAGAGCCATGAACCGCTTTCCGCTTCGTACGACCGGGCATATTCGGAGCTGGCATTTTCCCACTCCTTGCAAATATCCTCTGCCTTGATAGGCGAATTGGCTATGTAGAACTGTTGCAGGTTCTTCAACCGCATTACGGCTTTTGAAATGAAGTAATTTATTGGTTGTTTGTCCTATCTGTACGTCTTTCATATTGATGCGGCTATTCTTTTTATATCGGGCAGTTGCGGGTCGCGGTTTATTCCGTCCTGCAATAGTTCCGACATGTTCTCTCTGGGGTCATAGTCGAGGAATAGTTTCTTGTAGTGCATACGCATCTTCTGTTTTTGCGCATCGCCCATATCCGGAGTTATCCCACCAGTTCCGAACAGTCTGCCGCCCAGCTTTTCGTTGTGCGAACCGAGAGACAATACCTTTAGTTCCGTTAATTGGCCGATGGCATCCGGTACTCTGCCTTTTGCTCCGAAGCCTTCGAACGACAGGCTGATGACACGTCCTTTGCTATCCAGCGTTACACCTGGCTGGTCGCCCCACATATCTATCTCTTTGTTGAAATTCCAAGTTGTTCCGGCGGTATTTGTTTCGCCGTTATAACTCCAGTTTTTTCCGTCGAGCGCTTCCCAGATGGCTTTCAGTGCAATGTAATCTTTGATGTAAGCTGCTGTAGGCGACAACTGGATGGGAACGATAGCATCTTCCGTCTGCTTGTTGTCCTCTATGCTGAACATCTCTCCTGCAAGTTGGCTTCTGGAAGTCGAGGGCAGTAACCGCGATGCCGCTCTTCTTATAGATAGTATAAGAGGTTACCTGGTACGTTCCGGCAGGCAGCCATACGGCAGAGTCGCATTTGGCGGTTCCGATGTCTTTGTATTTGTCCTTGTGCTGGTTACTGTCACCGGCGTAGTCCGGATTCGGATGTTCCTCGTATTCTTCCTTATAAGAAACTTTCAGGTTTTTGATGGTGACGGGTACGCGTGTAAATGTATTGGTTACCGTTACATCGACAATCTTTATGTCGCTGAACAGGTAATCGATGTCCGAGTCTCCGGCGGCGCGCGTGGTAAGGCCGTCTTTTATCAGCTTGAAGGTTACCGTTCCGCGTGCCTGCGAGTCTGTAACGAGGTCTTTGGTGGTGAGTCCGCGTGAAACGACCTCGAATGTTTCGTTCTCGCCGGTTGATATGCCGGCAATAACCTCGTCCAGCTTGTCGAACAGCTTGTAGCCTATGATTTTGTAACTACCCGTCAGCAGTTCCAGTTTGTCGCTCCGCATGCCGTATTCGGCGTTGTTTTCGTTATAGGCATTCAATACGAGGGTCTGGGTGATGCTCATGCCGTTGTGTTGCATTTCGATTTCCACTTTCTGGGCATCGCTCAACCTGTCCTGTCCGGTGGCACGGTAGATGCCGCACCTGTCCGGGTTGTTTCTTCTTGCGTATAGGACGATGACTTGTAGAGCTTGAACTGTACGTAGCCGTATTGCTTGCCTTCCAGTTCGTCCTTGTCGTCGG
>ENA-OQHP01000621-OQHP01000621.1-human-gut-metagenome-genome-assembly--contig:-NODE-621-length-11341-cov-1.033619_pt1 | contig 11341 bp, 16 predicted proteins | sample MGYA00242563_ERZ504717 | MGnify/ENA primary metagenome ERZ504717 (study PRJEB26092, sample SAMD00036212) | human gut metagenome | host: Homo sapiens | study: EMG produced TPA metagenomics assembly of...
TTATAAGTTCACTATTAAATTTTTCTATGTTTATTTAAAATTCCTATTCTGTTTCCTGCTCATAATCCATATGTACTGTTTATAATCTGATTCATTCCTGCTTTTATGCTTTTATGATATCAGTTATTCAGTTCATCGGAACTTACTTAGAAGTTTTATAGATTTTAAATTATAATTTTCACGTATTATAATTTGTTTTCATTTATGAAATATCGGATACACTTTTTCATTATTTTTCGTGCTAAGCAATCATAAACCTAACTTCTTAAATTCACAACTGTTTAATTTCCTTATGTGCTTTTCATATTTATCGAACATTAATGGCAGATGTTCTGAATTATGTAAAGTATCACTGAAAAAGTACCTTAATATTTCTCTCAATATCCTGTAATTTTATATACCGGATATTCTTCTGATGCAGGATTTCAAACCGTAATACTTAAACTTCTATATGCCTCTCAAACAATCGTTCTTACCTTCAGTTTATCTGTTACCTGAACCTCTGCTTTCAGGCTAACTACTGAGATAAGGGTTATGCTCTTCCGATAAATATTTCTTTACACATTTACCAAAATCCCTGTATCAGGTCTGCAACAGATATTCAATATAAGTTATCGCTTCTATAATACCTTTGATACATTCCTTCCTTATTAATCAGGCTGTGCGTATGCTCTTATATTATATAAGGAAAAATACTTTTTTATAATCTCCGTATCAGGTCTTTCTTGCAGGAAATGCGATACCCGTCACTCTTATATTGATGAAGTTATAAATTCTTTCCCAATGGAATCACCCGAACCTTTCTTTTATTTTCATCCTTTTCATTGGAACATTTATATATGCTATGAATTGAATGAATTTCTTTGATTGTTTAATTCGTTTCCTTGTTTCTTTTGATGGTGTTATAATAACACTCTTGTTATTATTTGTCAATACATTTTTGCATTTTATTTCAATATTTTCTATTTATCTTTGTCTTATTTGCACTAATTTTATAATATTTTTATTTATTTGATAATTTTCAGACTATTTCACTTTCTTCGATGCAGTACGTTGCTGCCCGGGGCTCTATTATATCCACGAATCGCTCCGCTGCAAAGCAGTTCCCGCAATTCTCATAATTTCATAAACAATAAAGATGCAGCTACTCCCAACCTAAAGAGAGGATAGCTGCATCTTCATCACTTCCTATTTTCGATTATAATTAATCAGGCATCCCTTAAGGATAATCTCACGCTCATCATCCGTAAGCTCCCCAAGAGCCACTTCAAACTCCTTCAGTCCCTCAGCACCGACAACATATCCCCGGATCACATCATCCTTTCTTCCACTGCCTTACGAATCTGTGGGAAGAACAGATAATCTCCGTTTGCAAACGGAAGCTCCCCTTCTTTAATCAGGAATGGAAGCATACCCCAGTTGATCAGGTTGGAACGGTAACGTTTTGTTGCATATTCATTTGCAATATTCGCCCATCCGCCTAATACTTTCTGACAGGAAGCAGCCTGCTCTCTGGCGGAACCGTCACCCGGTTTTACTGCAAAATCGTACTTCCGATACCGAAGTTTTCACGGTTCAGATCCGGATATTTTGTCTTGATTGTCTCGATCACCGGTGCAAGTTCCGGTAATGCTTCCGCCGGTTTTTCACCGTTGACTCTTGTCTTTCTCTGCCTTCTGTACTTCTTTCGCACGGCCGACATATTCCGGATCCTTCTGGACAGGGCAAACTCAGCCAGTGCCAGCGGATTGGAACGGTAGGAAGAAGTCTCGCCGGACGAATCAGCTCATCTGTTGTAGTAACCGGATCGTGGATCTCAGATACTACTTCAATACCAGGTTGTCTGTCAGTGCACTCATTGCCGGCCAGTCTTTGATGTTCGGTCCGAATTTCAGTTCCTGATCCGGATCAGCTACACCCTTGCTGTCAAATACACGATTGTCATAAATTGTCTTGTCAAAGAAATATTTCTGTCCTGTATAACCACCCGTATAATCCTCTGCTGAAGTCAGGAAACCTTTGTTTGCTGCAGTTGCCGCAATAGAACGTGCGTCCATAAGTGCAACAGAAGAAATCTGGCCATTCTGGATTTTGGAACCTTCGCGGTTCGGGAAGTTTCTGGTCGTATGACGGATACTGAATGCATTATTTGCAGGAGTATCCCCTGCACCAAAGCAAGGTCCGCAAAAAGCAGTCTTCACAACAGCTCCCGTTTCAAGAAGTCCTGCCAGAACACCATTCTTAGCCAGTTCCATATAAATCGGAGTACTTGCCGGATATACACTCAATGTGAAGGCATCTGCACCAATGCTCTTGCCTTTAAGGATATCAGCTGCTGCACAGATATTTTCAAATCCACCACCTGCACATCCTGCGATGATTCCCTGTTCTACATAAGTTTACCATCAATTACTTTGTCTCTTAATGTATATGGAACTTTTCCATCAAGGCTGATCTGTGCTTTTTTCTCAACATCTGCCAGAATATCATCCAGATTTGCTTTCAGTTCATCAATTGTATATGTATTGCTTGGATGGAATGGCATAGCGATCATTGGTCTGATCTCACTCAGATCAATCTCTACACAGCCATCATAGTATGCTGTTTCACCTGGTTTCAGTTCTTTGTAATCTTCACTTCTGCCATGGATCTCATAAAATTCCTGAATCTTCTCATCTGTCTGCCAGATAGAGGAAAGACAGGTGGTCTCTGTTGTCATTACATCTACACCAATTCGGAAATCAGCACTTAAATTTGCAACACCGGGTCCTACAAATTCCATAACTTTATTCTTCACATATCCGTTTGCAAAACCTTGCCGATAATCGCAAGCGCAACGTCCTGAGGACTACGCCCGGTCGTGGAGAACCTGTAAGATAAATGGCAACTACACCTGGCATATTGATATCATAAGTCTGGGAAAGGAGCTGCTTTACAAGCTCCGGTCCGCCCTCACCCATTGCCATGGTTCCCAGTGCGCCATATCGTGTATGGCTGTCTGAACCGAGGATCATTTTACCGCCTGCTGCAAGCATTTCTCTTGCAAACTGATGGATAACCGCCTGATGGGGCGGTACATATACGCCGCCATATTTCTTGGCACAGGTAAGTCCAAACATATGATCATCTTCATTAATAGTTCCGCCTACGGCACAGAGTGAATTATGGCAGTTTGTCAGTACATATGGCACCGGAAATTTCTCAAGGCCTGAAGCACGTGCAGTCTGGATAATTCCGACAAAAGTGATATCATGAGAAGTCAGTTTATCAAATTTAATCTGAAGTTTCTCCATATTTCCGGAAGTATTGTGTGCTTTCAGAATTGAATAGGCAATTGTACTCTTTGCAGCTTCCTCTTTGGAAACAGGAAAATCTGCCTGATTCTCCGGAACAATCTTCTGACCATTCAGCAAATACACACCGGTATCGTATAATTTCATAATGTCTCCTCCATTCTGTTTTTTTGCATATCACAAATGCAGTTATGGAACTCACCTTATCCACACCAGTCTTCAAATTTCCAGATGAAAACTGATTTTCTCCTGAACCGGCACTTTGACACGCTAATTTATGGAAATTTAGGTTTTATTATAGAATATTCCACCGGAATAATCAAGCCTAAGACTATAAGTATTTTGCTGTTGCTTTTCACTTTCTTTACTTTCCCGCAAAAATCCGCTATACTGGGAATCACTTAGAAAATGAGATTTCTGCCGCCTGTGGCAGTTCTGACAGGGAGGTATTACCGATATGTTCCGTTTATGGGGAAAAATATGGAAGATAATCATTTACTGAAAGATACTGTAATCTGCGATGACTCCGAAGATACGCGGACCCACAAGATTTTTCGTGGTCTGGAAGTATCTGTTATGAAATGGATCTGGGAAACCCAATCTGGCTGGAATCTACAGTCAGACATTTTAAGAAACATGGAAAAGCCAGATTTTATCAGGATAATTTTATAGAGCAGATTGATTTTGATTATCTGGAGATCCAGGTAATTGAAGAGGATGACGAATAATAAATTATTCTGTCTTAAAATGTGTACAGGATCAGAAACTTTACATTGCCATATTGTTTCTGATCCTGTGTATCTCATTTGCAGTGAATTTTCATGTCTTTATTTCATAAATTCTCTTATGATTTCTCTCATAATCTCATCTTCCTCGGGTGTAAGCATTCCGCTGAAATGGCTTCCTGCTGCTGCAGTCTGGCGGATACTGTCCGCAATATGTTCAACGATTTCCTCTTTTACAGCTTCGTCAGCCTTCTCCGGCACCGGCACTTCTTCTACTCATGTGCGGGCATGTTCCACATAATCAGAAAAAGAATTCATCAGAAGTTCTTCTCTGTATGTAAAATCCAGCGCCTGTCTCAGCAAAAGCAATGCTGTCGGAATAATCGCAGCCACATAAAGATATGCCAGCGGCATTCCGTCCCATCGTACATCTTGGAATACAGGAAAAAGCCAGTCCAAGAAAAGCGATACAGAAAAGTGACGGATACCAGACAAACCGGTTCATACGGTTCAACAGCCTGTCTCTTGTTTTCCAAAGATTTGTCCATTTCTCTTTGAGATTTGATTTAACCTCTGTATTTTTTCTGATCATTCTTCGGTAGGTAAGATGTGTGGTCAGCATCCCCAGTGCTCCCAGTCCCGCCCATTAACATCATGGCATACAGCAGGAAATGCAGTTCCATAACTTCTCCAGCATAACATCCTCCTCACTTGAACAGATAAGACTATCTGCTTCGCTGCCTGCTCATAAACTGACAGGATTATTATACTGCTGTTTCCGGTATCATGGAACTAAAATCGCTCATCAAATTCTCTCATAAAAAAGACAAAAAATGTCTCGAAGTGTTTACATATTTTCCAGTTTCGTAACTACCTCTTCAAACTTCATAAAATGGGAAGCTTTCACAAGAATAGTGTCACCATCCTGTACATAACCTTCCAGATGCTCCAGCAGACTTTCTCTGTCCGGCTCATAGATTACTTTCAGGTCCGGATTTGTCCGCTGTGCTCTCTCTGCCATATTTCTGCACAGTTTACCTGTACAGATAAGAACATCAATATCACATTTTCCGGCATGCTCTCCTACCTCCTCATGAAGCTGAACTTCATTCTCTCCAAGTTCACCCATATCGCCAAGGACTGCTATTCTGCGTCCTGCACCATCCTGCAGAACATCCAGAGAGGCTTTCATGGACATGGGATTTGCATTATAGCAGTCATCTACGATCAGAAATTTATCTGTTTCGATCATTCTGAAACGACCGCTGATCGGCTCCAGGCTCTCGATTCCGGCTTTAATCTGCTCAGTTGTAAGTCCATAAATATTTCCAACTGCAGCTGCTGCCAGCGCATTATATACATATGGCGCCCCGGCATCGGGATATCAACTGTAAATGCAGTATCCCCCAGATGAATGGTGCAGGTCATTCCCTTTAAACCTCTGCTTACAATCTTATCACCGTAAACCTGACATTCATTACTCATTCCGAAAAATACAGGTTTTATCTTTTCATATTCTTTTACTGTGATAAGCTTGTCATCATCGCCATTTAATACAATATGTCCCTCCGGTCTGAGGAATTTAAAAATCTCTGTCTTTGCTTTCAGAACACCATTTCTGTCTCCCAGATTCTCCAGATGGCAGGTACCGATATTCGTGATCACGCAGGTATCCGGTCTTGCAATCTGCGCAAGTCTGGTCATCTCACCGAAATCACTGATCCCCATTTCCAGAACTGCAATTTCATCTTCATCACGCAGACGGAAAACTGTGAGAGGCAGACCAAGTTCATTGTTAAAGTTGCTGTGTTTTCAGAGTATGTATTCTTGGTTCAGAACAGATGCGATCACTCTTTGTACTTGTCTTACCAATACTTCCTGTAATTCCCACAACAGGGATCTGAAGCTGCTTTAAATAAAACTCTGCAATATCCTTCACTGCCTGCAGAGAAGATTCTACTGCGATATAAGGAAAATCAGCGTTATCCAGTATCCGTTCCGACAAGGTTGCCAGTGCCCCTGCTTCCATTACCTGTGGGATAAATTTATGGGCATCTACACGTTCCCCCACAATAGGTACAAACAGACATCCTTCTTCTGCCTTTCTGCTGTCTGTGATAACAGACATTACTTCTTCCTGTAATTTATCAGCCGGACCATAGTAAGTACCGCCGCATACGCGGGCGATATTTTCAAGAGTTAAGTTTTTCATAATATTTTTTATATCTTCTTTCCTGTTATAGCAATTCTCTTAATAATGCATCTATAACAATTCTATAAATTACTGCAGACACGCTCTATAGTGTGAATCCTGCGCGGATATTTTTTCATGGAAACTTCAATCAGTTTCTCACATAAAGTCGGATAGTCGATTCCCAGAACTTTTGCCTCCTGCGGAATCAGACTGGTTGGTGTCATTCCGGGAAGAGTATTTGCTTCCAGACAATACATATCTCCATTCTCCTTCATCATGAAATCAAGACGGCAGTATCCTTCCATAAACAGAGCTTTGGCTCCTGCTTCCGCATAATGCTGCATTTTCTCTGTGAGTTCCGGTGAAATTTCGGCAGGACAGGTCTCAATCGTAGAACCGGCCTGATATTTATTCTTATAACCATAGAATCCCTGAAGCGGAGCAATTTCGATGATCGGATAAGCTTTTCCGTCCACAACCGCTACTGAAAATTCACGTCCTTTTATATATTCTTCGACCACGACTTCATTTTCATAAGAATAAGCGTCTTTGAGAGCCTGCTCATATTCGGCCTGATCATTCACAATATAACACCTACACTGGAACCGCCACAGCAGGTTTTACAACTACAGGAAATTCCATTCCAAGTGCTTTCAGATCTGTGGTCATTTCTTCTTTTACCATAGACACTCCCCGCGGTGTTGGTACATTATTCATCAGGAACATCTGCTTGGTGATTCCCTTATCCATTGCCAGGGCACTGCTTAAATATCCGGTTCCTGTATATTTAATTCCCATCAGGTCAAATGTTGCCTGTACTTTTCCATCTTCTCCGTTCGCACCATGAAGTCCCAGGAAAACAATGTCAGCCGCTCGCAGATTTCAGCACGTTTGGTCCGAAGAAGCTTCTTCTCTCTTTTTCATCTGTTCAATCCTGTCGTTAAATGCTGACATATATTCTGATGCTGCGTCCACATCATACTCTGACGGAAACGGATTCTCCCGGTCCACATTCTCAATGCCGCAGAAAATATCCACAAGAATCGCCTGATGTCCTTTCTGTCGTAATGCCTTACATATTCCTGTTCCTGATGTAATGGAGACAGTACGTTCTGTACTTGTTCCCCCCGCTAATACTACAATCTTCATCATTTTTCTCCTTTATTCATAAATAACAATCGGTGTGTTCTTCTCAACATTGCTGAAAATGATCTGCACCTGATCGGATGGTGCACAGATGCTTCCATGTGTGCCTTCAAATTCATAAAGCTGTCCTCCGAAATCCATTCTCCATGGAGCATCACTGATCCCCAGATTTCCATCGAATGGGATCCAGTAATTTACAGCAGAAGGATAGTCCTCTCCGTTCACTGTACATCCGCTCTTCATTTCACCTGTTGTATAACATCCCACAGGAGTTGCACAGTTGGGCACGAATGGATTTCCGGATACGATCTGCGCATCCGCAGTCGGCGTTCCATCTTTATAGAATACCATTCTCTGGGCCGTCAGGTCAATCTCTATATACGTATATCCGATATCATTTGTTTTCCTGACCAGACCTTCATGGGAATAAACAGGTTCTCTGACCTGGGTTTCTCCGTTTTTTATCAGTTCTGTAAGTTCTTTCAGCTCCGCTTTCTGATCGATCCTGCCAGCCATAATTCCCTCCGCTGACAGTAATCTCACGACCATCATATGTATTAAATGTTCTCTCTGTTCCAACCGTATCATATTTAGCCGACAGTTCACTGATATATGCTTCTATCTGTTTTTGTCAAGTGTATAAAGACCGTTTCATCTGTTGTGAGCCAGTTTTGATCATATCTCTGTCTACTGTCTCTGTGCAATCGTCAAAATCATAGGTTATCACTACATCCGTAAGTTTGTTTATCAGGTCACAATTCTTCGTCAAGTTTCATCACTCTGATAACTTTCGGTTCTTTGTAGCATCCATCTGTTTCCAGATCAACCGGCGTTCGTCCTGTGACAAGAGCATCTATAATATCCTGACTTGTTTTTTCTGGTTTCAGTGCAGTTCCCTCCTGCTCAGGAACAATTACAAACTTATCGTCTTTCTCTTCTATATGAGCATCCGAAGGCTCTGTCATATTCTCCTGTTGCATACATTTCAGTTCGGAATGGCAGCCTCTGTCTTCTGCTCATCATATTTAATGGAGGAGGACACTTCATAATTCCTGTGCTGATTAAAAAGCAAGAAACCATGTAAAACGATCCTGATTTCTGATCAGTTTATCAACACTTCCATCTGAGTCATAGGAAGTCCCGCCTGTTTTGCTGTGATACTTTCCTGTCCGTTATTTCTGGTGTCAATAGTAAGAACATATGCTCCCACCTTCTGCGTAAGCAATTCTTCTGACTGGGATACTGTCATATAGGAACAGTTGAATCCGTTTACCATTGATCCCGGTAAGAAATGCTCTGTGAAATAGTATACACCATATCCATATACTCCGGCAGTCAGCAGGAGCAAGATTATGATCAGGGTGATCATGATTTTCTTTCTGCTGCTCACGACATCCTCTCCTTTCTTTTTATAAACAGCAACCGCCCGGCAAGAAGTTATGCCGGGCAGTTTATTATCACATTATTTATCCAGAAAGTAAATACGATTATTCTCTTTTATGCGTTTTCCAGTAATTTCTCTACACTTGTAAGTTTAACACAGAGTACGAACACTTCTGCTGCTTTTCCAAGATCCTCAGGAGTCGGGAAGCTTGGTGCAATACGGATATTGGAGTCTTTCGGATCTTTTCCATATGGATAAGTTGCACCTGCTCCTGTAAGTACAACACCTGCTTCTTTTGCCTTGGCAACAATAGCTTTTGCACATCCTTCCATTGAATCAAAGGAAATGAAGTATCCACCATGTGGTTTTGTCCACTCGCCGATTCCAAGACCGCCAAGTTCTCTGTCCAGTGTGTTAAGGACCATTTCAAATTTCGGACGGAGAATTGCCGCATGTTTTCTCATGTGTTCATGAAGACCGTCGATATTTTTGAAGAATTTTACATGGCGTAACTGGTTTAATTTGTCATGTCCGATTGTCTGGATCTGCATATAGCTGCGGAAATCTTCCAGATTTGCTTTGGAAGCTGCAACTGCTGCAATACCGGAACCCGGGAAGCTGACTTTGATGTTGATGTAAATTTATATACAAGGTCAGGGTTTCCTGCTTTTGCACATGCTTCAAGGATTTCTACAAGGAAGTCCTGATTGTCATCATAGAGATGATGAATGCTGTATGCGTTATCCCAGTAGATACGGAAATCAGGTGCTGCCGGTTTCAGATGCGCAAAGCGCTCTACTGTTTCTGCTGAATAAGTATATCCCTGTGGTTGGAGTATTTCGGCACACACCAGATTCCTTTGATGGATGCGTCTTCACTGACAAGCTTCTCTACCATATCCATGTCTGGTCCCTGTGGTGTCATTGGCACGTTGATCATTTCGATTCCGAAGAATTCTGTGATCTTGAATGGCGGTCATATCCCGGTACAGGACAGAGGAATTTTACCTTATCAAGTTTGCACCATGGGGTATTTCCCATTACACCCTGTGTCATAGAACGTGCAATGCTGTCAAACATAACGTTTAAGCTTGAGTTCCATAGATGATGATGTGATCCGGATCTACTTCGGACATTTCTCCAAGGAGGCGTTTAGCTTCCGGGATTCCGTCGATAACACCGTAGTTACGGCAGTCTACTCCTGTTTCGCACTTGAGGTCTGAATCGCTGCTTAATACGTTCATTAATCCCATTGAGAGATCGAGCTGGTCTGCTGACGGTTTTCCACGTGACATATCGAGAGCTAAGCCCTTTGCTTTGATATCTGCGTACTCTTTATCCAGCTGTGCTTTGAGTGTAAGCAGTTCTTCTTTGCTCATGTCGCTGTATTTTTTCATAATATTCCTCCTTGTTCTGCCATGGAAGGATGTCCCTTTTCCGTATAGGGCAATCATTTGTTTTTCCTACGGCAACAGTTTTTTGCTTTTTACATTTTAGTATGGTAAGTAGGGTTGTCAAGTGTTTTTATGGAATTGTTAATATTTTACCAAAACAATCGTTACTGTTCCCTCTGTTCTCAGTAACGTAACCCAAATTCATTCCGGATTGCCGTAACATCTTTCTCTGATACTTATAACAAGCCTCGTAAATAATTAGCCAAAAAGCAAGTCGAAATCCCTCGAAAGTTTCGGCTTGCTTTTTTGAGTGTGACAGCGTATATTTAAATCAGTTAACAGATCTTTTAACTGTCTTAATTGTTCTTGTCAGGTCATCCTGATATCTTTTATTACTCCTTATACAACATCCATTTTTATCCAAGTCAGTGAATGAGACAAGTCAGGCGGATAAATCATCTGCTTCGCTGCTCAGTTCATAACCGAATGACTGTGAAAGGAGGTCATCCATGTCTATGTTTATCCACGCAATTATCGTAATTCTGCTTGCTGTGCTGGCTATGGGGATCGGGCTGCTGATTCTTGTGTGCTGGGCTTTGGCAGCATGTGCAAGCAGACGGGATTCTTATCTGGAAAAGGATTATCGGGTGAAATAAAGGAAGTCTGCGCATGGACGCTGAGTATTGCCGATAAGTTTATTCATTACTTTTCCATTAAAGTACAGGGTTGCAGAACCGCCTCCATCCAGGTTGTAAGCATAAGTACAGCCGTAGGATTTGAAAATATTCACCATATCCCAGTGATTAAGACCATTATAGCTGCCGGTATCTGTTACAAGGAGTACATAATCGTTGGGCTTTACCATTCCTACCGCTGTACGTGGATAATATTTTTCTGTTTCAGCCCATGGAAGCTGGGCTTCGCCATCTTTAATAAGAACCGGACCAAATTATATGTATCTTTTACACCGGCTGCAAGAAGATTTTTCCCATAAGTCCCTGTGCCGGAGTATAAATAGTTCCATCTTTCTTTACTGCCATGACAGAATAGCTTGTCATATAGTCACCATAGATGGTTCCGTTCTTGATGCACATACCGAGCGGAGATGGTTTTCCTGTTCCGTAGTCAAAAGCACTGCCATTTACTCCGATATGCCGCCATTTGAGGCTACTGCATCAGATGTTGTCTGGCGGGATCCGCCGTAAG
>ENA-OQHP01000623-OQHP01000623.1-human-gut-metagenome-genome-assembly--contig:-NODE-623-length-11324-cov-1.921408_pt1 | contig 11324 bp, 14 predicted proteins | sample MGYA00242563_ERZ504717 | MGnify/ENA primary metagenome ERZ504717 (study PRJEB26092, sample SAMD00036212) | human gut metagenome | host: Homo sapiens | study: EMG produced TPA metagenomics assembly of...
AAAACTCCTTTAAAAAATTGAACTTTAAATTTTTGATTTCATTTTCTACACCCCTTCTTATTTTGTACAATAAAGCCATTTACCCTTTTGGCTTAAAATTTATCTATAGTCACTAAATTTTTCATCAAATTAGTGCTTTTATGTATCATATATTACAATATTATTTTTATTTTGTCAATATCTATAGATATTATTTTTTATACTATCTATAAATTATATTTTTATTTTCTTAATCTGAATAAGAGGTAATTTATTTGTAAAACTTATAGAATAGCCTCTCACCATCTTAAATATCTAAAGTTATTAAATTATTCACTTCCTAAAATAATTTGTTATTTTGTCCTATTATTTGTATTATTTACCTTGGAGGTGTTACTGTGGACGAATTCACAAAACAGCTAGGCGACAGAATACGCAATTTAAGGCTTTCTTCGGGCATGAATCAAGAAGAATTGGCTTTCAAATCCGGTATTAGTGCCGCCCATTTAGGACAGATTGAAAGGGGTCTTAAATCACCAACAATATCAACTATACAAAAGATAGCAAAAGCTCTTAACGTTACATTGCCTATTCTTTTTAGCTTTGATTTACCTACTATAAATGTTACATCGCCAGAACTTAACAAAATAAATTCTTATCTTTCTGGATTATCTGAATGTGATATAAAAGATATTTCTAAAATAATCAAATCTATTATTCACATAAAAAACAGTTAACATTTGTATACACATCTGTCCATAATGTCAGATTTTATACAAAAATAGCACCTGACTGTTCTTATTTTAACATCAGGTGCTATTTTTGTTACGCTGTCAGCGTAATATGTATGAAAATTTTAATATGTTGTACTAAAAATTAAAAGCAAAAAGAAGTATAAAACAGCTGCTGCTATAAATCTAGGTATGGTTTTAAGTTCCCTAAGCATAGGTATCTTTTTCATAATTCTTCCTCTTGCTCCAAAAAACCACATAGGGAAAATAAATAAAAGAAAAGTAAAGAAAACTTACTTTTAAGCCTTCTTTAAAAGAACACTTCCCTATAAAATATGGTATTATATGCATCCCATAAAAAACAAAATATAATATTATAGCAATTACTTTTTTATAAATTATGTTTGTTCTAAACCCAGGCAAATGATATGTTATTTTATATAACAGCTTTGAATTTTTTTCTGTAACTATTTTTTCAGGACAATATGCAGATACATCAATTATAAACTCCTCTATTCTATTGTATCTATTTTCTGGGTCAATTTGTATAGATTTTGAAATGACATTGTAAAGACCTGTTTTAGTATAAATCTTTTCTGAACAACATCTCCCGTAAGCATAAAATTTAACAAAGCTCCCATTGAGAATATATCTCCTCTGGTGTCTGTTGGTGCAAAGCCATATTGTTCCGGAGATGCAAATCCTGCTGTTCCAAGTAATGTAGTATCTCTACTTTCACTCTTATCTTCCATTCTTGCTATATCAAAATCCAAAAGTACTGCTCTGTCATTCTCATCAATAATGACATTGTTAGGAGTTATATCTCTATGTACTATATTCCTGCCATGAATTTGCTTTAAAGCCTCTCCTATATCTATAATATAAGAAACAGCCTTTTCTTCAGAAAAAACACCATTTTGTTTTATTAAATAATCTACACTATCCCCTTTTATAAACTCCTCTATGATAATATACTCATCATCAACCTTTATAGTGTCTATAATTTTAGGCATATACTTACATTCAATATCACTTATTTTTTTTATAAATATTATAGATTTTTTCATTTACTACCTTTTTTTACAAAAAGTTGTCTTTCTACAGTATCGTAAACAAGTACAGTTGTCCCCTTAGCACTTAGTGGCTCGATTTCTTTATATTTACTTAATTTATATTCCGTAAAATAATCCATAACTATGTCCCTCTTGAAAAAATCTTAAAATATTATATCATTATACCATAATACTAAAAAAGGAGCTATTATATATGATAAAACAAACTGATGAGCTACTTAAAGAACTTGATAATACTTCTGACATAAATCAATATTTATCTACAAATCGCGATGAATTAATAGAACAAAATGTTGCTAAATATCTAAATGAACTTCTTGAAAAAAAAGAAAACTTAACAAAAAGCAAAATTATAAAATCCACTTCTCTTTCTGAATCATATATTTACGACATTTTCAGAGGCGAAAAGAGTAATCCATCAAGAAATAAATTACTTCAAATCGCCTTTGCAATGAGTTAGATTTAGAAACTACTCAAAAGTTATTAAAAATAGCAAAGGTAGGCATTCTATACCCTAGAATTAAGCGTGACAGTATTATAATATTTGCGTTAAACAAAAACCTAGATTTTTTTGAATGTGAAAATCTCCTTGAACAAGCAGAAGTAGAGGGATTATCTAGTGATATTAGTTAATAACATTCAAATTTGATATATCTAATTGTCCTGTTTTATTTACTGTTATAGTACAAGTGCATTTTTCATTTGTATCTGGTTTACGCACAAATAAATTTTCTATTTTTCCATCTTTAAGCAATTGTTTTACAAAATCTGGGTCAATGGCTGTACAGTAGTTTTCTAATGTATTTTTCCATATGGTAAACTTACAGCCTTGTCGCCAATTTGAACAATAATACCCTTTTGAATTTTCAAAAATATGCCCACCACAGTTTGGACAGACTCCCAAAACTTCAGGAGAATTTTTACCTCTTTTTCTGCTTTTATCTGCTGCAAAAATAACCTTACAATCTCCTTGTTTAGACTGTTCTACAATATAATTGACATACCTTTTTATACTGTTCATAAACTTTTCAGGTTCCATAGCACCTTTTGAAACTATGGTCATACTCTTTTCCCATTTTCCTGTAGTTTCAGGTGTTTTCATTTCCTTAGGTACTATTTCTATAAGTTTAATACCCTTTTCTGTTGGAACAAGATTTTTAGCCTTACGAACAATGTAGCCTGTTTTTATAAGTTTTTCAATTATGGCAGCTCTTGTAGCCGGAGTACCAAGACCTGAATCCTTTAGCTGTTCCTTTAAATCTTCGTCTTCTACAAATCTACCGGCATTTTCCATAGCCGACAACAATCCTGCCTCATTGTATGCCTTTGGTGGCTTAGTCTTTTTGGAATTAATTTTAACTTTTTTAGCTGTTTCTTCCTGACCAACTACAACATTTGGAAGAACATCCTCTTTAGTTTTCTTCTTTTCCTTTTCAGAAACTACATTTAATTCTGTCCAACCCTTTTGAACAATAGTTGTACCCTTTGTAAGGAAATTTTCCTGTTCTACTGTAGTTATAATTTTTGTTGTATTATATATATAATTTGGATAGAAAACAGCCAAATATCTTCTGGCAATAAGGTCATAAACCTTAAATTCATCAGCACTTAAACTTTCCACATTAGCTCTTGCCTCTGTAGGTATAATTGCATGGTGGTCACTTATTTTGCTATTATCTATTATTCTTTTAGATATTGGCAATTTGGGAAGTGACAATACATAGTCAGCATAAATACCATATTCCTTTGTCGCCTTTAATCTATTTAACATAATTGGCAACTTTGGTATCATATCATCAGAAAGAAATCGGCTATCTGTTCTCGGATATGTAACCATTTTCCTTTTTTCATACAAATCCTGAACAATATCCAAAGTTTTTTGAGCTGACAAGCCGTATTTTCTGTTGCAATCTCTCTGTAATTCTGTTAAATCATAAAGAAAAGGTGCAGGATTTTTCTTTTCTTCATTTTCAATGGAAGTTACACTACCTGTTTTGCCTTTTACTTTGTTTACTATTTCTTGTGCTGCTTCTTTTTTATTAATTCTAGTTTCATTTTTGTCATTAATGTGAGTCCCCTTATACTCTCCAAATCAGCCTCAACTTCCCAGTATTCTTCCGGTTTAAAGGCATCTATTTCCTTTTGTCTTGATACAATAAGGGCAAGAGTTGGAGTTTGAACTCTACCAATACTCAAAGTGAATTATACTTTAATGTGAAAGCTCTTGTAGCATTTATTCCTACAAGCCAATCAGCTTCAGAACGACATTTTGCCGCCTCATAAAGATTATCATACTCACTACCGTCTTTAAGGGAAGCAAAGCCAGCTGTTATTGCCTCATCTGTCATACTGGAAATCCAAAGTCTTTTAAAAGGCTTTTTACACCCAACACATTCATAAATATATCTGAAAATCAACTCGCCCTCTCGCCCACTATCTGTTGCACAAATAAGGCTTTCTATCTTAGGGGAATTCATAATATTAGAAAGTATATCCAGTTGGCTTTTTGTAGCCTTAATAGGCTTTATTTTATTTTTCCGGAATAAACGGTAAAGATTCTACAGACCACTTTTTTAAAGATTTATCATAATCTTCACAATCGTAAAGGGTAACTAAATGACCTACGGCCCAACTGACAATATAGTCATCATTATATAAATATCCCTCTCCCCTTTTATTGCACTTTAAAACTCTTGCTATATCTCTTGCTACCGATGGTTTTTCGGCAATAACCAACTTTCTCATTTGTTACTCCTTGCTCATCTTTTCCAAAAGACTAATTTTAATATCGTACAATTTTTGAGATAAGTCTACATAAACTTGATGAGGATTTTCAAATCTCTTTGTTTCTTCCCAAAGAGTTTCCATTTCAGAAATTGCAAAATCTCTTAACTTCATTACACTATCACTATGATATACGCATTGACCCTTATCAAATACCTTTACAAGCATTTCCTTTAATGTGAAAGTGCCAGCCTTTAATACTGTTTTCTTCCATGGCTCGTGTGGGTCAAAAAGGTGCATATCTTCATTTTCTGTAAAAGTTTCATTTTCAAGACAAATTAAATCAGCCTTAATCTTGTTATTTTTCTTTTCATAAATTCTGTAAATTTTCTTATTCCCAGGGTTTGTAATTTTTTCGCTATTGTCTGAAAGTTTAATTTTAGGTGTAAAGTTTTCTCCATCTTCCATAATAGCTGCAAGTTTATAAACACCACCAAAAGATGGACAATCTTTAGAGGTAATAAGATTTGTACCAACACCCCAATTCGTAATTTCTGCCCCCTGCATTTTAAGACTGGCAATAAGAAATTCGTCAAGGTCATTAGATGCTGTAATTGTTGCATCTTTAAAACCTGCATCATCAAGCATTTTTCTAGCCTTTTTAGATAAATATGCTAAGTCGCCACTATCTAATCTAATACCATAATTCTTTAATTCAATGCCTTCCTTTTTTATTTGTTTAAATACTTTTATAGCATTTGGCACACCTGAATTAAGAGTATCATAGGTATCAACTAAAAGAGTACAAGCCATTGGATATAGTTTTGCATAGGTATAAAAAGCAGTATATTCGTCATCAAAACTCATTATCCAACTGTGAGCGTGAGTACCCATAACTGGTACATCAAACATTTGACCTGTCAAAACATTACTTGTACCGGCACAACCACCTATAACGGCAGCTCTTGCACCGTAAATACCAGCATCTGGTCCTTGAGCACGCCTTAAACCAAATTCCATAATACCATCGCCCTCTGCTGCATAGCATATTCTGGCAGCCTTTGTAGCAATAAGACTTGGTGGTTTAAAATATTAAGAATAGCTGTTTCTATAAACTGAGCTTCCATAATAGGAGCAATAACTTTAACATAGGTTCTCTAGGAAACATTACACTACCCTCTGGAATAGCATAAATATCCCCTGTAAACTTAAAGTTTTTAAGATAATCTAAAAAATCATCTTCAAAAATTTTAAGAGATGCCAAGTAATTTATATCATCTTCTGTAAAATGCAAGTTGTTAATATATTCTATAACCTGTTCAAGACCAGCAGAAATGGCATAGCACCGTCCATAGGATTTTTTCTATAAAACACATCAAAAATAGCCATTTTATTCTTGTTATTATTTTTTAAAATATGCCTGCATCATTGTTATCTCATACAGGTCAGTTAATAAAGTAAGATTTCTCATTAGACTACCTCATTTCCGTACTTATATATTTTCATTTTGTGCTTTTATAATTTACTTATTATGAACATTATACACCATATACAACGGATTTTCCATATTATTTTATTGAGAAAACAATTCCACCTTATGCTTAAATTTTTTAACAATTCTTTCTTTACAGCCATAAAAATTTGTGTTAAAATGATTACTAACTTAAAAAATTAAGAAACAGGAGGTTTATTATGGATAAAATAGATAAACAAATTCTTGAAATTTTGCAAGAAAATGCTCGTACTCCTCTAAAGAGTATTGCAGAACAAGTATTTTTATCTTCTCCAGCTGTTTCATCACGAATTGACCATTTAGAGAAACAGGGAATTATAAAAAATTATAGAGCAAGAGTTGACAGACATAAATTGGGGTATCATATTACTGCTTTTATAAATCTTGAAATGAATCCAAATCAAAAGCCAGAATTCTATCCATTTATTAAGGCAGAAAGAAATGTTCTTGAATGTAATTGTGTTACTGGGGAATACAGTATGCTTCTTAAAGTTGCTTTTCCTAGCACAATGGATTTAGATGAGTTTATAGGTAGACTCCAAACTTTCGGTAAAACAAGTACACAGATTGTATTCTCTACACCTGTTGAGCCTAGAGGAGTTCCAATTCCAAGTAGTTTTTAGGAGGAAGTTGTGAAAAATATACAGATTATTACAGATAGTTCTGCTGATTTATCCAAAGAACTTGTAGAAAAATATGGAATAGATGTTGTTCCTTTCTATGTTTCATTTAGTGAGGAAACTTATTTAAAAGAGGGAGAAGAAATTTCTCAAAAAGATTTCTATGACCAATTAGTTTCTTCTGAAGCAAACCCTAAAACAGCTTGCCCATCTATTGATGATTATTATACTAGATTTGAAAAAGCTGTTAAAGAAAATTTATCAGTTATTTGTTTTACTCTTTCTCAAAAGTTTAGTGGTTCATTCCAAAGTGCTGTTAATGCTAAAAATATGATATTAGAAGATTATGCCAACGCCAAAGTAGAAGTTATTGATTCTCTTTCTGCTACAGGAGGTCAAGGTCTTTTAGTTTTAGAATGTTGCAAAATGGCTGAAAATAATCTTGATTTTGAAGAAGTTTGTCAAAGAAGTAAAATTCTCGCTACTACAAGTGGCATACTCTTTACTGTAGATGATTTAAAATTCCTTCAAAGAGGTGGCAGAATTGGAAAAGCCTCTGCCCTTGCCGGTAAATTACTTAATATTAAACCTTTAATAAAATTAGATGACGGGGAACTTTTGCCAGAGGGAAAAGTAAGAGGAAGAAAAAAAGCCATTCTCGAAATAGAGCATGGCATTTCTAAGAAAATAAAAAATGTAAAAGAATTTTCTTTTGCCAAACTCTCATTTTCGAAAACGAAGTCCAGATGATTTAAGATTAGATGAAAATGCTAATTATATTAAGTTAAATATTGGTGCTACTATAGGTGCTCATACAGGTCCTACAGCTATTGGTATTGCTATATAAGAAATTACAATGATGATTTGTAGATAAACTTGTAGTCAAAGAAGAAAAACAGGCTATTAAAGAAAATAAGAAAATTGAAAAGCTCGAAAAGAAAATCGAAAAATTGGAAAGTAAAAAAGAAAATTTGAATAAATAAGAATTAACCTTAAAAGTCATACATTACATTTAGTGTATGACTTTATTTGTACCTCTAAAAGGAGCTTTTTTATGAACAATATATTCAAATTTGCCACTACTGAATTAAGCCAAGATGCTTTATATGCTGGTGTATTAACTTTTTTAATTATGATTGTAATTTAAAGAAACTCTCTATTGATTTACTGAAAAAATTTAATATAAAAAATATTGATAAAATAGATAGTATAAAAATATTAAAACAATTTCAAAAAATAGAATATTTTATTAATATTAAATGGTATTAATACTGCTGCTATAATAGAAGATAAAACCTATACCTCTGAACATAATAATCAAATTGAAAATTATGTTAATAGCCTCAAAAAATCTGGTTCAAACAATCACTTAAATATAAATGAAAACACCAAAATTGTAGTTGTTTATTTTAAGACAGGTTTCCTATTTGAAAATGACAAAAATACCGTTTATAATATTCAAAATAACCATAAGTACAATGGTGCATTAGTAACTGGAAATGATTTTTAAATAATTTTGGAAAAATATAAAGGAATAAATTATTTATTGGATAGCTATCTTTATAATTTATGTGAAAATTTAGAAAAAGAAAACCATTACCGTTTATACTATAAAAAAGATAATAGCGAACAATGGAATATAAGTACATCACAAATAGCCCAATATGAATTTATAAACAGTCTTTTCCCTGAAAATTGGAGGAAATATAAAAACCATATATTTAAAATAAATACAAGGCATAACAATTCCTGTTATCCTTTTACATACATAGATATAGAATATATTGACGAATGTTATTTTCAATGGAGAGTTGACACAAACAAAACAGGTCCATTTTTAGAATTAAAAATGTATAATAAATATGATAAAAAAAGTGAATAACAAAAGAATTTACATATTTTAAAATACAGAAAGTATAAAGATATAATTAAAGATATAATAATTTCCAATAATATTTTTGAATTTGATGATATTAGCCCTAAAAGAAATAGTGAAAACTGTTTTAATCCTACTTTTATACATATATCTCTTGAGCCTATATTTAACAGTTGGAAAACGAAAGAAGAGGAAACAGTATTATTAATAAAATACAAACAATAACAACAAAATTTATTAATAAAGTCAAATAACTTAATTTTAGGTGTTATAATACCGTATTTGTATCATAACCCCTAAAAACATAAAGTTACTCTATTTCGCATATTTCAATATTATTATTTCTACGCCCAATTTATCCTGTATAAGACCTCTCTTAATATCAATATCACACTTTGCACAATCTTCTACAGCTTTCATCAGACTTCCTAAAGTAAAATTTCTACTTTGATTTATACATCCTGCTACTATAAATTCTCTTAACCCCAATTCATAGGCTATTTGCTGTTTTGTATACTTTTTTCTCAAAAGATATTTACATTCCAGTATCATTTTAAACTGTCTTGCAATCATTTTAAGTATACCTAATGGGCTTTCTTTCATATTAAGGAGATTGCCGTAAATATCCAAGGCAAGCTCCGTATTTTTGCCACCTATTGCTCCAACCATATCGAAAATATTGGACTCAACAGATTTTGTACAGGCAATATCTATATCCTCTCTTTGTTATTTTTTATCTCCTGTATAGTTAAGAAGTTTTATCATTTCTTCTTTTAAAGCAACCATACTTACGCCAATATTTTTTATGAAATATTCGCTGTCTGAAGCTGATATTTTATTTCCAGAAAGTTTAATAACCCAATTTGTAAGCTCTTTCTCCTTGAGCATATTTATTTCGCACACATAGCCATTTTTCTTAACAGCCTTATAAAGTGCGTTTCTCTTGTCAACTTCTCATTACAGAAAACCAAAACAGAAGTATCCGGTATACTCTTTACATATTCTGCAAGTAAATCTGTATCGTCCTTTCTACCAGTAGTAAATAGCCCACTGTCTCTTACTATTACTAATCTGTACTCACTAAAGAAAGGCATTGTATCTATAGCCTCGCTTATTTCCTTACCGGAAAAGCCTTTACCATCAAAAACAGATAAATTCATAGTTTCCGCCCCTGCCGGAATTATACTTTCCTTTAGCTTATTTTCATATTCTTTAACAAGAAATGATTCTTCCCCGTATATTAAATAAACTCTTTTAAATTTTCCACTTTTAATATCATTATCTAAACTCTGCAAAAATATCACCTCCTACATATTTTTCTATTTCATAGCCCTTATCAACAGTTTTTATAGTTATCATACCATCAGCCTTAGTATTATACAAATTTATTTTGTAATTATTTAATATTCCCAAAACTTCTTTTTCTGAATAATCTTCTGAACTTGTACTAACTATAGCATTTTTAGGTTTAACAGCACTTATAAAATCCTGCGAATTAGCCTTTTTAGAACCACTTTTTGAAAGCAATAACACATCAGACTGTATACCTCTTTTATAGAAATCCCTTTCATATTTGTTTGAAATATTAAAAGGTATCAAAAATGTAACATCGTCTAATGCTACTTTAATTCCATATTTGCCATACTTTCCTGAGCCTATATAATAACATTTATATTTAAGATTTTCAACAGCTTTTAATTCCTCGTCTTTTAAACATAATGTATGCTTACATTATTCTTTTTAGCCAAATCCAATATATCTTGCAACTTTTCAGTTTTCTTGACATTTTTAGGTATATAAATATTTTTAACATTTACATTTTTTAATAAATCCGGAATACCACCAATGACATAATTTTCAGAAGAAGTAATAAATATATCATCAATATTTTTTACATTATAATACTTCATATATGGAACTATTACCTTTTCTCCTGTTGCACTATTTCCATATTTACCACCATTTATTACACCAACATAATCTCTGTCCCTTATCACTATACATTCAGCTTTACCTGCTGATAAAACATCAATTCTATTGTATTCGTTTGGTTTTATACGACATAAAAAGATACATAATATTATTGGTACGACATATATTAACTGCCTAGTTAAAGCAAATTTATACAAAAATATAACTATCAAAAACATTGTAATTATAGTCAATAAGGGTACAGCACCTATTGTATATTTTGAAAAAGGTGTACCCGTTACAACTTTACATACAATATCAAAAAAATCAAAAGCCATAACAGCTGGTTTTAATGCAATAGCTCCTAAATGTATTGAAAAACAGCCTACAGCTATAGCCAAAAGACAGATTGGCAACACAAAACTAACGCAAGGTACTATTATCATATTTGAAACTGTATCAATGGGATTAAATGAATAAAAATGGTATACCGTTATAAGCTTACTTGTTACTCCAATAAGAAATGTAACTATAAATAATCTAGCAAATTTATCCTCAATTTTATATTCTTTTATAATTTCAAAAGCCATACCTATTGTAAAAACACAACCAAAAGAATACTGAAATCCTATATCATAAATATAGTATGGATTAAAGATAAGCAATGCTAAGCACGCAAATGCTGTAGACCCTATCAGGTTATATTTTCTGTAAAACATATAACCAAACTGCAACACATAAATCATAGTTACTGCCTAATAGTAGAAGCTGCACAACCAGTTATAACACAGTAAAAAGCCATAAACACTATCAAAACAAATGACGCCATTTTTCTATTAAACTTATTTAATAAAAACATATTATGCGCAAAATAGAAATATGATATCCGGATATTGA
>ENA-OQHP01000624-OQHP01000624.1-human-gut-metagenome-genome-assembly--contig:-NODE-624-length-11324-cov-1.516299_pt1 | contig 11324 bp, 15 predicted proteins | sample MGYA00242563_ERZ504717 | MGnify/ENA primary metagenome ERZ504717 (study PRJEB26092, sample SAMD00036212) | human gut metagenome | host: Homo sapiens | study: EMG produced TPA metagenomics assembly of...
ATGGACCGCTGACCATTGATACCGGAAACGACAGCAATCTTAAGTCATGGCAGTGGATGGAACAGCCGTTTCCATGGGAACAGGAAGGAGGGTGCAGATAAGGTATGTGGAATTATGAAAAAGACTCCAGTATCCTGTAAATATCAAGACGCCTAACGCAAAGCTGGCACAGTTTATATCCAGCCAGTATGGTGGGCCGGACGGAGAAATAGGAGCTTCCATGCGGTATCTTTCCCAGCGTTTTACCGCACCGAACCGGATGGTCGCGGCAGTGCTCAATGATGTGGGAACAGAAGAACTGGCACATTTGGAAATCGTGTCCACCATTGTCCATCAGCTGACAAAGGATCTTTCTATGGAAGAAATCGAGAACAGCGGACTTGGGCCGTATTATATTGACCACACGGTGGGAATCTGGCCGCAGGCTGCAGGTGGAGTGCCCTTTAATGCCTGCGAATTCCAGAGTAAGGGTGATCCGATCACGGATCTGTTTGAAGATCTGGCGGCAGATGGTACGATTGTGTAAAGACAACATTGAGGTTTTAAAAGATAGTTCCCGATAATCTGGCATACTAGCTGCCAGATATGAGAACCTTAGAAATTCCAATGTATTTCAATAGGTACTTCCTTAGTTACAGGGTCTTTCTTGCCAACCAATACATAATCAATCAGCTTTTCAACGATTTCCCTGTCTAAGTGTTCAAGATTTGTATATTGCTCGATTAACTGACGTCTGTTATCGCCAACTTGCATTTTTCTTTCAATAACATCAAGCTGTTTCTGCGTATCAATTACCAGTTTTTCGAGCCTTTCTTTTTGTGTTGAGAAGTCTTTAGATAAATCCAAGTAATCAAGTTCGGAAAGAATACCCTTTACCTTATCTAAATATAGTTCACGGATTCCTTTTGTGTATTCCGCAATCTTTTTTTGATAAGCAGCAATCTCCGTTTCCAAAGCTTCTTTTTGACCTCGCAAGTCATTATTGACTTGCACATTTTGTTCAAGCTCATCTTTATCCAGATATTCTGCGGATAACTTATTAAGTTCATCAATCACAGCTTTTCCAATTTGTCTACTGAATGAAAGAACCTATACAAGCGTCCTTTGCTACATGGCGGTTAGAACATTGTAAATAATGCTTACCACGATTCTTTGATGAACGCATTGTATAACCACAATTCATACAGCGAGCTTTTCTGGCAAATAAGCCGATTGTGCCAACTGTGAAAGGTTTTGCCTTTTGAGCTACCAATGTTTGAACCCTATCCCATAACTCACGGTCAATAATCGGCTCATGTGTACCCTCAACTCTGTACCACTCGTCTTTTGGTCTGGGTTTGTTTTGCTTTGTCTTATAAGAAACGCTGCCATATTTCCCTTGAACCATATTCCCGATATAGATTTCATTCACCAACATATCTGATATGGCAAAATATTTCCATAGGGTACTGTTTTTCGTTTTAGGCTGCTTGTAACGCAAACCATGAAGTCGTTTGTATTCCGTAGGGTTTGGTATTCCTCTGTCATTCAGCATACGGGCAATGGCGGTCTTTCCATATCCCTGTGAAAACAGTGTAAAAACTTCTCTGACAACTTCCGCAGCTTCTTCATCAATAATCAAATGCCCTTTTACGTCAGGGTCTTTTTTGTAACCATACAGGGCAAAAGCACCGATATGGTGTCCGTTCTTTCTTCTGTCAGTGAGAACGCTTTTAATGTTCTCTGACATATCCTCTAAGTACCACTCATTCACCAGACCATTTATCTGTCTTGATTTCTTATTTCCTTTATTAGCGGTATCTGCATTATCAACAATGCTGATGAAACGAATACCCCAAATAGGGAAAAGACCGTGGATATATTTTTCCACTAATTCTAGTTCTCTGGTAAATCTGGATTGTGTCTTACAAAGGACAATATCAAATTTACGATTCTTTGCGTCCTCCAACAACCTGTTAAATTCTGGTCGTCGTCTGTCAGAACCAGTGTAATCATCATCACTGTATATGTTGTAGACTTCCCAACCATGCTCTAATGAGTATTGAAGTAACATTGACTTTTGATTCTGAATACTGTTACTGTCGTCTGTTTCTGATTGTTTGTTTCTATCTTCCTCTGATAAGCGGCAATAAATAGCAACTCTTGATTTTGATTCTATCATGCTTCGTTCTCCTTTTAGAGAAGACGAAACAAACTATCTCTACATAATGTTATTATAACATCTTGTAGGATAGTTTGTCTATCATCTGGCAGGAGTTGCCTTTCCTTTATTTTTTCATATTGATTTATCAACTCTATCCATTTTAGAGTAAATGCTTTTGTAAACGCCGCTCTATCACAATTTTTAAAAACATTCTTGCAAACTACCTTTGCGTCATTTGCCATTGAACCACCTCACTACAATATATTTACAAAGTATGCAAAAATGCTTGTACATTATGAAAGAATTTGTCTATAAATAAGAAGTAATCAGATGGCTTTGGAAAGCTCCACTGGAATTTCACCATTCCCATTCTGATGGGTGAACCGTGTCATACGGGTGTATCATTATTCTGATATACAGGTCATGGCAGCAACTTTTCCAACAGTCGCTTACGGATCACTGGCATGGTCGCTCGCTTCTTTATCCCTCCTTTCGTGGGTCATGGCGTTCCAGTCCGTCGGCTCACCGTATATCAAACGTATCTGATTACTTTATTCATTTTTCAAAGAACACTTGTAAAACGGAGCTGGAATGAGGTGATAGAACACTCCGTATATATTCGCTTATTTCACTCTGACTTCAAAACCTAGAATTGCTTTAATAAGAGCAGCTCTGATTCTGCCTTTCAGTTCCATGTCGACCACAATATACATATTTCCGTGTTCATCATAGAACGGGCGTAAACTTGCTTTTGATATGTAAGCGTCATAGTGATTTAATATTTTCTCTATTGCCACCTCGTCGCCATCAGCAGCTAAACTGATTGTGGAGAATAGAGGACACTTTTTTGTAGACTTCATCATGTTATAATTCCTCCTCATACATATCTCTAATGAGCTTTAGTGAACACATTCTGTTTCTATAAACAGAGTTTCTGGAAATATCCAAAATCTCTGCGATTTCTGCGTCTGGTAATTCCAGAAATAGAACATCAACACAACATTGCGTCGTCTTTCGCTTAATTTTTTGATTGCTTCACATAATTTCTCATCATAGACACGAACTTCTGTACCAAACACATCAAAGGAAGTAAATTCAATCGGGTATTCGTCCGATACACCCAACTGGTTTAATTCCAGCTCTGGTATTTCACAGAAAGATATTTCATGCTTTGCACGTCTGGCAAGTTCTTTGTTGTAGTTCTTTACAGTTCTGCCAATCACCTTACGAGCCAGACAGTCAAATTGAAGTCTTATAGCGTTCTCAAATGAAGAAGGTTTCATAATCTCACCTCCTTTCAAGTTGAAGTTGCTAAAGCGAAAAGGCTTTTTACCTCTTTCCGCACTAACACTCAACACGGAGGGGCGACTTGTAACCCGAATCAGAAAAAAATCAAAAAATTTTTTAAAGTAGCAAAAAGCACAAGGGCATATAAGAAATGCTGTTCTTGTGCTTTTAAATTGTTCCTGTTATGTAACGTGAAAAACCATATTCAAGGGTATATTGTGCCGCTGTGAAAGCTAGGATTTTTTGACAATAACGGATATATTGAAGATTGTCGATTATACAGGTCTTTCAATGCGGCTACCTCCCAAAGCCGCTAACCCAAAACCATTATGTTGTTTTTCTATTGATGGGAAAAGAAAAAGGCGGCTTTTCAACCGCCATCTGGAAAAGGTATTTTGTGACACGCAAAAACGGTACTGTTGATAGCGGTTTTTTTATTTGCCGCTATGCAGCACTTTTTAATTGATTTACGCATAATAGGAACTGATAAACCTTACTATACGTTTTTCTATACCTGTTAGAAAATCAACAGGAACAGTAAAATGTAGTGAGGTGATTAAATATGCGTAAAAAAGAAGATAAGTATGATTTCAGAGCCTTTGGTCTTGCCATCAAAGAAGCTCGTAAAAAACGAGGTCTTACTCGTGAACAGGTGGGAGCTATGATTGAAATTGACCCACGCTATTTGACAAATATTGAAAACAAAGGGCAGCACCCAAGTTTACAGGTGTTCTATGACCTTGTATCATTACTTAATATTTCCGTTGATGAATTTTTCCTGCCTGCGTCTGATCTGGATAAAAGCACCAGAAGACGACAGTTGGAAAAACAACTTGACAACCTTTCCGATAAGGATTTAATTATCATGGAAAGTGTCGCTGACGGAATTATCAAGTTTAAAAAAATAAAAGAATAATTTTACATTTATCAGAGTTATTTTTTCTTAATGATATTTTCAATGTTAATTATTTTTTGTGCTATCTCTTTATAAAAAGCAGGTTCGTGAGAAACAAGCAAAACTGTGCCTTTAAATTCCTTTAATGCAATTCTTAAAGCTTGTTTTGCTTGAATGTCCAAATGGTTTGTTGGCTCGTCCATGATAATAAAATTACAAGGAGTAAGAGTTAATAGGCATATTTTTACTTTTGCTTGTTCTCCACCGCTTAATGTGCCAATACTCTGCATTGCGTGTTCTCCTATGATTCCGCAACATGCCAGGTTTTTTCTTACTTCCTTTATCGTAAGGGACGGATAACAATCAGACACTATCTGTATTGGAGTTTCCTTTTCATTTTCCCAATATAAATCCTGTTCAAAATATCGTAACTTCACTTGCTCGGAAAAAGAAAATGAACCATTTAGAACATCTAATTTTCCGACCAATGTCTTTAATAATGTCGATTTTCCAATACCGTTAAAACCAGTTATTACAACTTCTGTCCACCATTAATAGCAAATCAATGTCAGATAAAACAGGATAATGATAACCAACAGATAAATGCTTAACGCTTAAATGTTCTGTATTTGTCAAAGGCATTTCACGAAAATGAAAAAATGGCACAACTTCTTTTTGTTCAATAGCCTCCTTCTTATCCATTCTGTCTAGTTGCTTTTGTCTGCCCCTTGCCATTTTTGATTTTCTTCCTGCTATATTTTTACGGATAAATTCTTCCGTTTTCTTGATTTCCTTTTGCTGTGCGGAATATTGACGTATATAATTCTCTCGCAGAGCAGTTTTCTTTTTCAAAAATTCCGAATAAGTGCCATAATATTTTCCGATTTTGTAGTTATCTATATCACAAATTCGATTTGAAATTTTTTCTAAAAAACTATAATCATGCGAAACAACCATAAAGGCATTACTTAAACCGCAGAGATATTCCGACAGCCAATCAATATGTTCTTTATCCAAAAAATTGGTTGGTTCATCAAGCAATAATACGTCTGGCTTTTCAAGCAATAGTTTTGCTAATATTACCTTTGCACGTTGACCGCCACTCATTTGTGCAATAGGTCTATCTAAACCGATTGCTGATAATCCCAAACCAGTTGCGACCTGCTCTATTTTCGTATCAATCAAATAAAAATCCTGTCGTTCTAATTCTTCTTGATACTTTGCTGCTATGTCTAAGTTTTGAAAATCACCATCATGTATATTCTCATATAAACAGTTCATTTTTTCTTCCAATTCATATAGATGTGAAAAAGCAGTTTTCAAAAATCTTTTTCATATCAAGCTGCATATCAATTTCAGCGTATTGGTCTAAATAGCCGATACTTGTTTTAGCTGCCATATAATACGCCCTTCATCGGGGAGAAGTTGCCCCGTACAAAGTTTAATCAGCGTACTTTTTCCCGTTCCATTCTGCCCGACAATTCCAATATGTTCTCCTTTGTTTAATGAAAAATCTGCATTTTTATATAAAACATTTTCACTAAACGAATGTGATAAATTTGTAATCTCTAATAAACTCATGTTTCATGTTCCTTTCTCTGTTTTTGAGCATAAAAAATAGGAGGCAAAATACACAAAGTGCAATAGCTCCTGTTAAAATTATGAATGTATAACAAAAGACTATAGACAAAACATTGCCTATAGCCTTAATTTTTTTACGTTTTATAACATACGGAAAAGAGACAATAAAAGTATATCACTCTATTGCCACATTCCCGATGAAATCTTACGCATTTCTTTATATGCTATACTCTGTACAATGTTTCATCGGATTTAATTGTACAGAGATAAGTTTCTTTTTGGGTTGATTTGTTATATAGTAATTCATAATTTTTCTCCTTTATAAAACAAAGAAATTTTAACACATTCATTTTAATGTGTCAATCTATCAGATTATCTTTTTATCCTACAATCTTCCAGTTACTATCTTTTTCCAGCGTTAAGTCAAACTGTGAAATCTGTGTTGCTTTTGTTCTCTGGTCGAGATACTTCACCGATACCGAAACTTTGACCTGTTCCCCATCTTTGATGAAGATAGGATTTACCAACTCTGAAAACAGATAACCACAGTTTACAGGTTCAAGCACATTGCCAGATACATAATAGGCAAGCTCCTTTTCCGTAGCGGTAGGGTACAGCTTAAAGAATGTTTCCAAGAACTCTGTCACTTCCTCCATTGTGGCAGCATCCACCGTTCCGTCAGATTCCTTTGTCTTTGGTTCATAGCTGGATTTTGTCGGTGTGCTGCTAATGGTCGGATTCTGTGTGATAACCATGTTTCCATTGCTATCTACATGAACCACTACCATATAAGCGGAGGTGTAACCGATTGACGTTTCACCCTCCGTTACCGTCTGATCTACGGAGTAGACAACGGTAAAGTCGTCTGTTCCAGCCTGTTCTATATCCCAAATCTTTACATCTGTTACCGTAGAGCTTGTGGGTATATCCTGCCTTACCGTATCGACATTCAAATCCTGCAAGCTCTTAGTCAGATAATTGTTGATGGCTGCGGTTCTTTTATCTATGGATTCCTGCGTATTGCTCCAAGAATAGTAGGACTTCGCAAAGGCTTTTACAAAGTTCTCTATCCTGTTAGTGTCAACAATTCTTTGTTCAATGACTTCCTTTTCATGTACCGTGTGCATATCAATGGCGGTGAAATTCTTATACACCCCAAAGCTGACGCTTGTAATCAGCACCAGCCATAAGGCAATCACAGTTTTCTTGTGTGTGCCGACTTCATCACAGGCACTTTTTCTCTTTTTTCGGTTTTGATTCCTTGTCCTTTTTCTTAAATATCATAGTACCATTTCCTTTCTATTTTGATTTTACTCGACCAGCACCAATCAAGTGTTTCTGCCAGTACGGGCTTGTTAAATCTGCATATCCAATAGGGTCGCCAGCGTGATACATTCTGTTGTTTCCTGCATAGATTCCCACATGGGTGACATACGTTCCAGAATTATAAGTGGAGTGAAAGAATACCAAGTCACCAGCTTTCGCCTGTGACAGCGGTATGTGCTGTGTAGCGTCATACTGTGCCTGTGCGGTACGAGGTAGACTGATACCAGCTTTCCCATAGCACCAAGACGTAAGACCAGAACAGTCAAAGCTGGTGTTTGGATTGCTGCCGCCAAAGACATACTTCCAGCCTTGATACTTCAATGCTTCTTTGAAGATTGCCTGTGCGGTAGCGTCACTGAAACTGGGAACAGCTAAATACTGGTTCACCAGACGGACATAGAACATATTTCCGTACTTATAACGCCAGCCGCCATTTTCCTTAATGGAAATCTCATTCTTATAGGTGACTTTGACACCGCCCGATTTGTCTTTAGCGAAACTGACAGCCAGTTCAAAAGTGTACTTTTTTCCATGCTTCGCCACATAGTCAATGAAGCCACCGCCATAGTTATAGGCTTGTACACTGTGTCAATGTCACAGCCTTTTGCTTCTGCGGATTTAAAAGCTCCGAGAAGTATTTACACCCCTGTTTGATGGATTCCTCCGTCGAGAGGGAATTAGGCGGCAACCCCATTGATTCTGACGACTGCATGACGTCCGTAGCTGTACCGCCAGATTCCACCTGCATGATGGCAAGCAGATAGTTCACATAGTCCGAGATTCCGTATTCTTTCGCATATTTTTCTACCGTCGGTTGATGTTTCAGCACTTCCTCTGACAGATTCAGTCCAGAAAAATCAAAGTAGGAAGTGCTGTTTTCTTCATCATCTGCGGTCACGATAAACAGGAACAAAAGCAGACAGATAATCACCGTAAAAATCCCACCGAACACAGCGAAGTGTCTTAGCTTCATTTCTTACCGCCTTTCCTGCTGGTCGTTTTCTTCATGGTTGACGGGTTTGTGGTCTTTTTCTGTACGGTCTTTGTCTGCTTTTGATGTTTGACTGTCTGACGGGGCATATCTGTCACAGTTCCCGAATGTTTTGGTGTAGCTGCTGGAGAAGAAGATTCTCTGGCAACCTGCGTCCTTACTTCCTGTTGCTTTGTGACAGGCTCTTTTGCTCTGGCAGATTGTGATTGCTCCCTCTTAACAGTAGTAGGACGTTCTTTGATATTCTGTTCTTCTTTAGAACCTGCCGCCTGTGGAGCTGCTTTCGCAGATACAGGCGTTGTCACTGGTCGCTCATGCAATGGGGCAGTTCCTTTCGCTGTACCAGCTTTTGTCGCTGATCTATTGTCCTGTCGCTCCTTATCCCGTGTTTCCTGTTTCTTCTGTGTCTTATCCACTATCGGACGTTGCTTATCCTGTTTTTCTGATTGCGGTTGTTTCGATACCGCCTTTTTATCCACGATACCACGCTTAGAAGCGGACTTCGTTTCCTGCGACTGGCTTACAGAGCTGCTATGTACTGTTGATTGCGAAGAATCACTGTTCTGCTTATCGGGTAATGCAAGCGGCTTCTGATTCGTTGGCAGAGCAGGCGGCTTTCCGTTACCTCCACTATTGGAAGATGGCATATTGTTTGGTCTGGTATGACCGCTGCCTGCTGATTTTTATTATCTGCTTTTTTCGTAGAAGCAGAAGCAGCCGCCGCACCAGCAACACCGCCAACAGCACTAGCCGCAACCGTTCTTCCGATTTTACGCTCCAAGCGTCTTGCTCTGCGGTTAAGGAACATATAAGGTCGTCGCATGATTCGTCTGCTGACCTGCTGTGTATCAGAAGATTGCAGACTGAACATTGCCATCAAATCACCCAGTTTAAAGTAGATTCCTGCAAAGGTGACTATCTGTAAAAAGCAATCATAAAAGAACGGATAGCCAGAAAGAAATAGAAGTAAAACATGGTCGAGATACATAAATGCTGTCGTAATAATCAGTGTGATTCCTGCCCTCATCATAATGGTATTGAACAGCTTCGTAAGTGCCTTTTTTGCCATATCCTCATAGGTCGGAATCATAGACAGGATAAAACTGATTGGCAGGAACATAGCGTAAATGATAAATAGCACCTGTGAGAAAATCATCATGCCCGTAAGCAGAAATACAAAAACCGAGATACCGATATTAAAGATGAACAGAAACACCACCATACCTAAACGTGTCATGGTCTTTGTGACGCTTAGGTTATCGTTGTCCTTATCCTCGATTTCCTCAATCACAACGTCCTCCCTGTCGTCCGTGTCTGGACTTGCCGATAACAGGCTTTCCACACGGTCAGAACCGAGCGTTTCTATATCAGATTCCCCATACTGTAAGAGTAGCCACGGTTGTTTCACCTGTATGGAAAACAGGCTGTCACGAATCAAGTCCACACTGTCTTTTCCCTTGCTGCTGGAACCGGGCAGCACAATTTTGTGCCAAGCGATAACGCCGAGCTGCTTATATCAGCGGAAAGTCATTGATTTTGCTGATATAATTTGGGGCGTATGCAATAAAAGAAGCTGACAGGATAAACACCACAAGGAAGTTAATCACCGCATGAACTGCTTTTGTGGTTTCCTTCTTGATAAGTCCTGTGTATGCCACATAGATACCCATTACCAGAATAAGGATAAGTAAAAATCCCACATAGAATCCCTCACTGGAAAGCCGCTGGAAGTGACACCTGCAAGCGTCTGAATGTTCTTTCCGATAGAGTTTGCGGTATCAGAGATAAAGTCCAGCTTGTAGGCTTCCTGCACCACATATCCCGTCGCATTGGAGATATAAAGGCTTACCGTCCAGACAAAGTTCGTGATAGCATATAGTCCGTACTGAATACTTTTTCCGATACCGTCAAGCCAGTTCCACGGTAGCCAATCCCAACTTGAATCCACATAGAAATCTAGCTGGTAGTTTTCCAAAGGATATTTTGAATAGGCGTTAGCGTCACTGACTGTATTATCTACCAGACCAGCCGCATGGGCTACCGTACCCGTGATAGATAAAACACCAGCACACCGAGAATCACCGAAAGTGTGATAAGCAGATAACGGACTATTTTTCTCTTGTCCATAGGCTTCACCTCATTTCTTCCGTCTGCACTGGCGGTCTGGTATCAAAGGCATGGAACAGGTCAGCGAATACAGGGTGTATCTGGATAACGCCCACACGCCCGTATAAATCTTGAAACAGGCATTGCCCGTTTTCCAAATCCCTTAATCGCTTCTGGTTGCCCTCGTCCTCCTTATCCACACCGAAAAATTCAAGGGTATTTTTGATTTCTTTTATATCTGTGCTACGAAAGGCAAACTTCAAGCCGATATTGTTCTTCATCTTTTCGTCGTCCACATCACCAGAGTTTTGTGTCACAAAGTACACAGCGGCATTCATGGAACGACCAGCACGAATCAGCTTGTTAGAGAGTGCTTTTCCCTGTGCTACCTGCAAGAACGTCCACGCTTCGTCCAAATCCACCATCTTGAAAATGCTCCTATCCGAATGGATAAAATCTAAGGCAAAGGTACTGATAACGATAAGCATTGCCACGGAAAGCAGCTCCATTGTGGTATATTCTTCAAATTTTGTGTCCTTGTCTGGCAATACAAGGTCAGCCACCTGTATGATGTTAAGCTGTCGGTCTAAACTGATGGATTGTTCCACATCACCGTCCGAGAATAACAGGTGTGCAAAATCATAGTCCGTCATGCTCTCAATATGGTCTGCGATATTCTCTGCCACGAGTGAACCATCTTTGCGGAGTTCATCAATGACACGGAGCAGTCCTCTTTTTTTTGCTCTGGGTAACAGAACGGATTGCACGCCTTAATACAGGGAACTTCTCACCGTCACGGGAAGAAATACCTGTAAGGAATGTTAAAATATCAATCGCAAGGCTTTCAGCGTCTTTTGTACGCTTCATAATCACATAAGGGTCAAGAAGTCCTTTGTTCTTATTCTCGCTGGTAAGGTTGACGATTTTGATTCATGTGCAATATCGGGTAGTGTTTCCTGCCAGTTGCCACGCTCTGATTTAGGGTCTACAATGAC
>ENA-OQHP01000625-OQHP01000625.1-human-gut-metagenome-genome-assembly--contig:-NODE-625-length-11311-cov-1.287911_pt1 | contig 11311 bp, 17 predicted proteins | sample MGYA00242563_ERZ504717 | MGnify/ENA primary metagenome ERZ504717 (study PRJEB26092, sample SAMD00036212) | human gut metagenome | host: Homo sapiens | study: EMG produced TPA metagenomics assembly of...
TTTCTTTATTTCTGGGAAAATCTTTTTCAATGAGATAAAGGACACATCACAGCCGACAAAATCAACACCATTATCAACCATTTCCTTTGTTACATTTCTAATATCTGTATTTTCCCAGGAGATTACCCTATTGTCATTTAACAACATAGGCTTAATTGGTCTGTTCCTACATCAATTGCATAAACTTTATTTGCACCGTTTTGGAGCATACAGTCGGTAAAACCACCTGTGGAAGCACCAATGTCAATACATACATAACCAGTTAAGTTTATATTAAAAAATCAATAGCCTTTTCAAGTTTATAACCACCTCTGCCAACATATTTTAATATACTTTCAGTACTGCCTACATTAATATCAGCATCCTCATTAACATTATATGAAGGCTTTGTGATGTTTTTTTATCTACAGTAACAAGACCTTGTTCTATAATTTCTCTTGCTTTTTGTCTTGATATATTCAATTTGTCTTTTATACATAAATCCAGACGCATTGTTAACTTTCTATCCTTTGCAATATTTTTTTCTAAAATGTGTTCTTTATCCATACCATATTTTTCAAAAAGTTGTTCTCTAGAACCTTGTTCTATATAAGCATTTGGAAAAGCAAAATTAAATACAGAACAATCTTTTTACCTGTCTTTACAACCTCCATTGTAAATGTTCGCCAAAACCACCAGATAAAATATTATCTTCCAAAGTAAAAATATACTTGTGACTTTCAACTAAATCTTTTATACAATCTAAGTCCATTGGATAAGCAAAGCGTGCATTTACAAGTGTTGGAGCATAACCTTTTGCTTTCAAGTCATTATATACACCTATAGCAATATCCATCATTGCACCAAACGCTATAATAGCAATATCTGTACCGTTGTATATAACTTCACTTTTACCAAGTTCTATTGGTGTATTTATGTCATTTAAAACTTCAGAAGCTGTTCCTCTAGGGTATCTAATGGCTACAGGGCAATTTAATTTATTTACAGCAAATTCAAACATTTCTTCTAATTCTTTACCATTTTTAGGTGCTAATATAACTAAATTAGGGATAGAGAGCAAGAAAGAAATATCATATATGCCTTGATGAGTTTCTCCATCACTACCAACAATACCAGCTCTGTCTATACAGAAAACTGTATGAAGATTACTTAAACATACATCATGCAATATTTGGTCATAAGCTCTTTGTAAAAATGTAGAATAAACTGCAAAAACAGGTATATATCCACTTACGGCAAGGCCAGAAGAAAAAGTAACAGCATATTCCTCTGCAATACCTACATCAAAAAATCTGTCGGGATAAGTTTTGGCAAATTGACCTAACCCTGTGCTTTCTGGCATAGCTGCTGTTATGGCACATATTTTTTATTATAAGCAGCCATAAGCAATAACTTTTCGCCTAATATTTTAGAATAAGTCTTTGGACTGACTGAATTTTGAACTACACCTATTTCTTTATCAAATTTACTTACACCATGGTACACACTAGGGTTTATTTCAGCTGGCTTATAGCCCTTACCCTTCTTGGTCATAACATGAATAAGTACAGGACCTTTAAGATTTTTTATTCTGTTAAAAACATGGACAAGCTGTGTAATATCATGGCCATCTACAGGTCCAATATATCGTATTCCCAAAGCCTCAAAGACATTATTAGGCATAATCGTATGCTTAACAGTATTTTTAGTTTTATCAAGGAAATTATAAATAGGCTTTCCAATAACAGGCATACTGTTTAATTTATGCTGAATATCATTTTTGGCATTTAGATATTTTTGAGTAGTTCTTAAATTACTTAAATACTGACTCATTGCTCCAACATTGGGAGAAATGGACATTTGGTTATCATTTAATATAATAACCATTTTTGTGTTTGATTTACAGGCATTATTAAGTGCCTCGTAGGCTAAGCCACCTGTCATTGCCCCATCACCAATAACAGCCAAAACATTGTAATTTTGTCGCTTTAAATCTCTTGCTTTTGCAATACCTAAGGCAACTGCTATAGATGTTGAACTATGGCCTGTTGAAAAAGTATCATATTCGCTTTCGCCGATACGAGGAAACCCACTTAATCCATCTTTTTTTTCTCAAAGGTAGAAAATTCATTTTTTCTGCCTGTAAGTATTTTATGGGTATAAGATTGATGTCCTACATCCCATACTATTTTATCTTTTGGGCAATTAAAACAATAATGCAATGCAACTGTCAATTCAACTACACCTAAATTTGAAGAAAGGTGTCCCCCAGTTTCAGAAACCGCATTAATAAGAAATTTCCTGATTTCATCAGACAATATAGGTAATTTTTTTAAATCGAGTTTTTTCAAATCCTCGGGATAATTTACTTTTTCCAGATACATTGTAATCCCTCATTTTCTAAAAAGCTATGTTAGTAATTACAGCAATAACAATACCAAGAATAGCACCAGCTGTAACTTCTACAGGAGAGTGTCCTAAAAGCTCTTTTAATCTTTCGTCAACTTGTATATCTAATCTATCAAGTAAGTTGTTTAGTGTTGCAGCCTGTTTTCCTGCAGCACGCCTTACACCTGCAGCATCATACATAACAACGATAGCAAGACAGAATGTAATTGAAAAATAGACAGAATTAAATCCATAAAGTATACCTGTACTTGCTGCCAAAGAAGTAACAAAAGAACTATGGCTACTTGGCATACCACCTGACGACATAATAAGATTTAAGTCTATTTTTTTTGTAGTATATACATCAATAATAATCTTTATAAGCTGTGCTACAGCCCAAGATAAGATTGAAATACCAATAATTTTATTTTGAAATAATTCCTGTATAAATGTCATAGTCCCACCTATTTTATTCTGTTTATAAGTTTATTGACATATTCAACCAAGAACTCACTATTGTCAATTTTCTTTAATAACTCTATTGCTTCTTCAGATAATAACTCAAAATCCTTTTGAGATTTTTCTAAGCCGTAAAGAGAAACATAAGTCACTTTATCATTTTTTTCATCGCTTAAAACTGGTTTGCCAAGAATTTCAGTTGTACTTGTAACATCAAGAATATCATCTTTAATCTGGAATGCAACACCGATGTTATAGCCTATTTTTCAAGATTTTTAAGACTATCTTCATCTGCACCACCTATAGCAGCACCAGCAAGTAAGGCAGCTTTAATTAATCCAGCTGTTTTATTATCGTGTATATAAAGAAGCGTATCAGCATCTATTTTTTTACCCTCAGACTCTACATCGACAACTTGACCTACAAGCATACCGTTCATACCACTTAATTTAGCAATAGTTTTTGTGGCATATACATACTTAAAATCTCTTTTTTCTAAGGCATCACTTAACATAACATCAAAAGCATATGTTAAAAAGACCGTCACCGGCTAATATAGCAAGACCTTCATTAAAAGCTTTATGGCAAGTTTAATTACCACGCTATAGTCATCATTATCCATGGCTGGTAAATCATCATGTATTAAGGAATAAGTATGTATCATTTCAAGGCCGCAAGCATATGGTAAAACATCTTCTATATTTCCGCCAAAAGCTTCACAAGCTGCTAACATAAGAACGGGTCTTACCCTTTTACCTCCAGCGAAAACACTATACCCCATAGCTTTGTAAATATCTTCTGGATATTTTGGAGAGAGGTAACATTCTAATTTTTTGTTTACAGCATCAATATATTTTTTATATTATTTCAAGTTCATAATCACACCTCTGACATAGGTTTAAGTTGCTTTCCTTAAAAGTTCCGTCTGATTTTTCTTTCAAATTTTAACTTGTTGCTCTACATTTTCAAGTCTTTGAGAACATTGCGTTGATATTTCTATACCCTCTTTATAGAGTTTGACAGCTTTTTCAATTCCAATGTCCATATTTTCCATTTCATCAACAATGGATTCTAATCTGTTTAACAATTCCTCAAATGTTTTCTTCGTAGCCATTATTGTTCCTCACTTCCTCAACTGTAGCGGTAATATTGCCATCATTTAATACTACATTAATCTTATCTCCAATATTAACACTTTCTGTGCTTCGTATAAGTTTTTGCTTATCATTATAAGTAAGAGAGTACCCTTTTTGTAATATTTTTAGAGGAGATATATTTTCCAAATTGTCTATTTTATGCTTCAAAGTTTGATTTGCAAATTCAATCTTGTTTTGTATTTTGCTTATTAATCTATTTTGTAATTGAGAAACATAAATTTCGTTATCATAAATATTATCCGCAAAACCGGTAAAACAATGTTTAGTAGAAAGTGTTTGCAAATTATTTTTTCTTGAACTTAATATAATATCCATTAAATAATTAAGTCTTTTGTAGTTATTTATAACAGCAAGGGACATACCCTCATTTTCAGGTATTGCTATCTCTGCAGCAGCAGAAGGAGTTGGTGCTCTCATATCAGCAATAAAGTCGGCAATAGTAAAGTCGGTTTCATGACCTACAGCTGAAATTATTGGTATTTTAGATTCAAAAATAGCTCTAGCTACCATTCTTCATTAAATGCCCATAAATCCTCAATAGAACCGCCACCTCTACCCACAATTATGGTATCAGCTTGACCCCATTTGTTTACAGACTCTATAGCATTAGCTATACTTGGAGCAGCGTTATCTCCTTGTACTAAAACAGGAACAACTACTATTTTTACATTAGGATTTCTTCTGCCAGAAACCTGTATAATATCTCTTACAGCTGCCCCTGTAGGTGATGTGATAACAGCTACACATTTGGGATAAGACGGAATATCTTTTTTATATTTTTGGTCAAATACGCCCGAATGCTCAAGGCGTTCCTTTAATTGTTCATAAGCAATATATAAAGCACCTTTTCCGGCAGGCTCCATACTAAGCACATAAAATTGATATTGGCCTGTTTTTTCGTATAGAGAAATATATCCATTTATTAAAACCTTCATACCGTCTTCCGGCATAAATTTTAACTTTCAGCGTAGCTACGGAACATTACAGCATTTACAGCCGCCCCACTATCTTTTAATGTCATATATAAATGACAGAGGAGTGTGCCTTAAAATTGGAAATTTCAGCCTCTATATAAATATCTTGTAAAAGACATCAATTTTCAAATAACCTCTTTATGTTAGTTATTAATTTGAGAAACTGAATAAACTTTCATTAATTTGCTTCCTTATATCGTACAACCTTACCTAATACACCATTTATAAAAGAAGGAGCTTTATCCTCACTAAATTCCTTAGCAAGCTCTACTGCCTCATTTACAGAAACCTTATTAGGAATATCATCATCAAACATAATTTCATAGACTGCAATACGCAATATTGCTTTATCAACTGTAGATAATCTATCTACGCTCCAGCCAATAGAAAACTTGTCAATTATGCTGTCGATTTTTTCAACATTATCTAAAATGCCAGTATATTCATTTTTAATAAAAAGAATATCTTTTCTTTCAAAGTTTTCGTATTCATTTCTGTATGTTTCAATGCTTTCATGAGTGTTAATTTCTTTGTTAAACTCATTTTGGAACATTAAATTAAAAATATGTCTTCTAGCGTCTCTTCTACTCATTTTATTCTCCTGTTGTACTTTCTTTTGTTTCAATCCCTATAACATTTATGTTACTATTGGACAATTATGTCCTGTCATAGCCTCAATGGCATCAGTAACTTTGTCTTGGATTTTACTTGCAACTTCATTTATATTGTAATCATAATAGATTACTACAGAAACAGTAATAGAAATATCGTTATCATCTTTAACGATATTTACACCCCTATTATGATTTTTCTTGCTTATTTTATCAATTAGGTCGGTTTTAAGTGATGTAGTTACGGCAACAACTCCATCAACCTCAAGGGTAGCAGTTTTAGCAATCTTTTCAATAACACATCAGAAATAACAATATCTGCTGAATTAGTATTTTGCTCGTTGTTCATTAAGCTTACTCCTATATAAAACTACTTACATTATAACATATATCTGAGTTTTTGCAACAAATACATTTTATATGCGGAATTTAGTGACAAAAAATAAACCGGCAAAATAAACCGGCTTGTTTTTTACTTACTTGCAACACCCCATGCTTCAATATTACCCTCTGGACAAATAAAGAACATATAAGTGCTATTTGTAACATTATAAATATATAAATTACCATCGACAGAAGAAGGAGCACCATATCTGCCAGTAACATCAAAAATAGGATTACCAATAAAGGATAAACCTGTAGGAGATTTAATTTTAGGGTCTGTAACTATTACAGATTTTACATATTCTGCCCCATCTTTTTTATAAGAAATAACAGTAAAACCGTTGTATTCATATGAATTATCATCAGTCATAGTTATATTAGCTAAATGTCTGACATCATGAGTTGTTATTTCTATACTATCTTCAGATACAGCTTCTGTATTTTCTTCTCCAGATACAGTTTCTACCTCAGTTTTTGTAGTATTTTCTGCAGCAGCTTTTTCAATCTGATATAGTGTCATACCCTTACCAAAACGGCTGAATACATCATTCATACTCATATTAAGAACTATATATTTATTATTATATATAAAGCCATCTGTTGGAGAGTCAGTAGGCAATATTTCAACAGACTCATATCTTTGTCCATCAACCATATGTCCAGAAACAGTATCAGACGGATTACCGCTTTCACTTACATAGCTATACTCTAAATTAGCGTTTGTAGTTGTTTCTGTAGTTGTAGATACAGAAGTTGTCGCAGGTTCCGTAGTTAGTTCGTTAGCTATTAAGCCTACATTGGTTCTTGATGCTAAATCGTTCTTTTCTGATACAACAACCTTAATTTTAGCTGCTGCTACAGCTGTTGTAATAAGCATAACGCCACAAACTGTTCCTAAAATAATTTTCTATTTTGTCTGTATTTTCCTGTTTTCCTCTGTTCTCATTTTTATCTCCTGTTTATTTATTTCTGTAAAAATTCCATAACTAATGAATTAAATTCATTCGGTTTTTTAAATAAATAAAAATGGTCGCCATTAACAATCTTTAGCTCTGCATTTGGTATATTTTTAGTAATGGTTTTAGCATGACAAATCCTAATCATATCCTTATTACCATTAACTACCAATGTTTTAGCTTTTATTACATTTAGCATAGATGGTTTTAAATTAGGTTCTTTAACCATTAGAGCAAACATTTTCTTTATTGGCTGTAAGTTTTTTATCAATCTTAGATAATATGCAACTGGATAAGTAACCAAGCATTATCATAAGACCCGTAGTAAATGTAAGACCAGAAAATTTAATATTACCACCGACTAAAATTAATTTATTTACCATATCTGGATTTTTAATAGCGAACATCATTGCAATATTTGCACCATCGCTAAAACCTAATATTATTTATTTTTATAGCCAAGATAATCACATAAATTTTCTAAATCCATAGCCATAGCACCAAGAGAAATAGCATTTTCGCCAAAACCAGACTCTCCATGTCCTCGACTGTCTATTGCTAAAATTTTATATTTTTTAGAAAAAAATGGTATTTGATTTTTAAAATTTTTGCAGTTACCGCCATTTCCGTGAAGAAGAACAAGCACTTCTTCTCCTTCCCCATGTAATTCGTAGTATATAGAGGCAGAACCTGATTTAAAATAGCCAGATTGCATAGTTTTCTCCTTAATTTGAGAGGGTGCAGAATTAATCTACACCCTCAATAGTCTTAACTTAATGTAATTCCCAATGTTTTTACAAAGCTTTCGTCTGCAATAGTGTTGTACACAGAAACAAAAGTGTCAGCAAGTTCTTTTCTATATTTAAAGAAATCTCTCATATCTTCATCCAAAAGCAATTTATAATAATTTTGGGAAACATGCCTTTCCAAAAAGAAATCATCTTCTCCACGAATCGTTTTTCGCCAAATTCATTTTGAAGTGAAATAACTTCTTTTAATTTTTCTTAATTGTTCCGGTGTACTTATTATTTGTTCTAAAGCAGATTTATATCGCTGGTAACTCTCACTTTCCATAATAAGATTAACAATATCTCTGGCAAGTTCCATTGGTGTATCGCTCATATAAACCTCTCTTTTGCTAAATAATTATTCAATATCCATTACAATAGGTAAAATCATAGGACTTCTCTTAGTCTTGTGCCATAAGTAATCTCTTAATGTGTCTTTGATAAGAGTCTTTATATATGCCCATTCATTTGAACTGCGTCTATCACATTGTTCAAGTGCTTGCTGAACAACATTTCTTGCTTCGTCCATAAGTTCTTCAGACTCACGAACATAAACAAAACCTCTTGATATAATATCAGGACCACTTAAAATTTCGCCACTATACTTATCCATAGCAACAACAACAATCATAAGACCGTCTTGTGATAAGTGTCGTCTATCTCTTAATACAATATTTCCTACATCGCCTACGCCAAGACCATCAACAAATACCTGACCACTAGGGACAGCGTTCTGTGTAAGTTTAGCACTTTGTTTGTTAAGTTCAAGGCAATCGCCATTAGCCATAACAAATACATTCTTCTTATCCATACCTAAATCCATAGCTAATTTTTCGTGGCATTTAAGCATTTGTATTCGCCATGAACTGGTACAAAATATTTAGGCTTTACAAGTGCATGAAGAACCTTTATTTCTTCTGCTCTTGCATGACCAGAAACATGAACATCCATAAGACCTTCATATATAACATCTGCACCTTTTTTCAAAAGTTCGTTTATTACTTTGTAAACACTCTTTTCGTTTCCAGGTATTGGAGAAGCTGAAATAATAACTTTATCGCTTGGCTTAATTTCAACTTGTCTGTGTTCACTTTGAGCAATTCTTGAAAGTGCAGACATAGTTTCGCCCTGACTACCAGTCATTATAATTACAAGCTGTTCATCTGTATAATTCTTAATTTCGCCAATTTCAATAAGAGTACCTTTTGGTATTGATAAATAACCAAGTTCAATAGCTGTTTTAACTACATTTGTCATACTTCTACCAATAACGGCTACTTTTCTACTATGTTTTACGGCTGAATTAACAATCTGCTGTATTCTATCTATGTTAGATGAGAAGTTGCAACCATAATTCGCTGACCGTCAGAATCATCAAAAATTTGTTCAAATATAGCACCTACAGAACGCTCACTCATAGTGTACCCAGGTCTTTCTACATTTGTACTTTCACACATAAATAAGAGAACACCCTTTTTACCTATTTCAGCAAATCTCTGTAAATCAATCATATCGCCCTGTATAGGTGTAAAGTCAATTTTGAAATCGCCAGAATGAACAACAACACCCGCTGGAGTTGTAATTGCCATAGCAACTGCATCAGCAATACTGTGGTTAGAACGAATAAACTCTACTTTAAAATTGTCGCCTATTTTAACAGTTTCGCCAGCATTTACATTGTGTCTTTCAATGCTGTTTAATAAGTTATGTTCTTTTAATTTAGCTTCAATAAGACCAATTGTAAGCTTTGTGCCATATACAGGTACTTTTAAATCTCTTAATAAGTATGGTAAAGAACCAATATGGTCCTCGTGTCCATGAGTTATTACAATACCCTTTACTTTATCTCTGTTGTTTAAAAGATAAGTAAAGTCAGGTATAACTAAGTCAATACCAAGCATATCGTCTTCAGGGAAAGCTACGCCACAGTCTAAAACAAGAATTTCATTGTCGTATTCAAAGCAAGTGATATTTTTACCTATTTCGTGAAGACCACCAAGAGGAATAACTTTAAGCTTCTTTCCACCACCAGCTCTTTGACCTCTACCGCGTCTAGTTACTGATTTTACAATGGATTTTGTACTGCGATTATCGTCTGAAACTTTTTCCTGAATATTTTTTCGTCGCTATTAGAAACAGTTTTTCTATTATATGTTCTTTTAGCTCTCGGCTTTTGTTCCGCTTTTTTGTATTTTCGGCAATTACTTCCGTATCGCCAGTTTTTTTAGTATTCAAAACTGCACCTCCATAATTTATTTTAATATATTTTTTTATTAATTTATTTTTCTACTTTTTTACATTGGTTAAATAATGAATTGTAATAAAATTTGCACTACAAAAAAGCCCTATTTGGGCATTAGAAAAACATCAAGACATAGGTAGCTTTAAAATCTACCTGATAAAATATCTTAATGTTGAAATCATAAGATTGAACAATTACTCTGTGATTTTAACTTCGTATTCAGAATCTTCATCCTGTAAAAGTAAGAAAATTCTATTATATTCCTGCTCGTCTTCTACAGGTTCATAAATAAAATCTTCGCCATCTGTAGAAGTTTCTTTGAATATATAAGCTTCAGGTTCATCAAGTTCATAATCTTCTTCTTTAACAAGAAGTAAGTATCTTGTATCATCAACATCAATGCCGTCAATAACATAGAAACTCTGCTGAGTACCGTCTTCTTCAGTCATTGTAATCATTTCAAAAGTTTCATCCTGACCTTCAAACATATCAAGACCATCTAAATTTATATTTTCATCAATTCTATCGCTCATTATTAATCTCCTATTTTTTAGGCTTTGAGTCTAAATATCTGTAAAATATAACATCGCTGCCATTTTATCAATAACCTTTTTCCTTTTCGCTCTTGGATAAATCTGCTTCTAAAAGAGAACGCTCTGCTGCTACAGTAGATAATCTTTCATCCCACAATTCTACTGGCAACTTCAATTCTTTTTCAAGTCTTTTTTTGAAAGCAAGAGTTTTTTCTACTCTTTCGCCCTCTGTATTATTCATATTTTTAGGCAAACCTAAAACGATGCTCTCTACGGCGTATTCTCTGCACAATTCGGAAATACGAGCAATGCTTTTTTTAAATTATTTTCTTCTTCTCGTCTAATAATTTCCAAACCTTGAGCAGTCCAGCCAAAAGGGTCGCACACTGCTACGCCAATAGTTTTAGAGCCAAAATCTAGTCCTAGTATTCTCATATTTACAATAAATTATAAATTATTTTCAATATAATAATTTATAATTTCCTCCAAAAGCTCGTCCTGTTCAATTTTAGCCATTTTCTTTCTTGCATCCTTATAGCTTGTGATGTAAGTAGGGTCACCAGAAATAATATAACCAACAAGCTGATTTACTGGATTATAGCCCTTGTCACGCATAGCCTCATAAACTTCGCATAAAGTCTGATTTACAGGACTTCTGTCTGTACTCTGAGAATCTGAAGGCTTAATATCTTTTAAAGCTTCCTTTAAGCTGTTAAAATTTTGAGTTTCAAATAAATTTTTACTCATATTCATCACACTCCTTTAAAAATATATACGACCAAACTAATATTTCTACTTTATAATACTACATTTACACCAAATTTGCAAATGAAATTTTCA
>ENA-OQHP01000626-OQHP01000626.1-human-gut-metagenome-genome-assembly--contig:-NODE-626-length-11308-cov-1.647259_pt1 | contig 11308 bp, 16 predicted proteins | sample MGYA00242563_ERZ504717 | MGnify/ENA primary metagenome ERZ504717 (study PRJEB26092, sample SAMD00036212) | human gut metagenome | host: Homo sapiens | study: EMG produced TPA metagenomics assembly of...
ACCGAGGCAATACTGCCTCCTCAAGAGGCTTTCATCTTTTTTCAGGACAATTTTCCACTCGCCAAACCATCTCTGCGCGATGCGGAAGGCTGTGATTTATAAAGCATACAAACGGTGCAGCCTGCACATAGTACATAGGGATACCGCAGGCAGTACTTACCTGACCGCTTTCTATTGTATTTTTCAGATATATGAATGAATACGGTATCAGATATACGAAAAACACAAACTCAACTGTCAGATTTAATACCTTCCAGAGTGATTTTCCTCTTCGTGGAAAAAGCTGTATAAACTGGTCTATCTTTATTGATATGCATTTACGTGTGCAAAGGCTGACACTCAAAAATGCCGACCAAATAAACAGGTATCTTGTGATTTCCTCAGACCATGAAAGCGACATGCAAGAATATATCTTGAAAACACCTGAATACCCATGATAAGAGTCATCGCAATCAGGAAAATGACCATTAAAAATTCTTCAAGATATTCATCCAGATAATGTAAAATCTTCTTCATGTAATATACCCTTCCTTCGGAAATATGTTTTTATTTTAGCAAACTATTTACGTTTTTCTACTTATTATATACCAAAATTCTTTAATCTTTCCTATATAAAACACCTTAACCATACTATCTATTAAGGTGTACAAATATCTGTATTATAATCTTAGAAATACTATTCTTTATCTTTAATATATTTAATTATTATAGATGTTATAATTGATATTATCATAAATCCAGTAGCCAGCTCTATACTATACTTATGTGATATTACCAATGTTATTGTATCAAGAATTAAAATAATAAGGGATCTGACACACCTTCCTCTATGATATTCTTTAATCACATTTTATCATCTAAGTTATACTCATAAAAATATCTATTTATGGATATTCCTATAATATTGATTCTAAAACCATGTAATATAACTTAGTTATGCAAAAATCCATAATAATACAAAAAACTGCTGAAGAGTTATAACAATCATTACTATCTACTTCCCATCTCTGCTATCTGTGCATATCTAATCTTCCATATACGTTTTCTAGATTATAATACATGCTAAGTATAATATAATGGTGTAAAACTCAAATTAATTTTCCTACAAGAATATGTAAATTTTAGATATTTTAATAAAAAGCCTATTGCACTTTTTACATGCAACAGGCTTTTACTTAATGCACAATCAATTACATGCTCTTATGAAGTAATCCAAGTACCGTAGACAGATCCTCTACTCCCATCTGTCCGGGTGCAGATGCTTTCTTTGCGGCACCGAATGTCATTGAAGATCCGAATACCTCACCGCAGAGACGGCTTATAACACCTGTGCCTGCCATTGACATTGTGATGATTGGTCTGTCAGCGTAATCTGTAACCATTTCCTCTGTAGCTGAAAGAAGTGTGAGTACGTCTCGCTTATTCTGTGGCATAACTGCAATCTTAGGGATATCAGCTCCCATATCCTGCATCTTGCGAAGTCTGTAAACAATATCAGACTGTGCAGGAGTCTTGAAGAAATCATGGTTTGAAGCGATAACTCTTGCACCTGCAGCATGTACGCCGTCGATGATTTTCTTTACAATCTCATCGCCTGTAAAAATCTCTACATCTACAAAATCAACGTATCCTGTCTGTGCAGCCTTGACATTAAGCCTGGCATAAGCCTCAGGCTCGATTGCTTTCTCTCCGCCCTCTTTTGAAGTACGGAATGTCATAAGGATTGGAATATTTCCGAGAGCATCACGAAGCTCCTTTAATACCTCCTCAACCTTGTCAAACTCGAATACATTCTCGAACCAGTCAACACGCCACTCAACCATATCAACAGGGTAGAGTCAAATGTCTTTGCCTCTGCGATGATGTCGTCTTTTGTAACGCCTACGATAGGAACGATGATTTTAGGTGCGCCTGCACCGATTTCAATATCTCTAACCTTAATGGTGTTCATGATTTTTTCCTTTCTTACTTTAACTGTATGATAATTATACTCCCCAGTATAATGTAACGTATTAATCCTCTTTAGACAGCTCTACCATCTTAGTATAGCGCAGGTTTACGAATAATCCAAGTACCACGCCGATTGCTGTGAGCACGATGTTCATTACCATAACCTGTGATGGCTGCATCTTTGATGCTGCTGTAAGGATTGTGTAGTTACAAAGTGATGAAGCGATCATTACAAGCGCTGTTACTGTTCCCTTGATCTTAGGGAAGAGCATGTTGCATACAGATGTTACGATCTGTAAAAGTCCGCCTGCTCCTGCCCATCCGATGATGAATGCACCTGCGATCATGAGTGGCTTTGTCTGTCCGACTAACACTACTACCATTGTTGCAAGGCAGATTACAGGGTAAACAAGGATAAATCTGACGTCCTTGATTTTTCTTGTTAAAAGTGCAGTTACGATAAGAGCTATCATGGTTCCTGCTGAGTAGTATGACTGCATAACTGACGGATCAGCCAGCCTACGTTCTCTTTTGCAAAGTTCTGTGCACAGTTGAGCCATAACTGGAAGGTTCCTGTACATGTAAATCCAATGATAATCATTGCGATTGACTCAACAGAAAAATGTGTGTGCTTTAAGCTTGCGATAAGTCCTTCTTTCTTTCCCTCTGCCTTTGCATCGCTATCAGGAAGCGGAAGATCATTACTAATACTAAAAGTACAATGTAGATGATTCCACATCCGAAGAACAGTGTGTTGTATGATGTAAGTCCTGCTGCTGTTGTAGCAACTGTCATACCAAGTACGAATGGTAAAAGCATCTGTGCGATAGCATGAAGAATTTGATTCCCATTGTCGCAACACCCGGTGCTTTGTAGATGATTTCTGATACTGCAGGGTAAATTCCTGTATCAAGGAATGAGTTCGCAATACCGCCAATGATAGCACAGATATAAGCAATCTGGTATCCACCATGTGTTCCTGCATTGAATGCAAGGGCAAGTCCGATCAGGTAGATAGCATAAGAGCCGCTTCCGATTGCTGTTGAGATACGGCGTCCGAGCTTATCTGATAAAGGTCCTGCAAACGGAAGTGCGATAAGACGTCCAAGTCCCAGGGCTGCTGAAATAGCTGTAATAGCCATAACCTGCACTCCCCATGAAGCCGCGAGAGCCTCCTTGATGACTGCCTGTCCGAGGATAGAGCAGCCCACTCCGTGTATAAAGTAGTTTAAGTAAAGGATTAATGCGCTAGGTAAATATTTTTTATTCATCAGTGTTCTCCTTAATTTCTGTCAAAATAATTCAATGTGATTTAATCTCTGTGTCTGATTAATCATCATATCTGATGTTTAATACTTCCTTCATATGCTCGATTGGCATATCTTTTCCTGTCCAGAGCTTGAAGGCTGCTGCTCCCTGGAAAAGCATCATTCCAAGACCGTTCATTGTCTTGCAGCCCACCTCTTTTGCCATAGAACGCATCTTTGTCTCAAGTGGAGAGTAAGGTACGTCAATTACGATAAGCTCAGGACGGAAGAATGATTTGTCAGGTACTACAGACATTCCCTCGAGTGGCTTCATGCCAACACCTGTTCCGTTTACGAAGATGTAGGAATCAGCCATCTCTTCTCTTAACTTCTCCTTGTCATCAAGGTCGTAAAGAGTAGCCTTGCAGTCTGTCTTCTCGTTGATCTTTCTAACTGTCTCTTCAGCGTTTGCCCAGAACTTGTCATGGATATTGAAGATTGAGATTTCCTTGACACCGTCAAGTGCTGCCTGAATCTCGATAGCTGTAGCAGCTCCGCCTGCTCCTGCGATTGTCATCTTCTTTCCGATACATCGATGTCGTTATCCTTGAGCGCCTGCATGAAGCCGATACCGTCTGTGATATGTCCTGTGAGTACTCCGTTCTCGTTTACTATTGTATTTACAGCTCCGCAAAGCTCTGCTGCAGGTGAAAGCTTGTCTAAGTACTGTCCTACAACTGTCTTGTTTGGCATTGATACATTAGAGCCTACAAGCTTTAATGCTCTGATTCCCTTAACCGCATCCTCGAGAGTGTTGTTATCAACCTCAAATGCCAGATAAGCGTAGTCAAGTCCAAGATATGCAAATGCCTCATTGTGCATTGCCGGTGAGCTTGAATGTCTGATTGGGTAAGCCATAAGTCCGATGAGTTCTGTGTGTCCTGTGATTCTCTCTGCCATGATTAAATCTCCTTCATTTTTAAATGTGATAATATTGATTATTCGTATTTTACTTAGCTATGTTTTCAACGATGCCCACTTCGTTAAAAACTTAACAACCTTTGATAATGATATTATAACGCATTATTTTTGGTACTTCCAATGCTTATTTTGTTATTTTTTAATAGCATTACTGTACTAATCATGTTATAATATGCACAAATTTAGGCTATAATATTTGTAATTCATAGACTGTATCTATTATTTTACGGAGATTTATACATGACACTCAATCAATTAAGTTATTTTTACCAAGCGGCAGTTCTGGAACACTTCAATCAGGCTGCCGAAAAAATGAATATCACAGAGCCAAGCCTCAGCCGTTCGATAGCTGCTTTAGAGGACGAGCTTGGCGTCACTTTATTTGAAAAGAGAGGCAGGAATGTAATACTGACCAAGGCCGGGGAGATTTTTTTAGAACACGTGTCTACTATTCTGGACGATGTAAAGAGAGCCGAGAGCAAAATGCACCAGATTGCAACCGACGGCGGTCACATCGATATCGCCTACGTATCACCTCTTGCAAAGGTGTTTATCCCAACTATCGTGCGCTCTTTCCTCACCGAAAAGGAAATAAAATATCACGTTCAATTTCTTTCAGGACATCACCTCTGTGAATATTGAGGGATTAAAAAAGGCAGGTATGACATAATTTTCGGTTCATACTCGCCAGATGAAAATGGTATTGATTTTGTTCCTATTATAAGGCAGGAAATAGTTGCCATACTGCCTCCCGGCCACCCACTGACACTTAAGGATACCATGGAAGCCACTGATTTCGCTGACTATCCTGTGCTCGGCTATGCCAGACACTCAGGCCTTGGCAAGTACACCAGAAGCTTTTCAAGAAGCATGATGTATCGCCAAACTTCATATGTGAGTCACCCGATGAGAACGGCATCGCCTCCCTCGTGGCGCAGGGCTTTGGCATTGCGCTTGTCGCAGATGTCGATGCAATTCACCGCGATGACATCTGCATACGCCACCTCGTTTCGCATGAGTCATTCTCACACACTGTATACATGGGCTACATGACAGGCAAATACCAGCTTCCGGCTATCAAGCGCTTCATAGAGTTTGTGCGGGAAAGCTGCAGCTAGGCAGTCTCCTCGATCACAAACCTGATAAATGCCTTCGCAACCGGTGATAAATATCTCTGCTTAAGCGTTGCCAGATACACCGCTCTCTCATAAGGAGGATTGTATATATCAAGCGTCTTTACAGAAAGTGACCGAAGTATTGGAATATCAGGCATCACAGCTATTCCAAAGCCCTGCGCCACGAGACCCGCCATACTCGAATCCTCCTCCATCTCGAAGGCTACCTTCGGAAACTGTCCTATCCCCTCAAACATCTGATCAATGACCGGACGCCAGACCGCTGCCCTTCTCAAAATAAATCTGCGGATACTCTATTGTATCGCGCAAATCCACACTGTCCTTTATGGAAAGCGGATGGTCCATGGGCACTGCAAGCACAAGCTTCTGATTCGCGATCTTCTTAAAATCTATATCCTGTTCCCCATCCTTATAAGAAGAGAAAACTATGTCATATTTGTCATCCTTTAGTCCATCTATAATCTCTCCGGTTGTTCCAACCGTAAAATGAAATTCTATATCATAATCCGGGTATGCATCGAGAAATTTACGCACCAGCTTTGGCGCGAACTCACTTCCCATCGTATATATATATGCCAGATGTATAATTCCATGCCTGCTGCCATTGACCTCCTGAATGCGCTGCACACCCTCATTAAGCACCTTTAATGATTCCTCAACATACGGCAGAAACATCTTCCCATATCTGGTCAGCACGACATTTCTTCCCTTTTTCTCAAACAAACGCGTGCCAAGCTCCTGCTCCAGCTGTGAGATTGCATGGCTTAAAGACGGCTGCGTAATCGACAGCATCTGTGCCGCCCTCGTATAATGTTCTTCCTGCGCCAGTACCTTGAAGTACTGCAATTGACTCAGATTCATAGTACACCCCCTATGTATTTAATATATTTATTCGCCGGAGGTCCGCTTGCCCTGCGCTGCACACCGGTGGTATATGCTCGATTTATGACGTGTCGTGTGGGAGTTATATGCCGCCTCAAGCAAAAGTGGCGCGGAAAATACTCGTTCAAGCAACACAGCCTTTAGTATACCAATAAAGTAAAAAGCGCGTTTGATTTTTCGCGCCTAATAAACTCTGTTTGAGGCGGCATTTACTCCCACTAGACTAAGGAATTATGAGAGCATATACCACCGGTGTGCAGCGCAGGGCAAGCGGACCTCCGGCGAATGCTCACAACAAAGTCTAGAAATAATATACACCATTGATAGACAAAAACTATAGATTTCGTATAAAAGATGCATTGGACATTTATACATTTTTGCTGTACCTTGAATGTAACAAGAGCGCATTGCACTTTTTGATTGTTAAAAAATCACATACTTTGTATATCGCAGCCTTTGATAACAAATATTGACAATCAGTTTAATGAAACAAAACTATAATGTAATGAGAGCAATTTACACTACCGCGTGCCCACCCGGTTAGCAGATTAAGGAGAAAAAATACTATGAAAAACAAATATCCACATATTTTTGAGCCAATTACAGTACGCAGAATGACAGTAAAGAACCGTATCGTCATGACTCCAATGGGAACTAACTACGGTGAGCAGAACGGAGAAATGAGCTTTCTCCACATCAACTACTATGAGCAGAGAGCAAAGGGCGGCACTGGTCTCATCATCGTTGAGAATGCAAGCGTCGACTCTCCGCAGGTTCAAACGGAACTACACAGCTTCGTATTGATTTGGACAACTACATCCCAAGACTTTTCAAGCTCTGCGAGAGTGTTCACAAGCATGGTGCATGTATCGCAATACAGTTAAATCACGCCGGTGCTTCTGCAATGAGCTCACGTATCGGAATGCAGCCTGTATCAGCATCAGACATACCTTCAAAGGCAGGCGGGGAAATCCCAAGACCTCTCGAGAAGGATGAAATCATGCATATCGTAAAGAAATACGGTGAGGCAGCCAAGCGTGCCCAGATCTGTGGCTTCGACGCTGTTGAAATCCACGCAGGACACTCTTATCTTATCAGTCAGTTCCTTTCACCTATCACAAACAAGAGAACTGACGAGTTCGGTGGCTCTGCAGAGAACCGTGCAAGATTTGCAAAGCTGGTTATCGAGGAGGTTCGTAAGCAGGTTGGACCTTTCTTCCCTATTTCGTCCGTATCAGTGCAGACGAGCTCATGGAGGGTGGAAACACACTTGAGGATACACTTGAGTACTTAAGTATTTTGAGAAGGAAGTAGATGTATTCGACGTATCATGTGGTCTCAACGGATCTATCCAGTACCAGATTGATGCAAACTACTTACCTGACGGATGGCGCTCATTCATGGCAAAGGCTGTAAAAGAGAAATACAACAAGCCATGTATCACAGTAGGAAATATCCGTGACCCACAGGTAGCCGAAGATATCCTTGCAGGAGGCGATGCTGATTTCATCGGTATGGGCCGTGGACTTATCGCTGACCCTGAGTGGGTTAATAAGGTAGAGTTCGGAAATGTGTGCGATATCAGAAAATGTATCTCATGTAACATCGGATGCGCCGGACACAGAATCGGTCTCAACCAGCCAATCCGCTGTACAGTAAACCCTGCCGTAAACAGCGGTGAGGATTACATGAAGACAAAGGTAAATAAGCCTTGCAACGTAGTTGTAATCGGTGGTGGTACTGCCGGTCTTGAGGCAGCCTGCACAGCAGCAGAGGTTGGATGTACAACCTTCCTCATTGAGAAGAAGGCAGAGCTTGGCGGACTTGCATCAGTTATCTCCAAGATTCCTGACAAGAAGCGTCTTGCAGACTTCCCTAACTACATGATTCACCGTGCAAGCAAGCTTCACAACCTATTTGTTTTCAAAAATACATCAGCAACAGTTGATATGGTAAAGGCCTTAAACCTGATATCATAGTAAACGCAACAGGCTCTGTACCTACTCTCCCACCTATCACAGGTCTTCACGATCTCGTTGACAAGGATGGCACAAATGTTGCAACAGTCCTTAAAATGATTGAGCGCATCAATGAATATCCTGAGGATATGAAGGGACAGAAAATCGCCATCATCGGCGGTGGTGCCGTAGGTCTTGACGTGATGGAATTCTTCACAGAAAGAGGCGCAGAGGTAACAATGGTTGAGATGCTTCCAATGATTGGAAACGGACTTGACCCTGTCACAAAGTGTGACACAAACGCAAAAATGGCAAAATACGGTGTAAAACAGATGACCAACACTGCCCTGCAGGAGGTTAAGAATGACCGTTTCATCGTAAAGAATCCAGAGGGTGAGATTGAGGAAATCCCATTTGATTACGGATTCATCTGCCTTGGTATGAGAGCCAACACACCTGTTCTTTCAGAGATTGATGAGGCCTTCAGTAATACCAATGTTGAAATCGTAAATATCGGAGACAGCAAGCGTGCCCGCAGAATCATTGAGGGTACAGAGGAAGGTAGAAATATCTTAAACGTGCTTGCCCGTCACGATTATTTATAAATTCTCCTTTAAAATAATAAACCTATAAAAACTCCTAAAAACAACAGCTCGCGTTTCCCGCGAGCTGTTGTTTTATCATATTCCTGTATACCAGGAAGCTATCTAATGATATTGTAATAAGAACTTAAATCTAGCTGAAGAACAGTTTCTTCACATCATCAACCGGCATATCCTGTCCTGTGTAAAGCTTGAATGCGGCGACGCCCTGCCATAATAGCATTCCCTTTCCGCCTACGCATGTGCAGCCTGCCTCTTTTGCTTCGCGAAGAAGCTTTGTCTCCTCCGGATTGTAAACTGCATCTGCAACTACAAGCCCGGTCTGAAAGCTGAAAGATCTTTTACCACGCTCTGATCATCCAGAGGCTTCATGCCAACGATTGTTGCATTTGCAAAGATATCGCTTGACTGGATTTCTTCTGTCATCTTGGCTGTATCATCAATATCGTATACATTTACAACACAGTCAGGAACTGCTTTTTGATCTTCTCTGCAGTCTGTAGTGTACGCTCGAAGAAAGCATCATTTTTGTTGAAAATAGTAATCTCACGAGCTCCGTCCAATGCGCACTGCACCTGGATAGCTGTAGCGGCTCCGCCGCCTCCGGCAACTGTGATTTTCTTTCCTTTGATGTCAATTCCGTGATCCTTTAAGTTGTGTACGAATCCCTCACCATCTGTGATGTGTCCTGTAAGCTTGCCGTTGTCATTTACTATAGTGTTTATGGCTCCGATAATCTGGGCTGCCGGTGAAAGCTCGTCCATGTACTTTGCAGCCTCTACCTTATCAGGCATGGTCACATTACATCCACGCATGTTGAAGGTCTTCATTGCTGCAATAGCATCCTTAACCTTGTCTTCTTTTATATCAAATGCAACGTATGCATAGTCCAGACCGAGTTTTCAAAACTGTAATTGTACATAGCCGGTGAACCCGAATGACCGACAGGTGATCCTATGAGTGCTAATAAGCCTGTGTGACCTGAAATACGCTTTTCCATTGTAAATCCTCCTAAGTGTTTCGTTTTGTATTATGATAACTCTTTATAAGACATGCGCAAGCACTTTTCATTTAAAGCGTTAAAGTTTATTTTGTTCTTTTCCTCATCTTTATATATTCACGAAATACAGGTCTGATTGCTCAGAAATATCCTCCGGAATATCATCCACATCGAAAAACTTAAGCTCCTCGACTTCCTCCTCCTGGCGCTTTATGGTGCCATGATATTTGCGGCATATGTATATGATTTCCACATTATAGACTTCATCGCCGTTCGGATAGATGTAGTGTGTTTCCTCGCCTGAATTGATATAAAACAGCTCCATCTCGTCTGCAACAAGCCCCATCTCCTCAAAGAGTTCTCTTTTTGCAGCCTCCTCGACAGTCTCTCCAAGCTCTATAGAACCGCCTGCATATCCCCACTGGTGATTGTCTGTGCGCTTTTCGAGAAGCACCTGTCCGTTTTCATTTTCAACGATGATGCTCGCTCCCGCCTGCAGTAAAGGGGCATGTCCGACCACCTTTCTAAGATCCATTATATAATTGCTCATGTTGTGTCCTTTCTTATTTTGCCACAAAAAATCCGCTGTACTATAATACCTATAGTATAGCGGATTCCAAATTTGTTTTCCATATAAAGCACATAAAATTTATCAGCTCACAGCCCTGTATTCCTCAAGCGCTTCCTTTGCCCTTGGCGTAAGCCTGCGTGGAACCGAAATCTCAACAGTCACATACTGGTCTCCCTTTACTGAAGGATTCTTCATGCTCGAAATACCCTTGCCCTTGAGACGTATCTTGCTGCCGCCCTGTGTACCTGCCTTGATGCTGCACTCCACATCTCCATAAAGAGTATGCACCCTCGCCTTACCACCGAGAGCCGCTGTCGTAAACGGAACACGGATTGTACTGTATACATTCTGTCCCTTCCGCTCAAACTCACTGCTCGGTGTCACATTTACGTTGAGAAGCACATCTCCGGCTGCACCACCGTTTCTGCCCGGATTGCCCTGTCCTTTAAGTCTGACTGTCTTGCCAGACTCGATTCCTGCCGGAATATGGATGGACAGATTAGAAACCTTGCCTGTGGTCGGATCCTGTAACGAAATAGATTTCTCGCATCCAAAAACAGCCTCGTCAAATGAAATCGTAAGGTCAGCCATAACATCAGAACCCTTGCGACCGGCTGAACTTCTGCCACCTGAGAAATTACTCCAGCTACCGCTATTTCCGGTAAATCCACTGTTACCACTTGTACTCCAGCCACTGTGATTACCGCCACCATGTGAAAACATATCTCCGAACATTGAGAAAATATCAATCATATCCCGGCAGCCGTTCCTCCAAAATTGAAATTCCTGAATGTGTAAATGGTCCGCCAATTTGAGCTGTATGAGCCACTGAAAGAGCCATGCCGCCCGAAGCCACCAAATCCACCGAAGCCACCCTGTGCAGCCTGTCTTGCAGCCTCCTCGGAAAAGCCATCCTGCAGACCAGCAAAGCCAAACTCATCATAAAGCTTACGTTTTTCTCATCACTTAATACATTGTATG
>ENA-OQHP01000627-OQHP01000627.1-human-gut-metagenome-genome-assembly--contig:-NODE-627-length-11305-cov-2.888799_pt1 | contig 11305 bp, 13 predicted proteins | sample MGYA00242563_ERZ504717 | MGnify/ENA primary metagenome ERZ504717 (study PRJEB26092, sample SAMD00036212) | human gut metagenome | host: Homo sapiens | study: EMG produced TPA metagenomics assembly of...
CTTTATGGGGTAAGGGGATGGTATGCGCATTGAAACGGACGCGAGGACTTAATGGTTATCTTACGAATCAAAAGTCCATTTCTCTTTATGTAGGTAGCACTTCGGGAATGGAGTTGCGGATTTAAGGATAAGTATGACCCTCATGGAGGCCGTGCCATCGGTTCCCGTGAAATGTTGATATTCGTGAAGCCGAATATGGTGGCGAGATGCTTTATATCAATAAGAGCAAACATCATCCGATGTGGGCCATGGAATACTGCCGTGATGAAGGTCTGCGTAAATATTGGGATGAATATTCTTATCCATATCATAAAAATGGGGAAGGAAATAATTCATTCCGTTCTGCAATGACTAATAAGGTCCAGAAAAAGGTGGATGCCCGTGCTTATAATCACAATCAGGATTCCTTTACTATTGAGAATGTGATTCGTTGGTTTGATTATTGCGTGAACGCCGGGTACAGGTGACCGTGTCAGCTCAGGAGGTGTGAAAATCATCTTCTCGGATACGAATACACATTATCGTGGTGTGGAGAATTATCGTCGTAGTGGTGTGACAGATGCCATGCGTATCCCTAAAGATCCTTTCTATGCACATCAGGTGATGTGGGACGGATGGGTGGATATAGAGAATCCCCGTATTCATATCGTTGGTCATTGGAACTATAAAGAAGATGTGGTTAAACCTGTTTATGTGGTATCCAGTGCAGAAAAAGTGGAATTGTTCCTGAATGGCAAATCTTTAGGAAACGGTCAAAGAGATTATCATTTCTTGTATACTTCAAAGATGTGGCATTTGTTCCGGGCAAGTTGGAAGCTGTAGGGTATGATAAGAATGGAAAAGAATGTTGTCGCGCTGAATTGCAGACTGCAGGCAAGCCGGAACAGATTAAACTCAGTGTGATTCAAAGTCCTAAAGGCTGGAAAGCGGATGGAGCTGATATGGTATTGCTTCAAGTGGAAGTGATGGATAAAGATGGCAGACGTTGCCCGCTGGCTAATGATCTGATACATTTTGACGTAGAGGGACCGGCTGAATGGCGTGGTGGAATAGCACAGGGCAAAGATAATTATATTCTTTCAAAAGATTTGCCTGTAGAATGTGGAATCAACCGGGCTTTGATACGCTCTTTTACGACTCCGGGAACAGTTCGTATAACAGCCAAGCTGATGGATTGCAATCTGCCGAAATCAGTCTTTCTTCCGCACCGGTTGAAGTGAAGAATGGCTTGAGTAACTATATTCCGGGAGATGAACTGGAGGGCAGGCTGACCCGTGGAGAAACTCCGTTGACTCCTTCTTACAAAGATACGAAGTCGATGTGAATATCTTATCGGCGGTTGCCGGAGCCAACCAGGATGAAGCGATAAAAAGTTTCGATGATAATGAATTGAGTGAATGGAAGAATGATGGCAGACTGAACAGTGCATGGATAACTTATAGTTTGGAACGTGCGGCCCGTGTGGATGAAATTTGCATGAAACTTACCGGTTGGCGTTTGCGTAGCTATCCGTTGGAAATATATGCAGGTGATGAACTGATTTGGAGGGGTGAGACTGAAAAGAGTTTGGGATATATCCACCTGAATGTAAAACCTGTATTGACAAATGAGATAACCATTCGTTTGAAAGGTGCCAGCAAGGAAGGTGACGGTTTCGGACAAATTGTAGAAGTTGCTGCCCCTGCTGCGGGTGAGTTGGATTTGTTTAAGGCAAAAAATGGCGATAAAACCAATCACGAGTTACGCATTGTTGAAATTGAGTTTAAAGAGAATTTGTGGCAATAGAGATGTGGATATTTTTAGAGGTAAAGATTGATAGACAGGAGTTTCTTTTTTAAGTAGATAGGCGGGGAAACTCCCCGCTTGTATTAAGGTTTTATAAATTGTTAGATGAAACATTGGGTTATGATGAATATGCTTCTGCTTATCGGAAGCATATTCGCTTTCTCCCAACCTTATAGTGGAGAAAAGCTTTCAAGAGGATTGATTGGAATTCCTACAGAGGAAGGAATGTATTTTAGCTGGCGCATGACCTTGGAGGATGCAGCCGGATTACAATTTGATTTATACCGTAGTTCCAATGGAGGTGCGGAGGTAAAGTTAAATAAAGAACCAATAGATCGGACTTCCGATTTTTAGATCGCACGGTTGATTACACGGTGGATAATCGTTGGACTTTAAAAGCAACTACCGGGGAAGTTGCTACCTGGACTCGTCTGAAGGGAGAGGAACGGAATCCTTATTTAAGTATTCCTATTTGTAAACCGGAAGACGGAGAAATAGCAGGTGAGCCATTTACTTATACAGCTAATGATTGTAGCGTGGGCGATCTGGATGGTGATGGAGAGTATGAGATTATTTTAAAATGGTCTCCTTCTAATTCAAAGCGACCGCCACAGCGGGGCTTTACCGGTAATACCTATTTGGATGCATATAAAATGGATGGAACCAGGTTGTGGCGTATTGATTTGGGGCCGAATGTACGTTCCGGAGCAGCCACGACTAATTTTCTGGTCTTTGATTTGATGGAGATGGATGTGCGGAAATTTGTTGTAAACGGGAGATGGTACTGTCGATGGACTGGGACATCGGATAGGAGATGCCCAAGTCGACTGGAGGACATGGGATAAAAAGAGTCCTACGTATGGTAAGATAGTAAATGGTCCGGAATATCTCACGGTTTTTGAAGGACGTACCGGAAAAGAACTGGATTCGAAAGAATATATTCCAACCGTTATCCTTTGGATGGTTGGGGAGGTGTAGGTGGCAATTGTGGTAATGACAATACTGGTGGTCGTTCAGACCGTTTTACAGCCGGAGTAGCTTTTCTGGATGGAAAAACGGCTTCACCTGTCATGGTAAGAGGATGGTACGGACGGACGGTGGTAGCTGCATGGACTTTTACAAACGGGGCATTGAAACATACATGGACTTTTGATAGCGCGGCACCGGGTTGGGAGACCTATTCGGGTATGGGAAATCATAGTGTGACCGTAGCGGATTTTGATGGTGATGGTTGTGACGAAATCTGTGTGGGGGCTATGACTGTAGACCATGACGGTAAAGGACTGTTTACTACGGGCTTGCGTCACGGGGATGCCTTGCATGCCGGACGTTTTATTCCTTCCCGTCAAGGTATGCAGGTTTTTGGCGTGCATGAAAATGAAGGCGATAATGAAATTGTAAAGCGTACTCCTGCCGTAGCTATGTTTGATGGAGCGACCGGAGAAATTATCTGGCAGGATGGCTTGGGACAAGATGCCGGCCGTGGAGTAGCTGCCGATATCGATCCGCGTTATGATGGAGCAGAGTGTTGGTGCAATATAGGAGGTTTGAGAAGAGGGGACACCGGAGAAATAATCTGTAATAGAAAGCCTGATTCCTGCAATTTTACCATTTATTGGGACGCCGATCCTTTGGCGGAACTACTGGATCATGTTTCCATCAGTAAATGGAATTGGAATGCGGAAAGTACGGATTTATTATTGAAAGCCGAGGGAGTTGTTTCCAATAATGGAACAAAAGGTAATCCGTGTTTGTCGGGTGATATTTTAGGAGATTGGCGGGAAGAGGTTATTTGGGCCTCCGAAGACCAGACGGAATTACGTATTTATTCTACTACCATACCGGCTGTGGACAGACGTGCCACATGATGAATGACCGTCAGTACAGGTTGGCGATAGCTTGGCAGAATGTAGCGTATAACCAACCGCCGCACCCTAGTTTCTAGCCTTGTCGCTACTCTGATTAGGATATATGTACTATTGGTTGAACGAATAAACAGGAAAATGAATGAATTTCTATTCTCCGGTTTGTTCGTTCATCTTATTTTTGTGAGAAATTTGAAATGCAATAAAAGAAAAACACTATAAATGTCATGAAAGGAAACAAACTTTGTTTATGCTTTTTGTTAGCTGCCGGAGTAGGATTGGGAGCACATGCTCAAAATAAAATAGCTGCTCCGATGAAGGATGTGAATCAAGTCGTTGATAATACACTTGATAGTTTGAATGTGGCGCGTTCCGCCCGTCCTGTTTCAGGTTCCAGCCGGAAAGGGATAATCCGGTGTTGTTCCTTGTTGGAAATTCAACGATGCGTACCGGTACGTTGGGCAATGGAAATAACGGTCAATGGGGATGGGGATATTTTGAACACGAGTATTTTGATGAAAATAAGATAACCGTTGAAAATCACGCATTGGGAGGAACCAGCAGCCGTACTTTTTATAACCGGTTGTGGCCTGATGTGTTGAAAGGAGTTCGTAAAGGTGACTGGGTTATCATAGAATTGGGGCATAATGACAATGGTCCGTACGATAGTGGCCGTGCCCGTGCCTCTATTCCGGGAATTGGCAAAGACAGTCTGAATGTGACTATTAAAGAGACAGGAGCAAAAGAGACCGTATATACGTATGGGGAATATATGCGTCGTTTTATTCATGATGTGAAGAAAAAAGGCGCTCATCCTATTTTGATGTCCCTGACTCCTCGCAACGCTTGGGAAGATGCAGACAGCACTATTATCACCCGGGTGAATCAGACATTTGGATTATGGGCGAAGCAGGTAGCTAAAAAAGCGAGAGTTCCTTTTATTGATTTGAATGATATCTCGGCACGCAAATTTGAGAAATTCGGCAAAGAAAAAGTAAAGTATATGTTCTATCTGGACCGCATTCACACAAGTGCTTTTGGCGCACGTGTCAATGCAGAATCAGCAGCCGAAGGAATCCGTAATTATAAAGGGTTGGAACTGGCTCGTTATTTGAAACCGGTAGAAAAAGATACGGTTACGGGGGCTACCCGTAAAAAGGGGAATCCTGTATTGTTTACGGTGGGAGACAGTACTGTGAAAAATGCCGATAAAGATGAAAAGGGTATGTGGGGATGGGGAAGTGTTATTCACGAACTGTTTGACACAGAAAAGATCTCTGTAGAGAATCATGCGAAAGCGGGCCGCAGTGCGCGTACTTATTTAGATGAAGGGCGTTGGGATAAAATCTATCATGCACTTCAGCTGGGAGATTTTGTTTTGATACAATTCGGACATAATGATGCAGGTGACATAAACACAGGGAAAGCGCGTGCGGAATTACCCGGTTCAGGAAATGAAAGCAAGGTCTTCAAAATGGAGAAAACCGGCAGCTATCAAGTGGTTTATTCTTTCGGCTGGTATTTGCGTAAGTTTATTATGGATGTAAAAGAAAAGGGAGCTGTTCCTATTGTCCTGAGTCATACACCCCGCAATAAGTTTGATAATGGTGAGATAGAGCGCAATACCAGTTCTTTTGGTAAATGGACGCGTGAAGCGGCAGAAGCGGCCGGGGCTTATTTTATAGATTTGAATAAAATATCAGGAGACAAGCTCCAGGATATGGGATACAATCAAGGTTTGCGTGTAGTAGGAACGTATTTCAATCATGACCATACCCATACCTCTTTGAAAGGTGCCCGCATGAATGCCCGGAGTATTGCTGACGGGCTGAAAGCTACGGACTGTCCGTTAAAAGACTTTTTAAAGTAAATGAAAACAAAACAACATCGTATGAAAAATCTGTTTCTGTTTTTATTTCTATTAGTTGTCTTTACGTCAAAGGCACAGGATAATAGGGTTTCCGGTTTAAATTCCCGTCAGTTTACTAAATACTGGAAGTTGAATCGGAATCGCCTGATTATAAAGTAACGTTTCAGGGAGATACCGCTGAGATAGTATCTCCCAAGGGATTGACTCTCTGGAGAAAAGAGAAAATGAGTGGAAAAGTGACCATTGAATATGATGCATGTGTGGTGGTGGAGTCGGATGGAGATCGTCTGAGTGATTTGAACTGCTTCTGGATGGCATCAGACCCTCAATATCCCGATAATTTATGGAAGCGAGAAAAATGGCGTAGCGGTATATTCCTGAATTGTTATTCTTTACAGCTTTACTATTTGGGATATGGTGGCAATCATAACTCTACTACACGTTTCCGTCGTTATGATGGGGATGAGTCGGGTATTACAAATCCTAAAGCCCGTCCTGCTATTCTAAAGGAATATACGGATGCCGGACATTTGCTGAAGCCGAATCATTGGTATCACATCAAAATTACCAACGAGAACAATAGGGTTAGTTATTACATAGACGGTGAGCGTTTGGTGGATTTCAGGGATGCTGAACCGTTACGGGAAGGCTGGTTTGGTTTTCGTACCACTTGTCGCGTACTCGTATTACAAATTTCAGTTATGAATGCTCATCGCAAGAAGCGGCTGCTGTTCCTTTGCAATGGATTGGTGAAACTCCCCGTCAGGATAAGGCCGTAAGTTTCGGAGTGCCTTTTGATAAAGGGGAAGTTTTTCCGGAAAACAAGTTACGGCTATCTGCAGAGAGTGGTGAGGATATTCCTATTGATACCTGGACTTTGGCTTATTGGCCGGATGGTTCTGTAAAGTGGGGAGGAATAGCTGGAGTTATTCCTGCCGGAACAGAAAAACTGACTCTGGAAAAGGCGGTAAAGAAATCTAAAGCGAAATCCAAACTGCCGGATACAGATAAAAAGAAGTCCGTTTCTGTTACAGAAACATCACAGGGTATTCATATCTCTACCGGAGTCATTTCAGCATATATACCTCGTCAAGGCGAATTTTTGATAGATAGTCTGTTATATAAAGGTGTGAAAGTAGGAGAAAAGGCTAGGCTTATCTGCCATACGCAAAGTGAACCGGTACTTGAAAGTACTTCTCAAGTTTCTTTCACTAATTATATAGGAGAACTGAAATCTGTGACTGTAGAGCGCGCCGGTTCTGTGCGTGCGCTTGTTAAATTGGAAGGGGTACACAAAAGTCCGAAGGGTCGTGAGTGGTTGCCCTTTGTGGTACGGCTTTATTTTTATGGTGGCAGTGAGCAAGTGAAAATGGTGCATAGCTTTGTATATGACGGAGATCAGAACAAAGATTTTATTCGCGCCTTGGGAGTTCGTTTTGATGTTCCTATGCGTGAGGCTTTATACAATCGCCATGTAGCTTTCTCTTGTGCCGATGGTGGAGTTTGGAGCGAGCCCGTTCAGCCTTTGGTGGGACGACGCATACTTACATTGGGTAAAACCGGAAATGGAGAATCTTCGTTACAGCAACAGCAGATGGAAGGAAAACGCATTCCTCCTTATGAAGCTTTTGACGAAAAGAACCGTGCTCTGCTTGATCATTGGGCTTCTTGGGACAGCTATCGTCTGTCCCAACTGACAGCGGATGCATTTTCAATCCGTAAACGTGCCAATGACAATAATCCTTGGATAGGTACTTTCTCCGGTACCCGTAGTGAGGGTTATGCCTTTGCCGGAGATATAACCGGAGGCATGGGGCTTGAGTTGCATGATTTCTGGCAGTCTTATCCGTCTTCTATTGAAATCTCGGATGCAAAAACTCCGGTGGCTGCTCTTACCGCATGGATATGGAGTCCGGATGCTGAGCCGATGGACTTGCGCCATTATGATAATGTGGCCCATGACTTGAATGCCAGTTACGAAGATGTGCAAGAGGGAATGAGCACTCCTTACGGGATTGCCCGTACAACGACTCTTACCTTGATACCTCAGGGCGGTTATAGCGGAAAGAAAGCTTTTGCAGAACAAGCTAAACAACTTGCCGGACCGGGAGTGCTGATGCCTGTACCTAACTATTTGCATGCCAAGCAGGCATTTGGTGTTTGGAGTCTTCCCGATCGTAGTACTCCTTTCCGTGCCGGGTGGAAGACAGGTTGGATGCTTATATCAGCTTCTATCAAAAAGCAATAGAACAAAACAAATGGTATGGTTTCTGGAATTATGGGGATGTGATGCATGCATACGATCCTGTCCGCCATACCTGGCGTTATGACATCGGAGGTTTTGCTTGGGATAACACGGAACTGGCTTCTAATATGTGGCTATGGTATAATTTCCTGCGTACCGGACGTGCTGATATCTGGCGCATGCAGAAGCCATGACCCGTCATACGGCGGAAGTGGATGTATATCATATCGGTCCGAATGCAGGATTGGGTAGCCGGCACAACGTCAGTCATTGGGGATGTGGAGCCAAAGAAGCACGGATCAGTCAGGCTGCCTGGAATCGTTTCTACTATTATCTTACTACGGACGACCGATGCGGTGATTTAATGACCGAAGTAAAAGATGCCGATCAGAAATTGTACACGCTGGACCCCATGCGTCTGGCGCAACCTCGCAGTCAGTATCCTTGTACGGCACCTGCACGTCTCCGCATCGGTCCCGACTGGTTGGCATACGCCGGAAACTGGATGACTGAATGGGAACGTACCGGCAATACGGTTTACCGTGACAAAATTATAGCCGGGATGAAAAGTATTGTGGCACTGCCCAACCGTATCTTTACAGGTCCGTTGGCTTTAGGTTATGATCCGGCTACAGGGATTATTACCAGCGAATGTGATCCCAAGTTAGAAAGTACAAATCATTTGATGACTATCATGGGAGGTTTTGAAGTCATGAATGAAATGATCCGTATGGTTGATTATCCCGAATGGAATGAGGCATGGCTTGATCTTGCCGCCCGTTATAAGCAGAAAGCATGGGAGTTAAGGAAAAATCGTTTCCGTATATCCCGTTTGTTGGGATATGCAGCCTATCATACCCGTAATGCAAAAATGGCGGAAGAGGCTTGGACAGATTTGTTTTCCCGCTTGGAACATACTCCGGCTCCACCTTTCCGTATAGAAACTGTTCTTCCGCCGGAAGTTCCCGCTCCTTTGGATGAATGTACAAGTATCAGTACCAATGATGCCGCCCTTTGGAGTCTGGATGCCATTTATATGCAGGAAGTGATTCCGGTGGATGGTATGAGATAGGATATTTTCGTATCTGTTTGATGATATCATTGTATAGCTTATCATCCTGAACATGAGTGAAGAATCTGTTTACAACAACTCTTTTATTGTTTACAGATTCTTCACTGATATTCAAAATAATAGAAATGACAGAATCATTATTCAACAATCCATTTTTCAATATTCCGTGTTTCAGCACTGAAGTTCACTCCTATTTTAAACAGTCTTCGTCCGTCTGTTTCAAAAGGAAGTGCGTAATGCTTGTCGTTAATCTGCTGTAAGGCTTCTTCCGCTGTTCCGTTCAGTTTAAACTCCATTATATAGATAAACTTGTCTGTCTGCAAAACGAGGTCTATGCGGCCCCTGCTGGTGTGATACTCCACTTTGACATAGAAACCTACCAGCTTAAAGATGATGAAAAGTACATTCTCGTAATGCAGTTCCTGTTCACGGATAATCTCGTATGTAGTGTCTGCAAAGAAGCTTTGCAGGCGTTGGAAGAAAGAATTGTAGTCGCCTGAACGTATTTCACGGACAAACTTTTGTATCTCAAATGGAGATTCCACCTTGTTCATACTGGTATAATAAGGTACAAGAAACTGTATGAACCCTTCTTCCACTTCTTTGTTTGGAAAGCCCAAATGATAGATACCGAACTCTTCATCATATCCTTTTATAGTAAGATATCCACTTTGATAGATAACAGGAATGGGACTGGTTGACTCCGAATCAATGCTGTTCAACACTTGGGCATTGGTCTCTTCGTGTGCCATCCGTTCCAGATTGTAATGATGTCTTTTTAGCAGTTCCACCAAGTAAGTAGGAGTCCCCGTCTCGAACCAGTAACTGCCAAATTCCTTGCGCTTGAAAGCATTGAGCAGACTGAACGGATTATACATGCCGATGGAGTTGTGGGTGAAGTGATAGCATCATAATATTGTCTTAGTTTTTCGCAGAAGCTGTCATAGGTCATCTTTTGTACATCTGCAAATTCATGAAGTTCGGTTTCCAAATTCTTATGAATTTCTTTTTCGCTGATGCCACATAATTCTATATATTCATTCCACATCGAAATATCATCCAGGTTATTCAGATCACTGAATACACTTACTTTTCCAAACTTAGTTACTCCTGTCAGCATGGCGAATTTGATGCAGCATCCTTGCTTTTCAATGCTCCGTAGAATGCTTTAAGTGTTTCGCGAAAACTATTTTGCAATTCTTTATTGCCGATGGCTTGCAACATGGGCTTGTCATATTCGTCTACCAGAATCACTACACGTTGGCCTGTTTGTTCATAAGCGCGCTGAATGGTGCCTTCAAAACGCATGGACAAGGAATCTTCGGCAGGCTCGCTTCCATATAGCTTTTCCCAGGTTACCAATGTACGGTTCAGTTTGCTTTCCAAACTTTGCGGACTATCATATTTCTGTGTATTCAGGTCAATGTGCAGTATGGGATATTTTGTCCAGTCCTTTTCCAGTTTTCCATAGCCAGTCCTTGAAAAAGTTCCTTTTTCCCTTGGAAATAAGCTTCCAGAGTGGAGATAAGCAGGCTTTTTCCGAAGCGGCGTGGGCGGCTCAGGAAATAATAGCGTCCGGATTTCACCAATTGATAAATCAATGCTGTTTTATCAATATAGAAATAGCCATCCAGGCGGAGACTTTCAAAATTCTGTATACCGATAGGATAAATCTTATTGCCCATTACTTTTTGTTTTTAAATGATAACATACAAAGTTACTGATTTCCTTTTTATTTCCTGTATTTTCAGCGAATTCTTTTGGAATAATGTTTTGTTTTTAAGTAGGTATGTCACAGAGGGGAATACAGAAACTTTTCATCTTTTGTTCTCTCCTAAAAGGATTTTATGATCTTTTGTTTCTTAATTTATGTCGATGGTTGATGTGGATAAAGTATAATTTATGAGATACCTTATTAGAAATAATCAGTAACAGGCAAGAATGGGTTCATCTGAAGAAATTTATTGGAACATGGCAAAAACAATAGAAAGTTGGACGCGAAAATGCCCTCATGCCCTCATTTTTTGCCATAACTTATTTATAATGAACTGCTTATTAGTGGTGGTAGCATCGGTGTTAGTGAGGGCATTGCCCTCACTAACACCGATGCTTAAAAATAAATTATTCAGACTTTATCGCATGATACAAAGTACTTTTATTGCTGGCTTTTGGGGGAATGCTCAGCTTGCAGAGAATGCGTCTGGAATAATTTATATTGTTGATTTATAGTTCTTTTTATGCGTATGTCCTTTCGGGTAATTGAAAATCTTCATGAGCGGTCTCCCTTCTTCCTTCTTCTCTGAAGTAGCAGAAGAAAAGTGATATTTGAAAAACTGCTCCAAAGGCAAAATTTGCTCAAATTCGGTGTTGTTTTGCCACAATACCCTACTCTTTTTCATCATTCACCCCCTAACGTTCGTCTTATAAAGCAGCTGCATGGCTTGTGAATCGAGTTGGTGGTAGTCTAT
>ENA-OQHP01000628-OQHP01000628.1-human-gut-metagenome-genome-assembly--contig:-NODE-628-length-11298-cov-1.293170_pt1 | contig 11298 bp, 20 predicted proteins | sample MGYA00242563_ERZ504717 | MGnify/ENA primary metagenome ERZ504717 (study PRJEB26092, sample SAMD00036212) | human gut metagenome | host: Homo sapiens | study: EMG produced TPA metagenomics assembly of...
TATCAAACGATCACATCGCATCCCATACTCTCCAAGTGTCAGGGCCACACTCCGTCCAAACTTCCCAAGCCCAAGAACTGCAAACTGCTTTCTCATCGTTTTCTCCTTCTCATATACTGTTTCTTATCTTTATCGCGTATCTCTTATCTTCTCTTTATCTTTTCTTATCCAACCATGATCTTTGCTTCCGGCAGAGTACGGAACTGGTTCTTCTTGTCCGCATGACCGGAAATATAAGTGCCATCGTCATTGGTCCGATTCGTCCAATATACATCATGAGCATCAGTACAACATGACTGATATCACTAAGCACCGGCGTCAGATCCGCTGTCAGACCAACCGTTGCCATCGCAGATGTCGCCTCAAACATCAGATCAAGGACTTTCTGCTGTGGCTCGATCACTGTCATCACCGTAACTCCAAACAGCCAGAAGACAAATGTCACAAGTGTGATCGTCATCCCTACTCTTATAATTTCGAATGTAATTTTTCTCCCATAACATTCCGTATCTTTGTTTCCTCTCAAGACAGAATTGCTGTAAGCAAGAGAACAGCAACTGTTGTTGTCTTAATACCACCTGCAGTTCCTGCCGGTGAACCACCGATGATCATCAGCATGCAGGCCAGCAGCTTTGAACCATTCGTAAGACCTGACTGGGATATACTTGCAATCCCGCTGTCCTCGTCGTCACAGACTGGAAAAAAGCCGCCTGGAATTTCCCTGCAGCGTTCAATGTTCCCATCGTTGCCGGATTATGATGCTCCAACAGATAGAATCCTACTGTTCCCAAAGTAAGAAGGAACAACGTCATTGTCAAGACGATCTTGCTCTGAAGACTCAGCCTTGTGATCGTTCTTCCGACCGGACGTTTTCCCTTGGACTGTATTGTCATCTTTATATTCTTCGCCAGATCGATCCAGACGGATAACCAAGTCCACTGAGAATGACAAGCATTGTTGTCGTAATTGTGATCACCGGTGTATTGACATATCTCGTAAAGCTTGAATCTCCAAGAATATCTACACCCGCATTACAAAATGCAGAGATTGAGTGAAACACGGAATAGAAGATTCCCTTCGCAACACCATACTCCGGAATAAACTGTAATGAATATCCGATTGCGCCAATTCCTTCTACAAGAAATGTTCCCACAATACTCATTTCAATAAACCGATCAATTCCTTGAAGTGTGGACAGACCATAGGCTTCCTGAATGACAACTCGTTCCTTCATGTTATTCTCTTTCCAACCAAAATTAAAAATGCAGTTGTACATGCAATGATTCCAAGTCCGCCAATCTGAATCAAAATAAGCAGGATCACTTTCCTGCCACTGTAAACTGTGCAGCCGGCACAACTGTCACCAATCCTGTCACACAGACGCAGGTTACAGCCGTAAACAGTGCGTCGATATAACGAATTGGCTGATGATTTGAAAACGGAAGCCATAAAAGCAGACTTCCAAGAAGAATCACACCAAAAAATCCGATTGATATGATCCTCACTGTATTCCACTTTGCTCTTCGTGCTTTTCTCCTGTCTTCATCTATATAAAATCCATACATGCCTGTCTTTCCTCACTCTCACATGACAATTATTAAACATCATGTTACCACTCCATCTTATCATCCGCAAGTAAAAGCTGACAAAACGATAAAAACGAAGGATACGCCGCTCTGATTCATCTTCAGAACAGCGTATCCTTCGTTTGGCGGTTTATTTAAAATTATTATATAGTTTGAATCATTTTAGTGATCTGTAGACTCGATTTCTCCATCAAATCCAGCATCCTTTATCATTTTCATTGTATCATCAATTCCCTGGCCTCCGGCTGTCAGATAACCTGATGCAAAAATAGAATCAACAACTTTGAAAAGTTCCGGTTCCATTCCCTTAAAGTAAACTTCCCTTCCTGCTGCACAGCGGATATCAGACTTCGGAATCATCAATCTCGCCAGACAAAGAACCTTCATACAATATTCAGGTGTCAGTTCAGAGATATCACGGTCTGCCAGTTTTGTTCCCGGAATTGGAAGAAGGAAATTGATTGGAACAGACTCCGGATTGATCTCACGAAGATCCATCAGCATATCAACGATATCTTCCTTACTCTCTCCCATACCAACAATTCCACCACTGCAGATCTCGAATCCAAGTCCCTGAAGCATCTTGATGTTATTCACACGCTGATCATAAGTATGTGTTGTACAAATCTCCGGATAGAAAGAACGGCTGCTGTTCAGATTATGGTTGATACGGTCCAGTCCGGCATCTTTCAGGATTCTTGCCTGTTTCTCTGTCAGGAAACCGATGGAGCAGCAGATCTGTGTGTCTTTCTTCTTCATCTCGCGGATACGGTCTGCAAGATCTTCAATCTCCTCGTCTGAGAATCCGATTCCACTTATCCAATACAATGTCTTGCAAGATGTTTCTCATCTACCAGATCATTATCACCATAAAGCTTTTCATCTGATACTCTCTTATACTTCTCGATCTCTGCCTGAGAATCCTTGGACTGTGCACAGTAAGCACAGTTCTGTGTACAGTTTCCGCTACGAACATTTGTCAGAAGCTGAACGCTTACTTCTTCCCTTTGTATTTTGTACGAAGTGCATAAGCACACTCCATCAGACTGTCCATCTCCTCTTCAGGAAGACTCAGCACTTCAACTGCCTCTTCTCTTGTAAGCGGACATTCTTCATCCCAGTTTTTCAGTAATGTATGATTGATCTGTTTGACATGGTATATTTCCCTTTCTTCTGATTCTATAAGTATAACAATATCTCCAACGCGTTACTGTTCACACGATGTGCGACCAGCAACGCATCTTCTGCATTATTATTCTGTTGATCTTATTTACAACATATGAAAATAGTATATCCATGTCTTTTTAGAATGTCAACCCATTCTTTTGTTTGAGTTGACATTCTTATTGTTTCCACAAAAAAGAACTCCACCATTCACTGGCAGAGTCCTCTCTTTCTTCTTATACTTTAAATCTGTATCCCACACCCCCAGATTGTCTCAATATACTGTGGATGTGAAGTATCATACTCAATCTTCTCACGGATCTTCTTAATATGTACTGTAACAGTTGCAATGTCTCCGATTGACTCCATATCCCAGATCTCACGGAAAAGCTCTTCTGCTGTACACATGATTCGGATGTCCTGCAAGGAAAGTTAAAAGGTCAAATTCTTTCGTTGTGAAAGACTTCTCTTCTCCATTCACCCAGACACGACGTGCTGTCTTATCGATCTTCAATCCACGGATCTCAATCACTTCATTCTGCTCTACAGTACTTCCGATCAGTCTCTCATATCTTGCAAGATGTGCTTTCACACGGGCTACAAGCTCACTTGGACTAAACGGCTTTGTCATATAATCATCTGCGCCAAGTCCAAGCCCACGAATCTTGTCAATATCATCTTTCTTCGCTGAAACCATAATGATCGGTGTATTCCTCTGGCTGCGGATCTGACGACAGATCTCAAATCCATCTACTCCCGGAAGCATCAGATCCAGAATGATCAGTCAAATTCTCCTTCAGTCCTTTCTTAAGTCCTATCTCACCATCATTCGCAACCTCGACTTCAAAACCACTCAGCTCCAAATAGTCTTTCTCAAGATCTGCAATGCTTTCCTCGTCTTCTACGATTAAAATACGTTTACTCATCTTCTACGGGTACCTCCTGATATTTTCTTATTACAAAATACATCGTGGTTCCAACGCCCTCTTCGCTGGTTGCCCAGATCTTTCCTCCGTGCTCTTCCACAATCTTCTTCACGATAGAAAGACCGATGCCGCTTCCTCCCTTGGAAGAATTCCTTGAAGCATCTGTCCGGTAGAAACGGTCAAAGATATTCGGCAGATCCTTTGCCGCAATGCCCTTTCCGTTATCTCCCAGTTCTACCTGAATAAAGTCTCCCACGTCCTTTACATCCATCGTAATCTTCACCTTTGGCTTATCTGTATATTTGATAGAATTTGATACGATGTTATTGATGACTCTTCGAAGCTGCTCCGGATCTACGATCACCTTGCTGTCCTCTTCCATAAAGTTCCTGTAAGTAAATTCAGCTCCCTTTGATTCCAGTTCTACACTTAAATCCTCCCGCACAATCTGCAAAATATCCCTTCGCAGAGATTGTTGTGAAATTATACGGAATTCGATTCGTATCGATCTTTGAATAAAGCGTCAGTTCATTGATCAGAAGATTCATCTCATTAGCTTTATTATAAATGGTTCTGATGTATCTGTCCATCTTTTCCGGCGTATCTGCTACCCCATCCATGATTCCTTCCACATAACCTTTGATCGCTGTGATCGGAGTCTTCAGGTCATGTGAAATGTTACTGATGAGTTCCTTATTCTCTCTGTCAAATGCGACCTTCTCTTCCGCCTGTGCTTTCAGTCTGAGACGCATTTCTTCAAAGTCCTGACAGAGTTGTCCAATCTCGTCATTTGATTCTGCCTTGATCTCAAAGTCAAGATTACCCTCTTTGATATTGCGTGCAGCTCTCTGAAGTTTCTCCAGCGGGACCGATACCGATCTGTAGATCCACAAGATTAGAAATGCTGTCGTAAGGACAACTGCGATCAGATACAGCTGCTGTATCTCTGCCCCTCTTCCCGGAACAAATGCATGCATTGCGATCAGTGCAAATGTTACAGGAAAGATCATAACGACTACAAAAGCAATAATCAGTTTGGTACGTAATTTCATAGAAGCATCTCCTTTCCGTATTGAAAAAGGTGCCTGACACTTTATGACGGGTGTCAGGCACCTTCCGGTGCTTGTATCAGATATTTCTATCTTACAGATATTTCTTTAAATCGTCAACCTTGTCCAGCTTCTCCCATGGAAGATCCAGGTCGTTGCGTCCAAATGTCCGTAAGCTGCTGTCTGTTTGTAGATCGGTCTTCTCAGATCCAGCATCTTGATGATTCCTGCCGGACGGAAATCAAAGTTCTCACGAAGGATCTCAACCAGTTTGTATTCAGAAGTTTCCTGTTCCGAATGTATCAACTGCGATAGATGTCGGCTGTGCAACACCGATTGCATAAGAAAGCTGAATCTCACATTTCTTAGCAAGTCCTGCTGCTACAACATTCTTTGCTGCATAACGTGCTGCATAAGCTGCAGAACGGTCTACCTTTGTACAGTCCTTTCCGGAGAAAGCACCGCCACCGTGACGAGCCATTCCACCGTAAGTGTCAACGATGATCTTACGTCCTGTCAGTCCGCTGTCTCCGTGTGGTCCACCGATTACAAAACGTCCTGTCGGATTTATGAAGAACTTAGTCTCTTCGTCTACGAGTTCTGCCGGAATAATCTCATCGAATACATATTTCTTAATATCTTCATGAATCTGCTCCTGAGTCACATCCGGGTCATGCTGTGTAGAAAGAACAACTGCATCCAGACGCTTTACAGAACCGTCTTCGTTGTACTCTACTGTAACCTGTGTCTTTCCATCCGGACGAAGGTAAGTAAGCGTTCCGTCTTTACGAACCTTTGTCAGCTGAAGAGCAAGCTTATGAGCCATTGCAACCGGGTATGGCATATATTCTTCTGTCTCGTCAGAAGCATAACCGAACATCATACCCTGGTCTCCTGCTCCGATCGCTTCGATGTCTTCATCTGACATCTTGTTCTCTTTCGCCTCAAGTGCTTGTCTACTCCGAGTGCGATATCTGCTGACTGCTCATCCAGTGTTGTGATCACGCCACATGTATCAGCGTCAAATCCATATTTTCCTCTTGTGTATCCGATCTCACGAACAGTGTCACGAACGATTTTCTGGATATCTACATAAGCCTGTGTTGTAATCTCTCCCATAACCATTACAAGACCTGTTGTACAGCATGTCTCACATGCCACACGGCTCATCGGTCCTGTCTCATCAGTTCATCAAGGATCGCATCTGAAATCTGGTCACACATCTTATCCGGGTGTCCCTCAGTTACTGATTCTGATGTAAATAAAATCTTTTCTCTTTCCATATCTGTTCTCCTTTCCGGTTGCTGCACTAACAGCAACTTCTCACTTTCTCTCGCTTGTGCTGTCTTCATTTGCTTACATTGCCAATAATGAAAACAGCCCGCATCAAGCGGACTGTCAGTTTATCTTAACAATCCTCTTATTGTTCGAAATAACTCGCTCAGGTTGGCACCTTCCTATTACGAGGGGTTGCCGCAGCTTCTTAGATCCTTTGTATCTCCACTGCTCTGAATAAGAGAAAGTATCATTTATTTAATTTTGTTTCGTATCAGACTATACAACACCTTGTTGATTATGTCAATACCGTTTTCTGAAGTTGATAAAACTTTTATATTTCTATGATTCTGCATCAACATCTTTCAACTCAGTGATCACACCTGTATCATCAATTGTAATATTCGGTGAAATCTCCTGCAAGTGATCAAAAGTGCTCTCTGGGATTCTGCATTATTCAGATACTGTGTCTGGCTGTCTTTCTGCTCACACGGCATGAAAGACATCTGTTTCAGTCCCTCTGATGTAATCTCAAGATTCAGAAGTCCTGTATATTTTGTCTCATCATTAAACCAGAAATCTCCTAGACTGTATACAATAGGTCCATCCTCTGTGTACTCAATTCCCTGAAGTACGTGCGGATGACCTCCGATCACGATATCTGCTCCTGACTTCAGGAATTCTTTTCCATGCTCTGTCTGCGTCGAATTGTACATATCCTCATCTTCTGTTCCCCAATGAACATATGCGATCAGATAATCACATTCTTTTGATGCATCAGCGATCACCTGATTATACTCTGTTGTGTCGTAAGATGCAAGAATACCTGTCGTTGAATCTGTTGCTTCCGGTGTAAATTTATACTGTTCTCCCTCGGAAGCTGCCACAAATCCGATCTTAATTCCATTGATAATATAATAAGTCGGCTGCTTTGCCTCATCCAGATTCGTTCCGCCTCCTACATGATTGATCTTCGCCTGATCCAACAGATCAATCGTATCATCCATCGCATCTGCACCATAATCATAAATGTGATTATTCGCAATTGAAACAATATCTGTCCCCATCTGTTCCAGCAACTTCATACGTTCCGGTTTTGCACGGAATACATAATACTTATCCTCCAGCGGGGTTCCACGGTCACTGACACAATATTCATGATTCAGGAAGAAAAGATCTGCTGCATTTGTCTGATCCAGAATTGTCTTGGAAATGCATTTTGACAAGTCATTTACCGTATCATAATAATCAAGAACATATCCGTCTTCCTCCAGACAGAGGTCTCCTGCTGCCGTAATCTGCACAGTTCCGTTCTCTGCTGCCTTCTTCTCATAGATATGATTCTTCGCAGCGGTAGCTTCATCCTTTAATTTTCCTTCGTATGTATCTGACAGAACATGCAAAGTTGCTCCAAAGGAATCATAAAATATCCTGCGCTGTTATCTTTTTATTCTTCTGATAGACCAGAAATAAATCATCCATCTCTTCAGAATGGTTCTTTTCCAGCCATTTCGTAAATGCTGTAACATCCGACTTTTCCGCTGACATTCCATTATCCGTCAGGAAAGTGTTGTAGCAATCATTCAGCGATTCATTCATCTGTGCAATTTCCTGTTCCAGCTGTTTTTTCTGTTCTGCTGCCAATTTCTTTTTCTTAGCCACATTGACTGCAAAGCTGCCAGCGCTATGATTATGCACAACAAAATACAGCCGGAAATCGTCATTCTTCGTTCTGAGCTGTCTGATCCTCTTTTTGTTTGATTTCTTCTCTCTGTCTTTTTCTCCGTTCTTCTGCCTGTTCAAATTCATTCATCGTTTGTTGCTCCTGCTGTTTTCTTATTGATATCCCGCTACTGTTTCATTCGGCCTGCCTGATCATCCATTACGCCATAGTTCCTGACACATAAACTGAAAACAGGTATCAGAACTTTCGTTCCGACACCTGCATACATTCTCACATCATATTTCTTCGGATTCTGTCTGTATCGGCTCGCTGCCGGCCGCAGCTTGTTGTAAACAGTAACCTCGGTTTAGCCAACTTTTAATTTGAATTTCTGAATCTCTTTTTCACTGGACACTTTCTCGATGATTCCACCCAGACTTCTGAGTTTCTCTTCAAAGCGTTCGTATCCTCTCTGGATATAAAACAATATCATCTACGATCGTAATTCCTTCTGTTGCGAGTCCTGCGATGCAAAGCGCAGCTCCTGCACGAAGATCCGGCGCACTGACTCTTGCTGCCGTAAATTTCTCAACACCTTCGATTGTTGCTGAATTACCTTCAACTTTGATATTCGCACCCATACGTGCCAGCTCATCTAAATATTTAAAACGATTCTCAAAGATACTTTCTGTGATCGTACTTGTTCCCTTTGCAAGTGCAAGCACAACACCGATCTGTGGCTGCATATCTGTCGGATAACCCGGATATGGAAGTGTCTTCACCTGCGTACTCTTCAGCCTGCCTTTGCCACTACACGGACTGCATCGTCAAACTCTTCCACTTCACAGCCGATATCGATCAGCTTTGAAATGGTCGCGTCAAGATGCTTCGGAATCACATTCAGAACCGTCACATCTCCACGGGTCGCTGCTGCAGCAAACATAATGTGCCTGCCTCGATCTGATCCGGGATGATAGAATACTCTGCTTTATGAAGTGACTTCACTCCACGGATCTTGATCACATCCGTTCCTGCTCCTCTGATATTCGCTCCCATACTGTTCAGGAAGTTCGCCACATCTACTACATGAGGCTCTTTTGCAACATTCTCCATGATCGTGATACCATCAGCCATTGCTGCTGCCATCATCACATTGATCGTAGCTCCAACCGTTACCACATCGAAATACAGATGCGTTCCTTTCAGATGCTCTGCCTCTGCAACGATCTTTCCGTACTCAATATCTACATCTGCCCCTAAAGCCCGGAAACCTTTCAGATGCTGGTCGATGGGTCTGCTTCCGATATTACAGCCTCCCGGAAGTGCCACTTCCGCTCTCTTATACTTGCCCAGCAATGCTCCCAGAAGGTAATAGGATGCTCTTATCTTCTTTATATAATCATAATCAATGCTAAAATCTCCGATCGTGCTTCCGTTAATCTTCACCGTATGCCTGTCAATACGCTGAACCATAGCCCCGATCCCTTCGATGGCTTCCAGCATCACGTTAATATCATTCACATCCGGAAGGTTCTCGATCAATACCGGCTCATCTGCCATGATCGCTGCTGCAAGGATACCTAAAGCGGCATTCTTGGCACCACCAATCTCAACTTCCCCTACCAGCGGATTCCCGCCTTTTATGATATATTGTTCCATTTCACACCTCAATAATCTTATTTTATTATCTCCCCATAGGTCAATGCATACCGTCCGCAGCCTGCTGCCGCATTCCCCAATTCCCTGCTGCCCGACTCCCTCAAGACGGGTCCCATCGTTCACTGCAAATATATAGCAGGAACTCTTAACGGTCTATTCCATATATAACTATACCACAAAATTGTTCTTTATGGAATCCCCTTTTCCGGTGCATCATTCCTGCTGCTTTTCAGGCTTCTCCCTCAACGGCCCGGATCACATTATCGATCGTCTCTTCGATCTGACAGCCATCCTCATCAATCGTGATATCCGCATACTTTCAAATAACCCACACGCTCATCATACAGATTTTCAATGTCTGTCCTTCTTTCAGCACGACCCCTCTTTTTTTCGGATTTCTGATCCTCTTCTTTATTGTCTGATAAGAAGCCTTCAGATATACAATCTTTCCGATTTCTTTAAAATGTTCCATTGCTTCTTCACAGTAAATAACACTTCCGCCCGGTGAGATCACTGCATTCTCACACTGAATATCCCGGTTGACCTGATTCTCGATCTTAAGGAATCCGTCATCTCCCACCTCTGCAATGATCTCCCGGAGCAGCTTTCCTTCTTGTTCCTGTATCAGAAAGGTCTGAATCAATAAAGTTCATTCCAAGCCTCTTGGCAACTACAATACCGACCGTACTTTTCCCTACAGCCGGCATCCCGATAAATATAAGATTTTCTTTCATATGTATTCTGTCCCTTCCTCCCGGTCACGCTCTTCCTTTCAGGACTGTTATCTATAATATGATGTTGGGGTCAAAAGCCCCCAACTATGATGCCTACGGATTGTTCCGTGCTTTGCACTCCCACAATCCTCCCAATTATTCGCATATCGTGGGATTATCATCCCACTTTTATGCTCATATCGGGGCGGGTCCTAAGGTCTTTCATCCACTTATGAGCAAGCTCATGTGGATTTAGACCTTTTGACCCTGGCATCTATAATATAAGCGGATTATAGCACATAATTCATATTTCATACAAGTATACCGCCAGGCTGATCCTCGTTTAAACGGTCTAAAAACTGCCGTTTATATAAAATTGATTCCGTGTCCTGCGATTCCGGCATCTTCGATTGTACAATTCCTGATATAACATAAGCTCGATCAGATCTTTCAACTGTGCATCTTTTCAATTTCAAGATATCTTTCCTCATTTTTCTTACATTTTCATAAATTCTTCCACACATCATCCGTAATTGCAGCCGGTCCGGATACTCATCATAGATGACACTGTTCCCATATTCCATCCGGTCACATTCCTCTTCTATATAAGGAAGAATCCTCTTTGCAAGAGCCGGATAAAGGCTCTTCATATATTCCAGATCCATTCTCTCCACCCGTTCATCATCATAAGCAAGCGGCATTGGATAAGCCATATAATAAGGCAGTTTCTGATTCATTTCATTCACTCCCGGTCTGACATTATATTTCACTATATGCAGAATACAGCCAAACGTTCTTTTATGCCAGCGGGGCGGTAGACAACACTTCACCGGTTCACTCAGATATACCGGTGACAGTGACTTCATCTCGACCAAACATAAGGGACATGGACTCGGCACGCAATCAGTGAAAATCATCACAGAAAAATACCACGGTGTATGCAGACTTGAATCCGGGGACGGAATGTTCTACGCTTCAGTAACGTGTCAAAGGAAATAAAAAGGGGAGAGCCTTATTCGCTCTCCCGTAAAATATTCAATATCTCAAGTCTGGTTCCGCCAAGCCCGATCACCATCATCCTTCTGAAGAACAACCGGCCTTGTCACCGCTTCCCCGTTCAGATAAGTTCCGTTCCTTGATCCTTCATCTTTCAGATATAACTTATCGCCTCTGTGAACGATCACACAATGCTTCTTGGATACTCTTCCATCTTCTGATAATGAAAGATATCTTTCATAGCCCTGTCCCGACTCTGCCTCTTCC
>ENA-OQHP01000629-OQHP01000629.1-human-gut-metagenome-genome-assembly--contig:-NODE-629-length-11296-cov-1.286239_pt1 | contig 11296 bp, 11 predicted proteins | sample MGYA00242563_ERZ504717 | MGnify/ENA primary metagenome ERZ504717 (study PRJEB26092, sample SAMD00036212) | human gut metagenome | host: Homo sapiens | study: EMG produced TPA metagenomics assembly of...
TACCGACATACACGGCGTTTACTGCCACCGCGCACCCGCGCCCACAACACCATTCTGGTGAACGGCATGGGACAACGCATCGGAACGGAAGGTTACGGCTGGATTCCCCGTTACTATGTCAGCGACAATATCAGCTATGTGGCAGGCGATGCTTCCAATGCTTACGGAAAGGTTATCTCTCCGCTCTGGCTGCTACGCGGCGAACAGAGCAACCTGGAATTTTCCCCTGAAAACGGTTGGGACGATACCGGTCTGAAAATCTTCCGCCGCCACATCGTAACTTTAGGCAAAAGCGGTTATTCCTTTATATACGACGAGCTGGAAGCCGAAGAGCCCGTGACCTGGAGCTACCTGCTACATACGGTTACCAACCCATGAATGTGGACAAGACCCGGGAATACGTACACATACGGGCCACCAGCAAGGACGGTGCGTCCGATGCCTATCTCTTCTCCTCCGGAACGCTGGAGACGGATACGACTTCCCGGTTCTTCGTACCTGCCGTCAACTGGCTGCGTGCCGATGAGAAGGGACACTTCGCACCCTATCCCAACCACTGGCACTTCACCGCAACATCGGACAAGCAGAAAGTGTACCGCTTCGCTACAATTGTGTACACACATGCCAAAGACAATGATGCGGAAAACGCACAAGCCGCTCCCCGCAAACTGAAAGACGGTAGTATCCAAATCGGTGACTGGAATATCAAAGCAAACATATCCACTGCCGGGAAACCTTCTTTCGAAGTACGCAACACGCGCAAAGACTGCGACGCAAGCGTCAGTTACAAGGATTACGGCGCAACCGTGATACATGATAACGGCAAAAAGACCGAGTTGAAGGATGAGGTTCCCGAACTGGAAATCTAACAGCAAGAAAACATATACGGACACATGAAGAAACTGCTACTGCTCACAATCGCAATCTGGTACCTGACAGCCGGCTGTTACAGCCAGACAGACTGGAAAAGTTTCATGTCACGGCAAGACATGACCTGGACCCGCCTGCCCCAAACCTGGTACGAAGCCCCCTTCATGGGAAACGGCAGCATGGGTTCCTATATCTGCAAGGAACCCGGAAAAACGCCATACGGGTAGATGTAGGCAACAGTATGGTACACGACCACCGCACAGACGATGCGAGCATCTATGGAAGAGGCCGGCTGCTTATCGGTTATTTCTCCTGCATCCCGTGGGAGAAATAAAATCCGGCGACCTGAGGCTGGACTTATGGAACGCTGAAACCACCGGGTGTATCCGTACCACTCGGGGAGAGATAAAGCTGAGAGCCTGTGTCACTTCCGAGAGTCCCTATATCCTGGTCGAAGCCGAAGCTACGGCAGGCGAAAAAGAGTTCACCTGGAAATTCTATCCGGAAAACACGGATTCGCCGAGGCAGTTGAATGCAATCCGGAAAGGTAACAAGAACCACCTCAAAAAGACTATGTGTCCAATCCCGCCCCGCAACTGTCCGCACGCAATGGGCTGAACCTCTGCTGGCAGCCCCTGCTTGCCGGCGGCGGTACTGCCACAGCCTGGAAAGAGATTAGGAAAGAGAATACAAGCACGCTTATCGTAAGCAACGCACATTCCTTTCCCGGAACAGAGGCTTTGCAAAAGGTGGAAACGGCACTGGCAAGCCTGCAGGAAGCCGACCTGCCCGTGCTCCGGAAAGCACACCGGGAATGGTGGCATAACTACTATCCGCAAAGTTTCGTGAGCCTTCCCGACAAGAAGATGGAGAATTCTACTGGGCGCAGATGTACAAGCTGGCATCGGCCACCCGCACCGGCGGCGGACTGCTCGACACAGCGGTCCCTGCAAGTGCTGACTCCCTGGCCCAATGCCTGGTGGAACCTGAATGTGCAACTGAGCTACTGGTCCGTATACCCATCCAACCGGCTGGAACTGGGCATGCCGTTGGTGGACGCGATAGGAAACAATCTGGACAACCTGATAAACAACGTTCCCGAACCCTACCGGAAAGATGCCGCCGCACTGCCCGTAGCCACCGACTTTACCCTGACGGGGGCAACGGTGAATGTTCCTGGAACCGAAAAGAAGCCAGGTAGGCAACCTGACGTGGATTTGCCATAACCTCTGGCTGCAATACCGCTTCAGCATGGACGAATCGATATTGAGGAATACCCTGTACCCAACACTGAGACGGGCCGTCAATTTCTATCTGCCTTTCCTGACAGAAGACAAATCGGGCAAGCTCCATTTGAAAAGAACCTATTCTCCGGAGTACGGTACTGCCGAAGACTGCAACTACGACATCGCCCTGTTGCGCTGGGGATGCAATACATTGCTCGAGGCAAGCAGGATTCTATCTGTCGATGACGAGCTGATACCCCGCTGGAAACAAGTTGCAGAACACCTGACCGACTACCCGCAGGACGAAAACGGCATGATGATAGGCAAGGATGTACCTTTCAGCCGCTCGCACCGCCACTACTCGCACCTGCTGATGTTCTATCCGCTCTACCTGTTGAATGCAGAGCAGAACGGCAGCAAGGAACTTATGGAAAATCCGTAGAGCACTGGCACAGCCTGCCGGGCAATATCCTCGGATATACTTATACGGGGGCTTCTTCGCTGTATGCTGCATTCGGCGAGGGAGACAAGGCGCTGGAGAAACTCAACGGCCTGTTTGCCCGCACCCTGCGCCCCAACACCATGTATATGGAAAGCGGACCGGTTATCGAGACCCCGTTGTCGGGCGCACAGTGCATACACGATATGTTGCTGCAAAGCTGGGGCGGAAAGATACGTGTATTCCCTGCCGTACCTTCCCAATGGAAAGATGTACAGTTCAAGGACCTGAGAACCGAAGGCGCTTTCCTCGTATCCGCTGTGCGGAAAGGCGGAAAGACAAGCTTCATCCGTATCAAAAGCCTTGCCGGAGAACCGTGTATCCTACGCACCGATATGACAAATCCGGTTGTAAAGGCCGGCAATGCTACATTGACCCTGCAAAAGAGGGTGAGTACCTATGGATTTAAAGAAAGGAGAAAGCGTAATCCTGACTGCCGCAGGAGGAATATTCCCGTCATAAATCCTGTCGGCGGAGAAGGAGAAAATTATTTCGGACTGAAGTAGAAGGCGGCTTTGGCGGAATAAAAAATAATCGGTAAACAAGCCCCCGCAAATACCCGTAAAACAGCCTGGGTTTACGTATTCAACGTAATCCCAGGCTGTTTTTATATACCTGTTCCCATACTTTTCTACAAAATATAAGAAAACTGGACAGAACTAAAAGCCAAATCAACGATACTGTAGAATTACAACACACACTAAAAAGCGATTAAATGGGAAAGAACCTAATTTAGCAAACGCAAAAACAAATTGTTATTACTATCATAGATTCCATATGAAAAACATCCGAAGAATCGTCCTTGTAATGGCCTGCTTACTCTGCATACCGGTATTCACGCTCAAGATTTCACCGTTACCGGAAAGTCATAGATAATACCGGATTAGAGGTGATCGGCGCCAACATTTCCATAAAAGGAAGTGCGGGAGTTGGAACAATCACCAATATCGACGGGCAATACACCCTCAAAGTCAATAACCCTGCCAAAGATGTACTGGTAATTTCCTATATAGGAATGAGAACACAGGAAGTAGCGGTAAAAGGACAAAAACAAATCAATGTGACTTTGCAAGAAGACAGTAAGATTCTGGACGAAGTTGTTGTCATCGGTTACGGAACAAGCAAACGAAGTGATCTGACCGGTTCCGTAGTGTCTGTGAAAAATGAAGACCTGATGCAAACCCCTACCTCTGACGTAGCACAAGCACTGGCAGGACGCGTGGCAGGTGTACAAGTCATGCAAAGCGAAGGCGAACCGGGAGCATCTGTATCGATCCGTGTACGTGGCGGCATCTCCATTACCCAAAGTAACGAACCGCTTTACGTTATTGACGGATTCCCCAGCGAAGACGGCATGAACAGCCTGGATCCCGGTGAAATCGAAACCATAGACATCCTGAAAGACGCTTCTTCCACTGCTATTTACGGAGCACGCGGAGCCAACGGCGTAGTAGTGATTACCACAAAGAAAGGCGCTAAGGACGCTTCTAAAATGAATGTCAGTTTTAACAGTTATATAGGTATACGGAAGGTAAGCAAAAAACTCGATGTATTGTCATCCAAGGAGTATGTATTGCTCGATTACGAACGCAATCTCGCCTTATATGGCGAAAGTGGCGTACGGCGTTTCCAGAATGCTTACGGCTCTTTCCGGGAGATAGACGAGAATTATGGAAACGGGAAGGTGTAGACTGGCAGGAAGAAGCATTCGGACGAGTAACAACCTCCCAGAATTACCGCATAAATATTTCCGGCGGGAATAAAGAACTGAAATACAGCCTTTCCTATAACTACGTAAAAGATTTGGGCGCCATGATAAAAAGCGGTATGGATCGCCATAACATATCCTTTAACATCTCACACAAAGCTTCCAGCCGCTTTCAGGCAAACGCACGCCTCAATTACGATGAATCGAAAACATACGGCATGGGAACTTCAGAAGGTAATAACCGCTTCAATAAAATGGAGCATATATTACAATACCGTCCTGTCAACTCATTGAGCGGTAATGACCGCGACTTGATAACGGGAGACGATGACCTGATTGACGATGAATCCAATCCCATGCAAAGTCCCATCCTCTCCGCACAAGAAGAGACTAAAATCCGAAAGATACGCAGTATGCAGGCAAACGGTGTTTTACTTTCAATTTCACCAAACGGTTCAGCTTCCGTAACAGTACCGGTATGCGTTATCAAATTTCACGTCAGGATATATTCTACGGAGAAAAGTCCGTTACCGGCAAACGCTCCAGTATCAACGGAAACATTGCCTACAACGAAAACGGCAGTTTCCAGACCTCCAATGTATTCACTTACGATTATAGAGGCAAGATTCATAAACTGAATGTAATGGCGGGTCAAGAGTGGATTTCACGCTGGGCCAAATACTTAGGAGCGTATGCCACCAATTTCCCGAATAATGACATCGGACTGAACGACATGAACTTGGGAACTCCGAGCGAAATACGCTCCAGCGTCAACGACGACGACCGTTTGCTCTCTTTCTTTGCACGTGCCAATTATAACTTCCGGGAAAAGTACCTGCTGACAGCCACAGTGCGTACCGACGGTTCTTCCAAATTTGCCGACCATAACAAGTGGGGCTTTTTCCCATCTGTTTCCGTTGCATGGCGCATGAGCGAAGAAGAATTCGTCAAAAAACTGAATCTTTTCTCCGATCTGAAACTCAGAATAGGTTACGGTTTGGCCGGCAATAACCGCGTAGCAAGCTATACATCGCTTGATTTACTAACCTCCACCCGCTATCCTATCGGTGAATCACTGTCACCGGGATACGCCACATCCGGAATTCCCAGTGCCGACCTTAAATGGGAATCGAACAAAACATTGAATATCGGCATAGATATGGGATTTTTGGAACAACGGATAATTGTTTCTCCGGAGTTTTACCTCAACAAAAGCTCCAACCTGCTGTTGAATTCACGTGTACCGACCTCTTCCGGGCACAAAACCATGATGCGGAATATCGGAAAGACCAGCAACATCGGTTTTGATCTCAGCGTTACTTCCGTCAATATACAGAAGAAAAACTTTACATGGACCACAAACTTCAACATATCTCACAACCGCAATAAGATTGAAGCTCTATCCGGAGAACGGTATTTCCTTGAAGAAGCCCGTTTCGGTTATGACCAGAAAACACATAAAATCGAGGTGGGCAAGCCCATCGGACAATTCTATGGTTACAAAACGTCAGGATTATATCAGATAGAGGACTTTGATTATGATGCCAAAAACCAGACATATACCCTGAAAGAAGGCGTTCCTTACATGAGCGGCACGTTTAACCGCAACGACGTCCGCCCCGGTATGTGGAAATTTGAAGACCGGAATGGAGACAAAATCATCGACGACTCGGACATGACTGTCATCGGCAATGCCAATCCCGACTTCTACGGTGGTCTGAACAACCAATTCAAATACAAAGAATGGGATTTTAGCCTCTTCTTCACTTTCAGTTATGGCGGTGAGGTGCTGAATGCAACCAAACTGACCAACACCAAAACAGCCACCACCAATTACAGCGTATTGGACATAGCCAATAGCAGCAACCGCTGGATGACTGTCAACAGTGAAGGACAACCGATAACCGACCCGGCAGAAATGGCAGCAATCAACGCCGGAAAAACAGTTGCATGTATATATGATATGGAAGCAGGCGACAAATACATACATTCATGGGCAGTAGAAGACGCCTCTTTCCTAAGACTGAGCAATCTAAGCCTGGGATATACTTCGACCGTAAAAAGCTACGTAAGTTTAACGTTCAAAGTCTCCGCCTTTACTTTACAGGCAGTAACCTCTTCGTATGGACACCCTATAGCGGCTTTGATCCCGAAGTATCCACCAAAGGCAACAACCTGACACCGGGTGTGGACTATGGCGCTTATCCCCGTAACCGCTCGTATGTATTCGGACTTAACATCACTTTCTAAACAACATACAACCATGAAAAGAAATAATACGTTATATACTATCTGCTTCTTATTGGCAAGCATGTGCATCAACACTGCCTGCGAAGATACCTTAAGCGAATCTCCCGATTCATCTTACGAACGTAAAGACTTCTTCATTACCGATAAACAGGCTGACATGGCGGTATTGGGAATCTACAGCGTACTGCCCACTATTTATGGAGATAAGGACGGCATGGCTTTTCCCTGCTCCGATGATACATACTATGCCAGCGGAACCAATAGCGACAACACCCGCCGTGATATCTGCCATTATACCATTCGTCCCGCCAACACATGGGTAGACGCGGTATGGGTAGGAAAATACCAGCAAATCAACCGTGCCAATTATACCATTGCGGGTATCGAGAATATGGACGGATATAGTGAAAGCGAAGTATTGCAAGCGTCGTAGCCGAAGCGAAATTCTTACGTGCACAAGCTGCGTTCGATTTGGTGCGCTATTGGGGTGATGTACCTTTTAGTACAAACTATACAACGGATTATGAGGCTTCGTATAAACCACGTACAGAACGCGAAGAAATATACGAACAAATCATCAAAGATCTCGATTTCGCTAAAGAACACCTGAAATGGGCCAATGACAGTTCTTCCCCCGAACGTGCCACCCAAGGAAGCGCACGTGCTTTGCTGATGCGCGTGTTGCTGACCCGCGCCGGATACAGCCTGCAACTGGACGGCAAAACGACCCGCCCTGGCGAAACGCTGCGCACCCGATATTTTAATTCGGTTATCAGCGAGTGGGAAGCTTTTCAATCCGAAAAAGGACAGTATCACGGTTTTTATAACGGCGGATACGAAGAATTGTTCAAAAGTTTCTCTGCCGGCATTCTGAACAACCGGGAAAGCCTGTTTGAAGTATCTTTCTACTATCCCGGCACTAAAGGTATTGGGGAACCTATATCGGTATATTTGCAGACGCACCGGCAAATTCGGCAGACGCGAACAAAGTAATGGGACGTGCAGCGGTTTCCTACCGAGCCATACCCGAATGGTATGAGTTCTATGAGGCACAGGATGCACGCCGGGATGTCGCCATCGGAAGGCATAGCTGGACATGGAATAAAGAAACCGGCATGCACGAAAAGACAGACTTATCAAAGAAAAAAGGAAACTGGACTCCAGCAAAATGGAGACGTGAATGGATGCCTGCCGGCTATAAAGACCCCAACTATACAGACGTCAACTATTGCATGTTGCGCTACGCGGATGTCGTACTGATGGCGGCTGAAGCTTATAATGAAACAGGCAATACAGCCAAAGCCTGGGAACTTCTGAACAGTGTACGCAAGCGTGCCGGTGCCACAGAAATTACCGCCCGCAATTATAAAAGTTTGTTCAAGACCCATGAACTTATGAAAAAGCTCGACTTCATCGATGATAACGACGATGCCGGCAAATTCCGTACCGCCCTTTATTGGGAGCGTGGTTTTGAACTGGCTTTCGAAGGACAGCGTAAGTTCGATCTTATCCGCTGGGGTATATTAAAGGAAGCACTGACTCTATTCGGAGAAAATACGGCAGTCGACACTTCTACCAATACCGCCTACCCTGCCTATCAAAACTTCAAGAAAGGAAAGCACGAACTGTTTCCGATTCCTGAAGATGAACTACAGATTAATGGTAAACTGGAAGGAGTAAATAATCCTGGATATTAACGCTATAGGTGTTTATACAAGCGATTATTAAACAAAATTGTAAGAAACCCGAACGAAATTAAAAGGAAAATCACCAATATCAAACAATTGATAGACAAGGCAAAAATTGCTACTGCAATAAATACTATAGCTTTGCCGACAGAGAAAAATATTCAAAACAATATATTTATGAGAACAACCTTATTTACAGTAATACTATTCTAACAAACATAACGGTAGAAGCACAGGACCCTGCCCGTATCCGGCTGACCGATACCACATTGATGCACGAAATGCGAGCCACTCCATATCCGCAAGACAAAGCCGTAATAAGTGACCGGAGCATATCTTTCCAATGGCCACTTCTTGTCGACCTTGATACACAAGACAAAACATTGAAAGCTTTGATTGTGCAAGCCGCACGTACCAGAACCGACAAAAACAAATTACGTTATGCGTTGCGCTGGTCACAAGATCCCGGTTTTAAAAAAGGAAATACGCAAGTAGAAACACGCTGGCCGTTTTTCAATCCGGAAAAAGACCTTGCTCCCGGTGTATGGCATTGGCAGTTCGGCTACATTGTAGACGGTAAAACATATTGGGCAAGCACACAACAAGTCACAATCGGAAAAAATGCCCGAAAGTTTTGTCCGCCGGCACTGAAAACCGTACTTGCCGGATTGCCCAAAGCACATCCGCGCGTCTATATGGACAAAAACGATTGGGACAACCTCATCAGGCGCAGTGCCGGAAGCGCAGACCGCAAAAGCTTTATCACGCGTGCGGATAAAGCACTCGCCACTCCTATGAAAACCACCAAAGATATCAACAGCAAACTGGCGGAGAAACTCACCAATCCTTCGCAACGCCAATCTATGTTGACGCGCGAAAGCCGCCGCATCATCCGACAATGAAGAAATCAATGTAGATGTACTGATACGCGCCTATCTGCTGACTAAAAGACCGTCGCTATTCCGATGAAGCCATGAAACGTATCAAGGAAATGCTGAGTTGGAGCGGCGACAAGAATATTGTAGGCGATTTCAACGCCGCCACATTCGTATCTCTTTGTGCCACCGCTTACGATACTTTATACGATTTGCTTGATGCCGACACCCGCAAAATGCTGCTGGATGCCATAAAAGTAAACGGCAGCAAAATGTTCGCTAATTTCAATAACCGATTGGAGAACCATATTGCCGACAACCATGTATGGCAAATGACTTTCCGCATCTTTACAATGGCTGCTTTTACCGTATATGGCGAACTGCCAGAAGCCGACACATGTGGATTATTGCTACAACCTCTGGGTAGCCCGTTTCCCCGGACTGAATAAAGATGGAGGCTGGCACAACGGAGACTCCTATTTCATCGTCAATGTCCGTACGCTGATAGAGGTTCCCTACTTCTACAGCCGTATTTCCGGTTTCGACTTTCAGCGACCCATGGTATCAGGGAAATGCCATGTATGTTATTTACCAGCAGCCGCCTTTCTCCAAATCAGCCGGAAACGGAAGCGCACATCTCAACGTTACACGCCCCAGAGGCTCCAGAGTGGTTATGCAGATGCTTTGGCACGTATGACGGGCAATACGTATGCCGCCAGCTATGTCCGCACCATTCAGGCAGGCCGTGCCGATATATTAACCGAGGACAACGTAAGCAAAGAAGCCGGTCTGGGCTGGTTCCGCCTGCAATGCAACAAGCCGTTGCCCGAAGGTCCCGGACTCAAGGATATGCCGTTCGGATATGTTTTCCCCGAAACCGGGCTTGCTTCATTCTCCACCAGTTTGGAACGCCTGGGACGCAGCTCCATGATCAGTTTCCGGAGCAGTCCTTACGGAAGCACCTCGCATGCACTTGCCAATCAGAATGCGTTTAACACTTTCTGGTCGGGACAGCCGCTTTTCTACAGCAGCGGCCATCACATCAGCTTTATCGACAGCCATAGTATGTTCAGCCACCGTGCTACGCGTGCACATAACACGATTCTTGTGAATGGCATCGGACAACGCATCGGAACCGAAGGTTACGGTTGGATTCCGCGTTACTACGTAGGTGAAAAGATAGGTTATATATTGGGAGATGCTTCCAACGCCTACGGGAAAGTCATTTCCAAAAACTGGCTGACAAGAGCCCGAAAAGAAGAGCTTACTTTCAGTTCGGAAGCCGGCTGGGATGACGTGAAGCTGAAAACATTCCGCCGTCATATCGTAGAACTGGGCAAGACCGGATTTACCTTTATTTACGACGAACTCGAAGCGGAAGAACCCGTTACCTGGAGTTACCTGCTGCACACGGTAACCAACCCGATGAATGTAGGTAGGAAAAAGATTTCGTACACGTACAGGCCACCAGCAAGAACGGCGTTTCCGACGCCTACCTTCTGGGAAGCGACGAAACTGAAAACCGATACCACCAGCCAATTCTTCACGCCTGCTGTAAACTGGTACGTGCAGATGATAAAGGTAACTTCAAGAAGTATCCCAACCATTGGCATTTTACCGCTACTTCAGGCAAACATAAAGTGTACCGCTTTGTCACCATTATCAATACGCATGTCAACAAGACTACACCGGACAAACCGTTTGCCGTGCCGCAGCGTCTGAAAGACGGCAGTATCAAAATGGGAAGCTGGATAATCAAGGCCAATGTATCTTCCGAAGGCAAGCCTTCATTCGACGTACGTTTTCCAAGACCTCAATACGACGCGGCAGTAACCTACGATGGTGAAGTAACCATAGTGCGCGAAGACGGTTATGAAACGACATTACGAGACAAATTACCTGAACTGGAAATCTAATAAACAAAAAATATGAAACCTGATACATATATGCAACGAGGAATTGTCTTCATAGTATGCCTGACGGCTTCCTTGTCCATCTGGGCACAAACTCCCCGAAAGCCCCGTATGCAAACTTCCGCTTCACCGGCAGAAACCGTATACAAGTCTTGGGAAGAGATGCAAACCGAACTGAAAGGCAAAAATGCAGTTTCAAAAAAACGGCAACAGACCTCTCTTGACAATACGTCCAAAAGTAGAAACTGGGCAACAGGCATCATCAAA
>ENA-OQHP01000630-OQHP01000630.1-human-gut-metagenome-genome-assembly--contig:-NODE-630-length-11273-cov-1.826485_pt1 | contig 11273 bp, 16 predicted proteins | sample MGYA00242563_ERZ504717 | MGnify/ENA primary metagenome ERZ504717 (study PRJEB26092, sample SAMD00036212) | human gut metagenome | host: Homo sapiens | study: EMG produced TPA metagenomics assembly of...
CCCTCTGCCACATCCTCTGTGAGTGTGATTGATGCGCCGGTTGTTTCTGCAACGTCCTTACAGTATTTTTACAAGCTCATCATTTGGGAAATATTTCTTGTTTGTGCATGCCACGAAGTCCATACCAAGCTTTGCACATGTGACCATGAGTGAATTACCCATGTTGTATCTTGCATCGCCCATGTATACAAATTTCACGCCCCCCAGTCTGCCGAGGTGCTCACGGATTGTAAGCATATCTGCTATCATCTGTGTCGGATGGAACTCATTTGTCAGGCCGTTCCATACCGGTACGCCTGCGTATTTAGCCAGCTCCTCCACGATTTCCTGTCCGTATCCACGGTACTCGATTCCGTCAAACATTCTGCCGAGCACGCGCGCTGTATCGGCGATACTCTCCTTTTTGCCTATCTGTGAACCGCTCGGGTCAAGGTATGTGACATGCATTCCAAGGTCATGTGCCGCTACCTCAAAAGAGCAGCGAGTTCTGGTACTGGTCTTTTCAAAAATCAGCGCTATATTCTTGCCTGTGAGTTCATCATGTCTTATGCCTTTTTTCTTCTTTTCCTTCAGCTCCTGTGAGAGGTCAATCAGATAAGTAATCTCTTCCGGAGTGTAATCCATAAGTTTAAAAAGTTTCGTCCCTTTAACTGCATTGCTCTTGCCTCCTGGGTTTTATTTGCATCGTTTATAGATGCAGGTTAACTATAATTAATATCTGTAGGTTGCTATAATGATGTCATTTTACTCTATTTTGTGGTATGTTGCAAGAGGTTTGAAGCATTGACGCTCTGACTGTAAAACCAACAGCCGTACAAATAAATTAAAGAGGCTGCAAACCAATCAAGCTTTGTTGATTTGCAGCCTCTTTGTTATTTCTTTGTATTGGCTGTATATTATCTGAACTTCATATTTCCGATTGATATTCCTGAGCCATGGTCATTGAAGGATGTACATCCTCCTGTGTTGTCCACTCCGGACATTGCCTCCTGTGCTGCACTGTAGCATGAAGAAGAAATGCGTCCGCTAAGCTTTCTTGCGAGCTTTCCTGATGATGCCGGTCCAAACTGGCCTTTCTGGTAAATAACACCTGAGATGCTGTTTGGATATGAGCTACTCTTTACTCTGTTGATGACTGCCGCTCCTACTGCAAGCTGACATTCATAGCTCTCTCCGCCTGCCTCACACTCGATGATTGCTGCAAGCAGTGTCAGGTCATCTGCTCCTGCACTTACCGCCTCGCCCTGTGTGGTCTCTGTTTTCTTTGATTCCTTTGCTGCTTTTGCAGCTTCTTTTGCTGCCTTTTCTTCTGCGGCCTTTCTCTCAGCCTCTTTCTGTGCAGCTATCTGAGCCTGTTCCTCTTCAATTGTGATACCCACTCTTGTGTTGAGGGAACGTGTCGCATAATCTGCTGCGATATATCCTGTCTGTGAATCACAGACTACTGCGATCCAGCCATCCTGTGCCTGTGCTGCGCGGTCCACCTGATAGGTCTTGCCCTGGTCAGCTACCTCTAAGGCCTTGCTGTTTGTATCTGCTGCCTCTCTCACACGAAGTCCGTCTGTATTTACTGTAGCAATTTCTCCGCATCTGTCGTAAGCATAGCTTAGTGCGTCAGTTCCGGTCACACAGTAAGAAACATTAACGTATCCGTCTACATTTCCTGACTTGATGTGAGCCCATGTGCCATCGTTTTCTACGATGTCTGCCACACTTCCTTTATATAGTTTTCCAACAATATCTGACTGTTCATCGGCCTGTGCTCTTACGTTGAGTGATTCTTCAACTTTTGGCATAAGCTTTGTCTGCCATTCCTGCTGCTCCTGTGTGAGCTGTGGCTGTGCCTCCTGCTGTGCATCCTGTGCTGCTGCCACCATCTCAACATTTTCTTTTTCTACTGTAACAGCATTCTCTGCTGTGAGACCCTTCTCATAATCAAAAGAGTCGCTGCCACGCCAGCATAACTATTATAACCAGTATGCTCTAAACCAGTGTTTGCTAGCACCTTATCCTCTGCTTTGACCTCAGAGCGTCCGCTGTTAGTAACCGCGGTAACCGTCAGCATGGCGCACAGTCCACAGACCGTAATGCTATCGATTACTTTTTTGTTTAGCTTCATATAATCCTCCATATGGTGTAGTATATGTTGTTTTTGTTACGTTTATTACACCTATGTTGCATTTGTTACAACTTTGTTACAGTCGGTATAATATCACAGTAATAGCATTTTGTCAAATTTCATGGAAAATCTCCTGAAGCACCGATGAAATCACCCATTCTGATGTGCCTTATGCTCTATCTCCAGCTTGTCGCTTTCGCTTCTCGACAGCTCGTCTATGTAGTCGCTCACCTGTTTTTCTATTTTATAAATCTCGTTGCTCAAAAGTCTTATCCTGTGTGAGAGTGCGAACAAGGTCACAATGACTGTCAGCATGAAAAGTGCAAGCATTATCGCAAGTATGCCTCCTGCCATGATGTCCATATTGTCCATTGATAATTCCATATTAATGTGTCCTCCCTACTATTCTTTTTCCGATACATCATTCAAAATTTAACTTAACCTATAACGCAGGATGATGTACTATTGATTATTATAACCAATTCACTTGAACTTAACAGTTCCTATCGGTCGCAAGTTTCGACATTTGTTTGGTATTGCAGGGCAAACTTTCACCGGTAACTTGGTATTGACTTTTATTGTGTTGAGTATAATATAAATATGAGACAAACAGGAATGCAAGAAAGGATACATATATATGAAGAAATAGTTATGACAGGTGGCGGTACTGCAGGTCATGTCACTCCAAATATTGCTCTTATGCCGGCACTTAAGGAGGCGGATACGATATCGAATACATTGGCTCAGTAAACGGAATGGAGAAAGGACTTATCGAGGCCCAGAAGATTCCTTATCACGGCATTCATCAGGAAGCTGCGCCGATACTTTGACTGGAAGAACTTTACAGACCCGTTCCGCGTGTTAAAGGGCTACGGTCAGGCTGTAAGCCTCATGAAAAACTCAAGCCTGATGTAGTATTTTCTAAGGGTGGCTTCGTTTCCGTACCTGTCGTGCTTGCCGCAAAGCACTGCCATGTGCCTGCCATCATCCACGAGTCGGATATCACCCCGGGACTTGCCAATAAAATCGCCATAAAGGGTGCCAAAAAGGTCTGCTGCAATTTCCCTGAGACCATGAAATATCTGCCTGCAGACAAGGCTGTGCTCACCGGATCACCTATCAGACGCGAGCTTTTTAGCGGCGTTGCCGAAAATGCCATAAAGCTTTGTAATTTTCCTGACCACAATAAGCCTGTCATCCTCATCATCGGAGGAAGCCTCGGCTCTAAAAAGGTTAATGAAGCTGTCCGTGAGATTCTTCCTGAACTGCTAAAGGATTTCTATGTGATTCACCTCTGCGGAAAGGGCAATCTGGACAACAAGCTTGCCGGAATCACAGGCTATGCACAGTTTGAGTACGCCAATGCTGAGCTCACCGACATGTTTGCTCTGGCTGACATGGCTATTTCAAGAGCCGGAGCCAACTCCATCTGCGAACTGCTTGCTCTGCACAAGCCAAACATCCTGATTCCTCTTTCTGCTGCTGCCAGCCGCGGAGACCAGGTATTAAATGCAAAATCCTTCAAAAAGCAGGGCTTTTCATATGTCATCGAGGAGGAGGAGCTCACAAAGGATTCTCTGCTTAGCGCAGTAAAAGAGGTGTACAGCAACAGGGATAAATATAAGGATGCCATGGCAAAAAGCGGTCAGATGGATTCCATCGCCACTATCATTGATTTGATTAACTCTCAGGTGAAGAAGTCGTCATAGGGTCAATTTTTAGTGTCATTGCATATTATAAAATATTATAAAAAAGAAAAGCCCGGATATGAACTACATTTGCATATCCGGGCTTTTTATTTTTTAATAATGTGTAACTATTAGCAGCTATTACATGCTCATCTCGTCGCAGATTTTCTTCATCTCGTCATCAGTGAACTCCTTGTGATTCCACTCTATGACATTCTTGTTGTCATCTGACTCATATCTTGGAATCAGGTGCATATGGAAATGGAATACCGTCTGGCCGGCCACCTCTCCATTGTTCTGTACCAGGTTGTAGCCTTCACAGCCAAGCACATCTTTCTCGTGTGTCATAATCTTCTTTGCAAGCTTTGCTGCCTTGGCAAGTGTCTCATCCTCAATCTCAAAAATATTTGCATAATGCTGCTTTGGAAGGATAAGTGCATGTCCCTTTGTAGCAGGACTTGCATCGAGTATTACCTTGAAATCATCATCCTCGTAGATTGAATTGGTCGGGATATCCCATTTGCCAGTTTACAGAAAATACAGTTGTCATCTTTCATCTTTGTCACCTCATATATATAATTATTTTGTAACTGTTAAGAATCAAAAATCCCATTAAAACGGAAATATCTGATCAAGCATGCGCAGTGTCTTGAAATTGCCTTTTGCTGTCATTTCTCCGGTCATAAATGCTCTCTGGAAGGTCATGTGACCATCTATTATAGACTCCATGATACTCTTCGAAAATTTGGCGTATACATCCACTATATCCGCTTCGCCATAGTGTATATCCAGCTTATCCTCATCCACCTTTATATATTAATGGATTTTAATGCCCTCTATATTAAATGAATAGCAGGCTTTGAATTCACGAAGCGGAATAAAATGTGCTTCAAGCTCCTTTATATATGGCATGTCATCTGTAGATGCCTGCTGCCCGAGCATGTCCTTGAACATGGTTGCAAGCTCCTCGATATCCTCCTTCTGCTGCTTGACATATGTATCATCAGACACATACTTCGACAGCTGCTCACTCTCCTGTGGGGTGAGATTGAGCTGCTGTGTCCTGAGCACGCTTTGCTTCACTGCCTGATTACTTGTAGGCAGGCTCTTAATCTTCTGGGATATCGTGCGATACAGATTCTCCGCGCGTTTTTCTATTATGAGATTGTACTCCTTATTGAGCTGAAACGTAGTAATATCCTCTACATATCCGCATAGTCCTGAGCACGGCAGACCGCCAAGTATCTCCCATGCATTGCATAGTGTGGTCTCTGCCTCGCGCTCTCCATATGTGGTAGACATAACAATAGGCTGCATATATGTATTGCTTATCTTTTCCTTATCACCGTAGAGCCAGCATGCATCAAGAAACTGCTGCATATATCCACCTATACCAAGCCACTCAACCGTCGTTGCGAGAATGATTCCATCTACATCCTTAAAGGTCTGTGGCAATGTAGCTATTTCATTCTTGTGCTCATAGATATTGTATCTCTCCACCTTTACGCGGAGCTCCTTTAGCACATTTTCTATCCTGCTTATCACATACAGTGTCGGGTCGTCCAGTAAGCCTCTTCCACCATAATAAATATTTATCTTCATGTAGCTTCTCCTACCATTAATTTTTAGTTGATATTATATTTATTATATCTCTTTTTGCGATATAAAACAATTGAAATAACAAATCCGCCTACGAGCCCGCCTCCATGAGCCCAATTGTCCACTCCCTGCGTTGAAACTCCATAGTATATCATGAGTATAACCATAAATACAGCCTGCTGTCTGCTGATGCCCTCATAAAGCCTCTGTTTGCTATAACTATCCACACAAGTGCTCCCACCAGACCAAATATCGCCCCGGAGGCGCCTGCCGATACCGCAAAGTCATTATTATAAAGCATAACGATGTACGATAATACACTTCCACACATGCCTGACACAAGAAATATAATCAGAAGCTTCACATGCCCCATGGCTTTCTCGACTATCTGACCTACAGCACCTAAAACCACCATATTGTTAAGTATATGCATCAATCCAAAATGCATAAACATCGAAGTGAACAGCCTCCAGTACTGGCCATCCTTTATATACTCAGGGTACATGGCTCCGTGGGCAGCCATATACTGTGCATCAAGTGTGCTGCCTGATATACTCATCAGCACAAAAACTATTATATTTACCACTATTATGCCAATTGTCATATATGGTTTATCATAAAATCTTTTTATATTCTGCAAATCTGTGGGGTCTCCTTAATTTTCCTGTTAAATACTTTTTTCTTATTATAAATTTTAAGGAGCTTATTTGCAACAATTATACAAACCGGTACTTAACATCGGCAAATCTGATGATATCATTTGACTTGAGCTGCTTCTTCTGCTTGTACGCAAGCACCTCATTATTCACAAAGGTTCCATTTGTGGAGTTTAAATCCTCCAGATAAAATTCCTGGTTTTCCCTGTTTATAACTGCATGAAAATGACTTATTGTATCCTTGCCTATTACCGCATCGGCCTCATCGCCTGACCAATACGCGTACAATCTTTGTCTATTATTATATTACTGCGGTTTTCCATGCCTTCATACAAAAGCATGCCCTGTGGGTGCTCCCTGTAATCGCTCAGACATACTGTGGGGTGTATCTGACGCGGTATCGGCTCCGGTGCAGCCTCTGAGCTTGGGTGTATAAGCATGGTATCCTCTAACTTTTCACGATTTTCTTTTCGTTTTTCTTTTTTAAACCATTTTCTGTTTATGTCCGGTTTTTTAGGCTTTTCTATCACTGACGCCTGCTTCTTTCGCTCCGGCAGCCTGATATCCAGCTGCTCCAGCAGATACACCCGAAGCTTATCGTACAGTGTAGGCTTTATCTGCTCCTTAGGCTCCTCTACTCTGACCTGTGGCTGTGAAATCGGCGCAATCACCTCCTCCACCGGCTTTTCTGCCACCTTTTTCTGTCGCTCCTCGATTATGGCATTTCTAATATCAGCGATACTGTAATTGCCATTTATTGTTTTCTCATATATGCCATATGCTATATGTATCGCTTCAGCATCACTGTGGTCAAGTTTTGTGAGCATATACTCCATCAAATGCTGGAATGTATTGCAAATGGTTTTCATCTGTGCCGGGTATGCTGTAAAATATATTTCCTCATCCTGATTTACCCCTTTTATGTGTATTAGCTGAGGATCAAGCACCAGAGATTCTGTGCTAACAAGATGATTCTCCAAAAGCTCCATCTTGTTACAGATACTCACCACAAGCTTTTCAAGAAACTCAAGCTTTATATCATTATACTGGCAGCGCATTTCTAAAGACTGGACTCCGGATATATCATACCAGTACTGCCCTTCATTATTCACATAACACTTCTCCATCGGCAGAAAGCCCGGAATATTGTTTTTCAACAATATCTTTTCATCTAACGGCTTCACCTCGTCACAACGCAGCTTCATAAAGCTGCCTGTCATCTTTCTTTCATATACTATTTCATTAGAATTCATTTACAACCTCTTTCAAAACCTGATAATTATAGAAATCATCCACCAGCCACATATCAGTAGCATACTCATAAGAGCTGTCTGCTTTCATTTCGTTATACAGCACAAGTCCCATCTTCATGCTATCGCAAGCATAACAATAAATATAGGTATAATAATCGCTCCTTCTACTGTATAACTGCCTTTTAGTCTATAAGATAAATCTACATTTAATTTATTTCCAGTCACATAAACACCTCCGTCAGTCCATATCCAAGCAGTAGGAATGGTGTAAATGCAATCTGCTTCTTTCTTCCAGCCCTGCCTGATGCAATTAAAATAACTGAGATTGTTCCCGCTATTGTCAGTCCCATCACCATAGTGCTGCACACTATGTCAGCTGTCACAAACAATCCCATAAGCGTCACAACAGCAGCATCTCCATAGCCTATCTGCTCTCCTGTAAGAAATGCAGCTGCCATAAGCACTATACCGGGAATCAGGGCAACAGCCACTGATATAATTGACTGCTTCGCATAAAAAGAGCTTGCAATACCTACAATCCCCATTACTACCAATACAACTACCGGTATCTTTTTGGTTGAAAAGTCAATTATACTGATTATTCCAAGTAAAATGATAAGCTGTATCATGTTCCTTCTCCTTTACATTTACTGCACAGATTTTTGCCATCTACCTCCGACTTATGCACCTTGTGTACTGTCCGCTTAAGCTTACTGCATCCAAGCTTTCCGTGATAGTTCATGCCATAATCTGTTATAAATACCGTTGAACCTTCTGTTTTTTATCCGCGGCACAGTAACATGCGTGGTATTTCCTACCATCTTTATTTCTGCTTGCCCCCACCTGTGACCATTTGATGCTCTTTATGCTCAGATCCAGGTAATTGCATTGCTCGGACAGGTGATAAACACTGCCATAGTCAGTGTAAAATACATATGGGTCCGTTTTTTCGCCGGGATTTTTTCCTGTCCATTTCCTGCTGTTGCTATAATCCTCTATCCATATTCCGTCCACAGTAAAAAAGCTCACCGGAAGCTTAACCTTGTACTTTGCCTTAAGTGCAACATCATCACCATCCATCTTTGACCCAAGCAGTGACACTCCATACCTTCCACCACTCACGTATGTATCAATGTGCTTCGAGTCAGATATTTGGCTCCTGAATAGTACCTCTGCAGTGGCCACTGATACAACTGACGAATCGTTTGCACTGCTCGCTAATGCACTCATCCTGGATGAATAATACAGAGCAGCCTTCACCTGCGACTCCACCTGAACCACCCTGAAGAAAAAAAGTATAAATACAAAAAAGCCTGCTACAAGCGGAAATATTACCGCAGCCTCAAGTGTATATGACGCTTTCAGGCAGGTGCATGAGGCATCTTTGAGAACTATCATCGCCTGGGAGTTTGGCCTTTCTATAAAGTTTTTTTATGTGGAACTTTACTTTATTAACAAAAGACACCTTCATACACCTGCCTTTCTTATTTCGTCATCGTCCATAATAGGAATACTTTGCCTTATTTTTAATGGTATACTCGTTATCTGCCCCATCTAACAGATTCACAAAGCATAAAAATATGCCATGATATTTGTAGCTTACATCTGCACTAAGCTCACAGATTGCATTGTCCATCCTAAAGCTTTCATGCGCACCGGTCATACGCACTGTAGCCTCCTGCACATCCATCGAGCGATACGCTATATTTTTCATGCTCTTTGTGAAAAGCAGCATACCCAGATATGATTTGTAGCCTATTCCTTCATTTGAGCTTTTTGCCTTCACCTGCCCTGTGAGCATGCTTGTCATGCCATACAGACTCGATGTCCATGACGTATCACTTTTATCAGTGGAATCTTATCCCCATCCAAAGTGCCCTTAAATCCAGCACACTTTCACAGAATGCCCAGGCCGCCAGAATTCCCTTTTCCACCCCTTCAATTACCTCCGGTGTCAGAGTAATTCCACCGATAATTGCAGCAAGAGCCATCGCCTGTACCTGCTTTGATGCGCTTCCTGCCAGGTATGCCATATTGGCAGCCGAACGCAGAGCCAGTATTTCTGCTATAACGATCTTCAGATTATCCTTATCACTCGCTCTGCCTCCTATGATGTACTCCACCTCATAGTTAAGGGCATGATTTGGATTTGTATCAGTGTAACAACTCATATATGTCAGAATATACTGCTGCATAAGTACTTTCGCATACCAGTCATCACCACTTTCGGACCAGCCCCCTGTTCCTTTATGCAGACTTCGCCCGGACACTCTGGCTGATGTATCAATACTGTTTCCTGACACCGTGCTCTCATCAACCACCTGCGATAATATGCCTGATGCCTTTACTTTCTGCACCTTGACCAGCGGATTTTCTATTGCATTGCCGCCTTCTGTGCTTTCTGCCTTACTTTCTGACGTCTGCTTTGCTTTCGAAACCGATGAAGGAGCACTGTAAGCTCTTGGCGGTGACGACCTCGCTATGCTTTTGCCTCCGCCTTCATGAGCTGCATTATCCTTTAAGGCTTTTAACGCACTATCTATTTTACTGTCATCATACTCACCCGCAGACTTGTTTTCATTCAATGAACTATACTGACTGTAAAGATTTTTGACTGTCTCATAGCCAATATTTTTCTTCATATATGAGACAACCGCATTGTATACACATCACCACCATCATCCGTCATGAGCACATATTTCATGGATTCGAGCTCATCCATTGACAACCTTAGCATACTGGTGCCGTTTACAATAGTACCCCCGGCAAAAGCTCCTGAATCGCTTATCTTAAATTATCAGTCGTAAGCTTCTTCATATACGACTTGACATTTTCGATATCCACATTGCCCATTGCGTCACTTCCGGCATCATACGCTAACAGATGGTATTCATCCCACAATGGTCTGCAATACTGCGCAAAAACTGACTCTGCTACAGCCTCTGAATTCATGCATGCTATATTGGTAAGTGTCAGATTCCTGCCGGCTTCCAGTACAGTAAACAGAAACTGTGACACCAGCATGAGAAGCATTGTGGCAAATATCGTTATACTGCCTCTCACACTTTACCAGCCTCTCTTGAGATTGTCTGAAAGATATTGTTTACAAGTGTTGTAAGCTGCTTCTTAAAAATCAGCACCAGACCGATTAACACGACAATTATCAGTATCATTTCCACTACTCCTGCGCCATCCTCATCTAATAAAAAAATTCTTAAATCCTAACATAATTTTTCCTTTCTATATCTTAAAATCAATGATTGCGGGTGCTATTACTATTGATATGACTATAGCCATCATAATCATCATCGGCATAAGCATTTTGGTGCCGGCCTCTTCACCCAGCTTTAAGGCTAAAAGCTCCTCTCATCAAATGCATCCTCCGATTCCTTCTCGAGCATTTCACATACACCCTTACTTCCTTTGTGAATACTCTGTAAAATAATGCGTACAAGCTTCTGATAGCATGGCAGCTTTACTCTTTCCGCAAAACCTGCGTATGCTTTCTGCCTGTCACGCCATCTGAGATTTCTCTCTCCGTCACAAGCATTTCCTCGTAAGCGGGCATAATATTCTCATCATTATTTTTCCGCTTATCAAGATAACGGGCGGTAATCCTATTCCATGCCTGCTCCACAGTCATTCCTGAACCCATCAAAACTGCCATTTTGCTGACTATCTCCGGATATTCGAGCTGCAGTTGTATATTTCTCTCCTTCTGCGCCGTCTTCTTTTTTTCCTTTTTCTCAAGCACCAGAAGAACTATAACAACAACTTCAAGCATGGCTATTTAGCTGCCGTATTGCTTTTTTTCCTGCGACCAGCTAAGCTTTACTCCATCTACTTCATCCGGCAGTGTAAGCTTTTAGTGCCTGTCTTTGACATCTCACTGTCAATATGTCTGTTGATACCTTTATGAGTCGCTCGCCTGCGTCCAGTTCATCCGGAAATACCACAA
>ENA-OQHP01000631-OQHP01000631.1-human-gut-metagenome-genome-assembly--contig:-NODE-631-length-11262-cov-1.341446_pt1 | contig 11262 bp, 14 predicted proteins | sample MGYA00242563_ERZ504717 | MGnify/ENA primary metagenome ERZ504717 (study PRJEB26092, sample SAMD00036212) | human gut metagenome | host: Homo sapiens | study: EMG produced TPA metagenomics assembly of...
CACAGGTATTCTTACTGCCATTCCTGTTTAAGAACAACACAGAGATGTGGAAAGTTCTGGAAGGTGATGTTGGTACTACCATTAAAAATGGTCTGAATGATTACAGCATTCAGGGAATCGGTTTCACAGACTGTGGAAGCCGCTGCTTCTATACTACAACAGAAGTAAAGACAATTGATGATTTCAAGGGACTGCCGATCCGTGTACAGAACAACCAGTTAATGAACTCCATGGTCAGCAACTTAGGTGCTAACCCTGTAAACGTAGCTGCAAACGAAGTGTACAGCGCACTGCAGACCGGTGTATGTAAGGGCGGCGAGAATAACCCTAACATCATCCTTTCCGACAGCTTATATGAAGTTGCTCCTTATGTTCTGATGGACAACCATACAACTACTATGGACGTGATCTGCATGAACCTGGATCTGTGGGAGTCCTTAAGTGATGAAGATAAGGCAATCGTAGACGAAGCAATGGCAGATGCAACTGCATATGACAGAGAAATCTGGGATGCTTCTATTGATGAGTCTCTTCAGACATTAAAAGACAAAGGTGCAACTATTGTAGAACCAGATGACGCAACTTTAGATTCCTTCAGAGAGGCTATGGCTCCTATTTATGAAGAATACTCTGCAAAATATGCAACACTGTTAGATGCCATCAATACAACATTAGGAAAATAATAAGCTGGTTTGATAATTTTAAAGAGGGTATAGGCGATGAAAGAAAAAATTGAAAATGCGATCGGGCTTGTATATACCGTCGTAGAAGCGCTCTGCCGACTGGTGCTGATCTTTATGGTATGTACAGTAACAGCGCAGGTAATCAGCCGTGCTCTTGGAGGTAATATCAAGTGGTGCGAGGAGGTCATGCTGATCCTCCTTGACACCATGATGTTCTTACTGCTTCCGGTGGGCATAAAGGATGATCTGCATATTCGTATTGAAGTATTTGCGAAATATTTTCCAAGGAAGGTAAAGGTATTTCTTCTTTATTTCAGCAATGCAATACTGTTAGTAGTATCTCTTTGCATGATCCGTTATGGATTTTTCCTGATGGAAAAGACAAATTCTAAATTTACGATTACAGGTCTTCCAAGAAGATATCTGTATCTGGTCACCGTTATCAGTGGAATTCTGTGCCTGGTCATGGTTGTTGCAAAGTTCTTTGGTATGTTCCATACGAAATCCACAGACAATTTCCTGGAATCCAAAAGCGAGCTTGAAAATTAACAATGGTAAAGTGATGATAGAAAAGAGGGATTAACACTATGGATACAAATACAATAGCCATGATCATACTCTTTGCAACATTTATGATTTTTATGGTTTTGCGTGTACCTGTAACATTCAGTATGTTGGGTGCCTGTGTTCTGACCGCCCTTTACCTGGGACCGAAATATGTATCATCGGTATTCCTGCGTTTGGGTGACGGCGTACAGTCATTCTCATTTTTAGCAATTCCGTTCTTTATTTTTGCCGGTGATATTATGGCAGAAGGCGGTATTTCGGACCGATTGGTAGAAGTGGCCAACGTTATGGTAGGTCGTTTCCGCGGCGGTCTTGCTATGTAAACGTAATCGCTTCAACCTTTTTGGTGGTATTTCCGGTTCACCTACAGCGGACGTATCTTCCTTAGGACCGATCGAGATCGGTATGATGACAAAAAGTGGTTATGACAAAGACTTCTCTGTTGCAACTACAGTAGCAACTGCTACACAGGCTCTGATCATTCCTCCAAGCCACAACATGATCATTTATGGTATGGCAGCAGGCGGACTTTCTACAGGAAAACTGTTTTGGCAGGTATCGGACCTGGACTTATGTTATGTGCTGCAATGTGTATCCTGGTAGCACGTATTACCAGAAAAAGAGGTTATCCAAGAGGACCTAAGTATACAGTCCGTGAGTCTTTAAAGATTGTCAGTGACGGTTTCCTGGGTGTTATGACCATTGTTATCATTCTTCTTGGTGTTTGTACCGGTTTATTTACAACCACAGAAAGTGCTGCAATCGCATGTGTATACGCTTTATTTGTTACCTTATTTATTTACAAGAGCATTAAAGTAAAAGATATCTGGAGAATTGCAAAGAAATCCTTGGGAACCCTGGCTATGATCTTAAGTATCATTGCAGCTGCAAATGCATTCTGCTATCTGATGAGCCTTATGCAGGTTCCTGCAAAGATCACACAGATGTTATTAACGGTTTCTGATAACAAGTATGTAGTTCTGATCCTGATCAACATCCTGCTGCTGGTATTAGGCTGCTTCATGGACGTTGCTCCTCTGATCCTGATCGTAACGCCGATCCTTCTGCCTGTAGTAAAGGCACTGGGAATGGATCCGATCCATTTGGTATCGTTATCATGATGAACCTGGCAGTCGGTTCTTTAACACCGCCAGTAGGAACTACCCTGTTTGCAGGTTGTGCAGTAGGTGATATACCGATCGAAAGGCTACGAAGCGCTGCTTCCATATTATGCAGTTATGGTAGTTGCCCTGTTGTTAGTTACCTACATCCCTGCATTTTCAATGACTCTTCCGAATCTGTTAATGCACTGATAAAGCAAAGGAGAAGGTATGATAAGAGAGTGGAATGAAGAATCTTAGATCATCGTAATGCGTTGCTGTATGCAATGGGAATCTCAGAAGAAGATGCAAAAGACCGGTGATCGGTCTGGTAAATTCATGGAATGAAATGAATCCGGGACATTTCCTTTTGATAAGACGGTCATCCAGGAAATGAAGGATGAGATCTATAAAGCCGGGGGCTTGCTCTCGAACTTCCTGTTACAGGTATCTGTGACGGGATCTGCTCCAATACACCAGGAGACCGGTATACTCTTCCTGCAAGAGATCTGGTTTCCAGTGAAGTGGAGATGGTTGCAGAACTGAATATGTTAGAGGGAATGGTCATTATGGCTACCTGTGACAAGGTAGTGCCTGGTATGCTTATGGGAGCATTCAGAGTGAACATTCCAACTACAATGCTTACCGGTGGTTATATGGCAGCAGGCTGTTATGAGGACCGTATGCTGACACTGACCCACACAAAGCAGGCTTATGCAGCTTATGTGGAAGGCGACATGAGCAGAGAAGAATACAAGCTATTGTTCGCCATGCATGTCCAACTCCGGGAGCATGTCCTTTTATGGGAACTGCCAATACTATGTGTGCCATGGCAGAGATCCTGGGATTTTCCCCACATGGAAATGCGTCTGTAAGAAGCCAGAGTGAGAAATGGCATCAGATGGCAAGAGAAGCAGCCAGAAAAGTAGTGGAGCTGTGAAAGAAGAGAAACGCCCAAGTGATTTTGTGACCCAGAAGAGTCTGGAGAATGTAGTCCGCTATATGATGCGACCGGCGGTTCTACCAACAGTTTGCTGCATATTCCGGCACTGGCAAGACAGATGGGATTTGATATTACCCCTGAGACTTTCGATGCCATCAGCCGTGAAGTCCCGCTGATCAGTACCATTTACCCAAATCATCCGGTATATACCATGGAAGAATTGACCGTGCAGGCGGACTGGGTGCTGTTGTAAAAGAAATGGGTAAAAGCTGGAAAGATTGATGCAGACGCAGACGGTATGTTTGGAACCATCAGACAGAAAGCAGAACTGGCTGAAAATATGGATACAGATGTGATTCATCCAGTTGCAGAGCCGATCAGTGAGCAGGGCGGTCTGGCTGTCCTTCATGGAAATATTGGTACAGACAGCGCATTGTAAGTTTAGTGCGGTAGCAGAATCTGCATGGATCTTTGATGGTCCTGCTAAATGTTATGATTCACAGGATGATGCATGGCATGCGATCCTGAAAGATGAAATAGAAGCCGGAGATGTAGTTGTTATCCGTTATGAGGGACCAAAAGGAAGCCCTGGCATGCCTCATATGGAAACCTTTATGGCAGCTGTCTTAGGCAAGGGACTGGGAGAAAAACTGGCCCTTGTATCAGATGGAAGATTTTCCGGCGCAACCGGCGGACTGGCTATCGGACATGTAAGTCCGGAAGCTTATGAAGGTGGAAATCTGGCTTTGATCCAGGATGGAGATATGATCCATATTGATATCCGTGCCAGAAAGCTGACAGTAGATGTAAGCGAGGAAGAATTTGAACGCCGCAGAAAAGACTGGAAGCCGGTGGAAAAGCCTGCTATGGGCTGGCTGAAGCTTTACAAGAATAACTGCACTTCTGCTCACAGAGGCGCCAACCATTTACTGGGATTAATGTTAATAAGTATAATGTCTGATAAATAAAACAGGAGCATTTAAACCTAACTTCCCTTGGTTTGGATGCTCCTGTTTTATGATGTATTTTTATTGTAGTTTTATAATTTTGGCCAGCACTTTGGCAGCTTCGGGTTTTCTACCCGGACCGGTTCCGGATAAGTTTCACCGTAAAGTTCTAATTCTACAGTTTCAATGACCTGTGGCTCTACAGGTTTATTTACTTCTACTCCCGGGATCGGGAAATCTACGGGAACGGTCTTTACGGCTGCGATCCGGCGGATCTCATTCATACCGGAAATGACTTTGCCAAATACCGGATAGGTTCCCTTATGGTCCGGACAGTCACGCAGGGGGAAGAAGAATTCACAGCTTGCCAGTCCCGCTTCCCCATATCCGCCCATGCAGACACAGCCTGGATGGGAGTCAAGAGGTGTAACATCCGGGTTCAGCGCAAATTCATTTGGGATCAGATACTGAAGCTCCTTATGGCCAAATGCCGTATAGCTACATCCACCCAGTTACCCGGAACGATACGTTCGATGGCGTGATGGTCTAAGTAGCGTGGGAAGCAGCGTAGATAAAGCTGTTTACTGTGGTTTGGCGCTGCTTCGGGCAGCAGTTCTATTACAATATCCGCTCCGTTTGCCATGTGGAGTGTAGCTTTTGGGTTTGTCATGGTGTGTCCTCCTGAGATACTTTACTGCTTATTCAATGATCTGCAATCCTTCGGATAATGGTTTAATACTTCCACACCATCTTCTGTAACCAGTACCAGTCTTCTACGCGGACACCGGTATCGCCGGTTAAGTAGATCCCTGGTTCAATGGAGAAGATCATGCCTGGTTTTGCTTCCCATGTGTTAGCGGAGGAAACATCGCCGAATTCATGTTCGGAAAGGCCGATAAAATGTCCAAGGCGGTGGTTGAAGTTTGGTCCCCAGCCCTTGGCTGAGATCAGTCTCTGGCTGCAGCGTCAAGCTGGTATAACGGTACGCCTGGACGGATCTTTGAGATAGCAGTCTCGTTGGATGCTTTGGTGGTCTCATATACTTCTCTGTGTGCATCGCTGACAGTCTTGAAATAGAAGGTACGGGTCATGTCAGAGCAGTAGCCGTCTTTGATGCAGCCTACGTCAAAGAGAACGCAGTCACCAGGTTTTACAACGGTATCGTCTGGAGAATGATGTGGGTCAGCGGCATTTGCGCCAAAGGCAACTAATGGTTCAAAGGAATAACCGTCTGCGCCAAGATCTAAGTAGATCTGAAGCATCTGGTCAGCTACTTCTTTTTCAGATACGCCTTCATGGATCAGGCCTTTGAATTTAGCCATTGCTTTATCGTTGATAGCAGAGGAAATACGCATTTTTTTCTGCTCTTCGGTATCTTTTACGCCTCTGGTGATATCAACGGCCAGAGAGCCGTTTACGAAGCCTGCAGCGGCCTTCATTTCCATAAGAGGAAGAAGGAAACGTGCCTTTAAGTCCTTGTCTACGCCAAGAACAGCATTTTTGTCCAGACGGGCAGCGACGATCTCCGGGACCGGATCTGTGTCAGAATACCATACTTTTTCAACACCTACATCACCAGGCACATTGAAAAGGTGGTTTAAGAAATAGTAATGGTGTCCGTCAGCTTTTAAAAGCAGTGAATAAAAACGCTCGATAGGAGCCATGGAAATGCCTGTAAGGTAGCAGATAGACATTGGATCGGTAATGAGCATCTGGTCTACGCCCTGTTCTTTTAAGGCAGCCAGAATGCGGTTTGCTCTTGCTTCGTTCATGATAATATTTCTCCTTTATTTAGGTTATAAACATATGACGCCGGGGCTTGCAAATAGCCTTCCGACGTCATAATACTTTACTATAATAATGTTGTCAAGCAACCTTACTTTCTGCATGCCTGCACGCAGGAAAGATGAGAAAGATTGCCATTAAAACTGAGTTCTTAATTTTGGATCTAACAGGTCTCTTAAACCATCGCCGATGAAATTGGCGCCAACTGCCATAGTAAAATGGCAAGTCCCGGGAAACCGCAACCCAGAATTTATTGAAGTAATCTACACCATCAGAAACCATCATACCCCATTCCGGTGTTGGCGGAGCGGAGCAAGTCCTAAGAAGCTTAAGGTGGAGAACATCAGGATCTTGTTTCCGATGTCTGTGGTAGCCATGATCAGGACGGAGCTGACGCTGTTTGGAATGATCTCTTTCATCAGGATACGCATCCGGGAAGCGCCAAGGGCTTCTGCTGCATTGACATATTCGTTTTCCTTTACGCTTAATACAACGCTTCGCATCAGACGTGCGTAGGTAGGCCAGGAAACGATTACCAGGGCAAACATGGTGTTGAACAGGTTAGAACCCATAACTGCGTTGATGATCATTGCCAGGATCAGGGATGGGAAAGACAGGATCATTTCGGAAAAACGCATCATCACGTTATCCAGCCATCCGCCTACATAACCGGCCAGCGCACCGTAAAAGGTTCCGATAATACCTGCAATGATAACAGACAGACACCCTGCAAGAAGGGAGTAACGTCCGCCGTAGATCACACGGCTGAAAATGTCACGTCCGAAGTTGTCTGTGCCAAACCAGTGGATGGCAGAAGGTGCCTTTAAACGCAAGGACAGATCCTGTGCGATAGGGTCATAAGGAGCAACAACAGGTGCTAAAACAGCTGCTAAGATCCATCCAAGACAGATCAAAATACCCAGTGTAAACAGGTAATTAGATTTTAATAATTTTTTCAGGGAATGGATCATGGTTAATTGCACCTCACTCTTGGGTCGATGATGCCGTAGAGGATATCGACCACTGTATTGATGATCATATAATTTAATGCGATCAGCAGTGCCACGCCGATGATCGCCGGATAGTCAGCTGCCATAACAGACTCATAGGCAAACTGTCCCACGCCTGGCCATTTGAAAATGGTTTCTACTAATACCATACCGCCAAGGAGGTTTCCAAGTCCCAGACCGATAACGGTCATAACCGGGATCAGGGCATTTCCAAGGGCATGTTTTAAGATCAGGCAGATACTGTTTAAGCCTTTTGCCTTTGCTGTGCGGACATAGTCTGTAGACAGGGCGTCTAACAGGTTAGAACGGGTGGTTCTGGTGATCAGGCCCATGGTAAAGGCTGCTAAAACGATACTTGGAAGGATCAGGTGACGGACGGCATCCATGGCTTTTGCCGGATTTCCTTCGATCAGGCTGTCGATCACATACATTCCGGTAACGGAAGCCGGAGCAGAGAAAGAATTGCTTAAACGGCCCGGTCCCGGGAATATTTTTAACTTATAGTAGAAGAAGTACAGCATCAGCAGTGCAAACCAGAAGGCCGGAATGCTGACACCTGTTACGGAAATGGCCCGGACGATCTGATCTAAGATACTGTTGCGGCGGATGGCGGAAATGATACCAAACAGGATGCCGAAAACAGAAGCGATCACGATGGAAAACAGGGCCAGTTCCAGAGTGGCGGGATAACATCTTGCCAGATCGTCCAGTACCGGACGGCTGGTACGGATAGAGGTCCCCAGGTCAAAGTGCAGAAGATCACGGATGTAATAGATATACTGCACGATGAGCGGGCGGTCCAGACCGTGTTTTGCACGGTAGGCCGCTACGATCTCCGGATCATTTAAGGCTCTCTGGCTTAATTTGCAACCACCGGGTCGCCAGGTATCATCTTTGTAAGGATGAATACCAGGGTGGCAACGCCGAACAGCATAACTGCCAAATAAACCACACGTTTTCCAATAAATTTCAACTCTCCCATTTGGATCTGGTACCTTTCTAAACTATCTGATGTAAGTTGCCCCCCGGCGGCGGTGCCGCGGGAAAACAGCAGATTTTGATATTTTGAGTGCCCTTGTTGGGGCAAGATCATGCTTTATGCCCCCAATGGGACAAATGCAGATTTTCATGTTTCAGATGCCCCCGCAAAGGGGCACCTGGATTTTTGTTTTATTACTTTACGTTGATCTCAGTCAGATCAATAGTGTAGGAGTCAAAAATATCTACCCCATCTATCTGATTGCTTGTGAGCAATATGAGCAGGAGCCTGCGCAATTACGATGAATGGGCCGTCTTCATACATTGCGTCCTGAATATTTTCCAGAACCTGGGTGCGGGCATCATTGTCAGTTGCTTCCATTGCTTCCTGGTACATTGCAGCCAGTTCCGGTTCATTTCAGCAGTCCATCCGGCTCTCTGTCCTACAGTACCGCTGGAAGGAATTCCAGGCTGTTACGTTACGGATCGCTGTAATCTCACGCCCCAGTACATAACAGTCAAAGCCAAGAGTTCCCGTTTCTGTAAGCGTCGCCGTAGCCTGCTGCCCATGCTTCTGTTGTGATATTTACATTAATACCGATCTGGGATAAGTCATCTTTTACCTTCTGGGCCAGGTCAGTTAAAAGGATGCCTTCCATATCCAGGTCAGAAACAGTCATATCTACGTCAAAGCCGTCCGGATAACCGGCGTCAGCTAACAGCTGCTTTGCTTCTTCGATGTTAGTGTAGTCATCTGGGCGTGTTCCCTTGCTTCCCATAAATCCGTCCTGAATGATAGAATATGGAGTTAAAGTGCCGTCACCGCAGATCATGCGGATTCCGGAGTAATCTAAAGCTTTGCGGATGGCTTTCTGTACATCTGGGTTGGAAACAGGTCCGCCGTATTCTTCGTTCATGTTCATCATAACGAAACCGATCATCTTTGTGGTTCCGTTTACGATCTCTACATTTTCAGCAGATCCCAGTTCCTCTAAGGTATCATCTGTCAGATTTAATGCAACATCAATATCTCCGGTAGACAGAGTCATCATCTGGGTGTTAGCGTCTGGCTGGATCTTTAAAATGTATTTGTCTACGTTAGTAGAAGTGCCCCAGTAGTTCGGGTTCTTTTCCAGAACAACTTCCTCATCAGGAGTGTAGCTGGTCAGGATGTACATACCGCTTCCTGCACTTGCATTGTCAAGGAAACTCTGTGCAGTATCAGTGGAAGAAGCATCTTCTGCGTCAGTACCGCCATTTTCCTTTACAACAGCGCTGTCAAGGACAGCCAGAGAACTGTAAGTCAGCTTGGAAAGAATGGCACTGTCAGGCTGATTTAAGTGGAAGATTACAGTAGCATCATCCGGGGTTTCAATGCTTTCAATGGTATCGCAGATGAAAGAAGGATTTCCCTTTAAGTTCTTGGTACGGTTGATGCTGAATGCAACGTCAGCAGAAGTGATCTTATTGCCGCTTGCAAAAGTCAGGCCGTCTTTTAACTTAACAGTCAGTGTTAAGCCGTCCTCAGAAAACTCGTAGGTATCTGCCAGACAAGGCTGTGGTGTGCCATTATTTTCATAGAATTTAAACAGGTTTTCATAGCAGGCATTTACGATCAGCTGTGGGTACTTTTCGTAAACATAACCTGGATCCAGAGTGGAGAAACCGGAACCCATGGCAACGATAACGGTATTGTCGCCGGTGGCACTGCTTTCTGCCTGGGTGCTGTCAGAAGAACCTGCTGCAGAGGTGTCTGTGGATGCCTGTCCGCCGCCGCATGCTGTGCAGCCTGCTGCAACTGCCATGGAGAGGGCGAAGGCTAAGAGTTTTTTGCTTTTCATAATTAAATCCTCCTCTTAAAATAGTAAATATTGATACAGCTTTTGAAAGCTGTGATACAGCAATATTTTATGTGCTGGTTAAATTCATTTACTGGTATAAATGACATGCCACAAAATGGCCTTTTTCGATCTCTTTTAACTGCGGGATCTCTTTGGAGCAGATATCGCAGGCCTTTGGACAGCGGGTGTGGAACGGGCAGCCGGAAGGCGGATCAGAAGGACTTGGAACTTCACCTGTTAAGTGGATGCGTTCTGTCCTGTCATCTGCGTCAACCTGGGGGATACAGATAAAAGAGCCTCTGTATAAGGATGGTAACGCTTTTCATACAGCTGGTCATAAGCGGCGATCTCCACCATTTTTCCCAGATACATAACTCCTACGCGATCGCTGACCTGGTAAACAACGTTTAAGTTGTGGGAGATGAAGAAATAAGTCAGTCCCAGGCGTTCCTTTAATTCCTGGAGCAGGTTTAAGACCTGTGCCTGGACGGATACGTCAAGGGCGGAAACTGCCTCGTCACAGATAATAAGCTTTGGCTCTAAAGCCAGCGCTCTTGCAATACCGATACGCTGTTTCTGTCCGCCGGAAAGCTCATGGGGATAACGGCTTAAATGATAGGTGTCAAGGCCTACTAAGTGAAGCAGCTCCTCGATCTTTGCGTCTACATCCATGGAACCGGTCATATGGTGGATCTGGAACGGTTCCATAAGGATCTGGCGCACTGTACGTCTTGGATTAAGACATGCGGACGGATCCTGAAAAATGATCTGGGCTTTCTTACGCATCTGTTTTAAGGCTTTGCCTTTTAATCCGGAAATATCTTCCCCGTCTAAATAAACATGGCCGTCTGTAGCCGGGATCAGGCGGATCAGGGTGCGTCCCAGGGTACTCTTTCCGCAGCCGGACTCACCAACTACACCAAAGGTCTCACCTGCGAAAATATCAATCTCTGTGTGTCTTCCTGCATCCAGATCCTGCAAAGTTGAGAACCTCGCCTCTTTCACGGTTCCGTGAAAGAGAAGTAAACGTTCTGGAAGCCGCACACCTTTTTTTGCTGCCACCTGAACCACTTCCTGCCATAGTCCAGTTGCAACAGCTCGCACGTGTTCGCTATCTTTATATGCGCCAAAACCTACGCCAAGAATTGCCTGTGGAAGATTCTGGGAAACATTACTCACATATTTCAGCCACAGATCTGTCATAATATCCGACACAAAATTGGCTCTCACTGAAGTTCCTTCAAAAAGATCTAACACTGCCTGTACACGTTCTGTCGGCTCCGTATGATCCTTCTCTCCAAAGAATTACTCCGGCAATCCGGTCAAATGGAGTTCCATATGGATTGCCGTCACGGACAGCATCCAATCCGCATCAGAGAATATAACATATGCTCCATACCAATTCATT
>ENA-OQHP01000632-OQHP01000632.1-human-gut-metagenome-genome-assembly--contig:-NODE-632-length-11238-cov-6.515705_pt1 | contig 11238 bp, 11 predicted proteins | sample MGYA00242563_ERZ504717 | MGnify/ENA primary metagenome ERZ504717 (study PRJEB26092, sample SAMD00036212) | human gut metagenome | host: Homo sapiens | study: EMG produced TPA metagenomics assembly of...
ATAATATTCTTTATATTTAATTTTATAAAAATTTTATTTATATAAAATATTGAAATTTATTTCATATTGTGAATAAAATTCAAACAGATAAAGAAATTGACTTTCATGTTTATAGTATTGAACCTTAGAGGAAACTTGGACACTCTATATTTTCTTTAATTTATATTATGAAAGTTAATTATTTATAATATAATTTATCGCGTTTGGAGGAAATATTAATGTCTAAAAAAACTCTTGTCTCTGCAATTACTGCTGCTTTAGTTGTTGGTGCAGCTAGTACTACTTTTGCTGCTAATAATCCATTTAGTGATGTTCCTGCTGATAGCTGGGCTTATGATGCTGTTTCTACGCTTGCTGCTGATGGTGTTATTGATGGTTATCCAGATGGTACATATCAAGGTCAAAATACTATGACTCGCTATGAAATGGCTCAAATTGTAGCTCGTGCTATGGCAAAAACAGATCTTGAAAAAGCTGATAAAGCTCTCGTTGATAAATTAGCTGCTGAATTTGCAGATGAACTTGATAACCTTGGCGTTCGTGTTGCTGATCTTGAAAAGAAATCCGATAATGTTGTTTGGAAAGGTGAATTGCGCTACCGTTATGTTGATGCTTCAAGTGATGCTGTTAGTAAAATCACTGGTAAAAAATACAATGATAATGACACTAGCCAAGTAATGTTCCGTCTTGAACCAAAAGCTTATATTGGCGATACAGGATGGACTGCTAACGTTCGTGTCGATTATGAAATGAAAGCTGATGAAGATGCTAATGGTAAAACAGTAGTAGCTCGTGCTTATGCTAAAGGACCTATTGGACATAATACTACCGTTACTGCTGGTAGAATTCCTCTTCTTGATACTTATGGTATGCTTCTTGATGAACATATGTCTGGTGCTCAAATTGATATTGCAAGTGGTAGCGATAAAAACTTCACTACTTCTCTTTTAGCAGGTCGTTACAATCCTGGTCATGATAATCCAGATATTTTACCTGGTCAAACATTAAAAGATTTCACTGCTGATTTCTATGCAACTCAATTTAATTATAAAAGCGAAAAATTCGATGCTAATGCTATGTATGCTGTAATGACTAATATTGAAAATACTCAATCATCTGATACAAAAAATCCAAATGATAGTTTCGGTTTATGGGGCAATGCTTATACCTATGATAAAGATAAAATGAATATTTGGTCTGTAGGTGGTTTATATCGCTTCGATAATAATTGGGGCTTACTTGGTCAATATGCTGTAAATACTGAATCTGATAATTCCGATGACAAACAAGCTTATATGGCAGAACTTCAATACAAAAATGCTAATATTGCTGATCCTGGTTCTTGGGGAGCTTATGTTGCTTATCGTCATTTCGGTAAAGATGTTACTATTGCTACAACATATAAAGATGTATTTAACAATCAAAAAGGTTTTGCTATAGGTGCTAGCTATGTTCCTGTAGAAAATCTCTTAGCAAGTGTTAAATATTTCGATGGTAAAGATATCGATTCCGACACAGATGCAGATAGATTCTACCTCAACCTTGATTTCTTCTATTAATAAATTATAAATTAAATGATAAATATTTCTCTCTTAATAAAAATTAACCCCTAAAAGACAGGTTTTTTACCTGTCTTTTTTTTATAAATTAATAAAATATCCCTTAATTACTATCCATAAAATTTTTATATATTATAATATGTAAAACTTTTATATCAATGGAAAAATATTATTTATTTGTATAAAAATTCATAGGTAATTAAATATAGTACATTTTTTATTTAGTCAATACAAACTCAAACTACTGTCAATACCTATTTTAAAATTGTATATAAATTTATTTTATTGCACATACTATATATTGTGGTTAGTTTGACACTCATACGTGTATATAGTATAATCGTTGTCAGCGATAAAAAGAAAATGAATTAAAACCATGGCATAGTATATTTTGCTCATGGTCAAATATACTAGGAGTGTCAGCTTACAATGATAAAAACAATCAAGAAACGCACTGGAGATATTGTGAAATTTAATGCACAAAAAATCACAGATGCTATAAAAAAAGCTAATATGGAATCTATAGATGAGACATTTTCCAAAGAGCAATTATCTACTATTACTAATAATGTTATTAAAGCATTAAAAAATTTAAAAACACCTGGTGTTGAACAAATACAAGATGCTGTAGAAAAAGTTCTCATCGCTGGTAATTTTGCTAGCACAGCTAAAGCTTATATTTTATATCGTGCAGAACATACAAAACTTCGTCAAGCTAAAGCTGATTTAATGGATATCTATGATGAACTTACTTTTACCAAAGCAAAAGATGCTGATATCAAACGTGAGAATGCTAATATTGATGCTGATACTGCTATGGGTACTATGTTAAAATATGGCTCTGAAGGTTCTAAATACTTTATTACTAGTCATATTTTGCCAAAAGATATTGCAGTAGCGCATATGGACGGCGATATTCATATTCATGATATGGATTTTTATATGCTCACTGAAACTTGTTGCCAAATAGATTTATTAAAATTATTTAAAAATGGTTTTTCAACAGGTCATGGTTATTTACGTGAACCAAATGATATTCGTTCCTATGCTGCATTAGCTTGTATTGCTATTCAGGCTAACCAAAATGAAATGCATGGTGGTCAAGCTGTACCAATGTTTGATTATTGCATGGCTCCAGGCGTTGCTAAGACTTATCGTAAACAATACTACAAAGCTCTCGGCTATTATTTCAATGCTATGCTTGATATGAAACTTGAAGATGCTAGCCTACTTTGTAAAAAAATCGAACAAAGTCTTCCTATAAAAATCAGTATGAGCACTGCTGATAAATTTGGTAAACTTCTTGTAGATTTCTTACCAAAACATCAACGTGAACATAACTATCAAGAAATAAATGAACAAACAACTCAAATGGCTCATAAATTTGCTATAAATACTGCATGGAATGAAACTAATGCAGCTACTTATCAGGCAATGGAAGCATTTATCCATAACTTGAACACTATGAATTCTCGTGCTGGTGCTCAGGTGCCATTTAGTTCTATCAACTATGGTACAGATACATCTCCTGAAGGTCGCATGGCTATGAGAAACCTCTTATTAGCTACAGATGCTGGTCTTGGCGATGGAGAAACTCCTATTTTCCCTGTACAAATTTTCAAAGTAAAAGAAGGGGTTAACTATGAAAAAGATGACCCTAACTACGATTTATTCCGTTTAGCAATGAAAACATCTGCGAAACGCTTATTCCCTAACTTTAGTTTCTTAGATGCTCCATTCAATAAAAAATACTATAAACCTAACGATTACAACAGTGAAGTAGCTTATATGGGTTGTCGTACTCGTGTAATGGGTAATGTTTATGATCCTACTCGTGAAGTTACATGTGGTCGTGGAAATTTAAGTTTCACAAGTATTAACTTACCTCGTTTAGCAATTGAAGCTAAAGGTGATATAAATAAATTCTATAAATCCTTAGATGATATGATTGATTTAGTCATTCGTCAATTATTGCATCGTTTCAAAATTCAATGTGCTAAAATCGGTAAAAACTACCCATTCTTAATGGGACAAAATATCTGGCTTGACTCTGATAATATTGGTGAATATGACACTGTAAGTGAAGTACTTCGTCATGGTACTTTAACTGTTGGTTTTATCGGTCTTGCTGAAACATTAAAAGCTTTAATTGATAAGCATCATGGTGAATCTGCTGAAGCTCAAAAATTAGGGCTTGCTATCATTGGTCATATGCGTAAACGTATGGACGATGAAGCTCAAAAAACAAAATTAAACTTCTCTTTGATTGCTACACCAGCAGAAGGTTTAAGTGGTCGTTTTGTAAAAATTGACCGCAAAATCTATGGTTCAATTCCTGGTGTTACTGATAGAGAATACTATACAAATTCCTTCCATATTCCAGTATATTATCCAATTAGTGCTTACAAAAAATACAACTTGAAGCACCTTACCATAATTTAACAAATGGTGGTCATATAAGTTATATTGAAATGGATGGAGACCCTACAAAGAATTTAACAGCTTTTGAAGCTATTATCCGTTGCATGCATGATAACGGTATTGGTTACGGTTCTGTAAATCACCCTGTAGATCGTGATCCAGTTTGCGGATATACAGGTATTATCAATGGAGTATGTCCAAAATGTGGTAGAAGTGAAGCTGCCCATAAACGCCATGTTATTTTAAAACGTATGCGTGATAATTGTTGCAGTGCAACTTCCATTTAATTTAAATTTATAAATCAATAAAAATATTCGATAGAAAGAGTGATACAAATGTTAGTTAATGGTGTAGAAGTAAAAGTTAATGGTTTAACAGATATTACAGAAAAAGAAATCGTAAATTATATCAATTATATTAAAGAAAATTCTAGTGAAACTCTCGCTAGCCTCACTATTTCCGATGCTGGTGATGGAGAAGTCGCTCTTGACTATCGCACTCAACCTGCTCAATTTGAACGTATTCGCCGTATTACAGGTTATTTAGTAGGTACTGTAGACCGCTTCAACAATGCAAAACGTGCTGAAGAACATGACCGCGTAAAACATGGCTTAATTAAGATTGCAGGCGTTGTCAATGATTCTATTGTAGATGGTGAGGGTTTTCGCTTCACCATCTTCACTCAAGGTTGCTATCACAATTGTCCTCAGTGTCATAATCCTCAAACTCATGATGTAAATGGCGGCCATGAAGTCGATACTGATGATTTACTTTCACAAATCTGTGAAAATCCATTATTAAATGGTGTTACCTTTAGTGGAGGAGAACCTTTTCTCCAAGCAAAACCATTGGCACAATTAGCCAAAGAAGTTCATAAACGTGGTCTTAATATCACCACATTTACAGGTTATACATTAGAACAATTACAAAATATGCACAATCCTGATATCGATGAGTTACTCAATCAAACAGATGTACTCATTGATGGACCTTTCCTCATAGAAAAAAAAGACCTAACTTTACAATTTCGTGGCAGTAGCAATCAACGTATTATTGATATGCAAAAAACACGCGAAAGTGGTCAAATTGTTTTAATTGAATATTAATTTTTCAGCAATAATCTAGATATATACTTAGATTATTGCTTTTTTATATCATAATAACCTCTTAAATAAAATAAATATTTTTATCGAGAAAACTTGTATGACATATTGTTATTTTAAAGCAAAATATGTATAATAAATATTAAAGATGCTGAACGGCATTAAATCAAAAAGAGGTGTATATAAATGTTAGAAGATTTGAAAAAAATTGTTTTTGAAGCTAACTTAATGTTGCCAAAATATCATATGGTAACTTTTACTTGGGGTAATGTATCTGGTATTGACCGTGAAAAAGGCTTAATGGTTATCAAACCATCTGGTGTAGAATACGATACTATGAAAGCTGAAGATATGGTAGTTGTTGATATCAATACTGGAAAGTAGTTGAAGGTGATTATAATCCATCTTCCGATACAGATACTCATATCAAAATTTATCAGGCTTGCCCTGAATTGGTGGCGTTGTACATACACATTCCCGTTATGCTACATCTTGGGCACAAGCTCGCCGTGATATCCCTGCACTTGGCACAACTCATGCTGATGATTTCTATGGACCTATTCCTTGCACACGTCCTATGACTGCTGAAGAAATCGCAGGCTCCTATGAAGCTGAAACTGGTAATGTTATCGTTGAAACATTCAAAGAACGCGGTATCAAAATGATGGACGTTCCTGGCGTTATCGTATATTCTCATGGTCCTTTCACTTGGGAAAAAGACCCTATCAAGCTGTAAAAAAAGCTGTTGTTCTTGAAGAAGTAGCTATGATGGCTTATCATGCTGTAACTATTGGCAATAATTTTGAACCAATGCAACAAGAATTATTAGATAAACATTATCTCCGCAAACATGGTGCTAATGCTTATTATGGTCAAAAAAGAAATAGTATATAATAAATAATAATATATAAAGTAAAAACCACTTGTTAAATAATACGATTTATCAAGTGGTTTTTATTTTGTCAATTTTTTCTAAAACTATACTTAAATTAAATGTTATAATATATTTATTTCTAAAAAAATTATTTTTTAAGGAAGTGTTTTTGTGATTGGTCTTGGAACAATTGCCAACACTATCGCTGTTATTATCGGTGGTGGTATTGGTTTATTTTTGAAAAAAGGCATAAAAAATCTCTACAAGATTCACTATTACAGGCTATGGGAATAGCTGTTTTATTCATTGGCATAGGTGGCACACTTTCTCAAATGCTTGTATTTAAAGATGGTCATTTAGAAACTACAGGTACCATGCTGATGATATTTTCTTTATTAATCGGTACTTTAATTGGAGAAATCATTAATATTGAAGCCAAACTAGAAAAACTCGGCGAATTTGCTCGAAAAATCTTACATGCTGATGAACAATCAAAATTCGTTGATGCTTTTGTAACAGTTACGCTTGTAATTTGTATTGGTGCTATGGCTATTATTGGCGCACTCCAAGATGGTCTATCTGGTGATTATAGTTTACTTTTGACTAAAGCCATTTTAGATGGTGTCATTTGTATGGTTTTTGCTTCAACTATGGGAGCTGGCGTTTTACTTGCGGCTTTGCTTTATTTATCTATCAAGGACTGATTACTTTATGTGCTAGTTTTATATCACCTTATCTTACAACTGCTATGATTAATGATATTTGCTATATTGGCAATATTTTAATCACTATTATTGGTATAAATTTAACATTTAATAATATAATTCATATTCGTGTTGGTAATATGCTTCTTGCTCTTATAGTGCCAGTAGTTTATCATATATTTAGTTAATAATTTATATTGGAGGAAAATTTGTGGAAAAAATAAATAAATTAAAGGTGCTTTATATGGTGCAATTATTGGTGATGCTCTCGGTGCACCACTTGAATTCATGCCTCAAGAACAAATCAAATCTCAATTCGGCAAGATTACAGAAATGATTGGTGGCGGTTGGTTACAAGTTCAACCAGGCGAAGGAACTGATGAAACAGCTCTACTTCTTGCTACTGCTTATGGAATTATGAAAAATCCTGAAAATCCATTTGCTGAAATCGGCAAGAATTTCATAAAATGGGCTATCAGCAGACCAAAAGATATCAGTGATACAACTCTTCGCAGTATTGATAAAACAATGTCTAAAGGTCATGGTAAACATCTTATTCCTAAAGCTCGTTGGCAAGAGTCCGCTGGACAAGTAGATTTATTCAGCAATCGCGGTAGTGTAGATAATGGTGCTATATTAAATACTTTATATCCTGCACTTTATTATACTGATGAATTCAATGCTGTTACTACTGCTCTTGATATCACTAATATGACACATGTAAATACTCAATCTGATAACGCTTGCCGTATTTACGCTCAATTGATTTTCCGTATTTTGAATAACAATATCACTAAAGATGATATGGATAAAATGATTGATAATACTATGTATTACGATTATAAAAATGAAGAAATTCAACCAACAGCTTCTGCTTACGATAGCATTATAGCTATGCTTCATGCTTTTATGCCTACAGATAATTTTGAAGATGCTGTACTGACTGCTATTAACTTTGGCGGTGATAGTGATACTATTGGTGCTATTACAGGTGGATTAGCAGGCTGTTACTATGGTTATGATAATATCCCAACTCGTTTTATTGAAGCTATTCCTTCTGATATCAAAAAATGCTCGATACTATTATTGAAGCCATTCCAAACTAAAAAAATATCCTTATAGATAGAAATTCTATTTATAAGGATATTTTTATTTATTTCTTTAACTTTATAAACTCTTACTTCATAAGAACGCAATAATGTTGCTTCACGATTTCCATAAGTAGATGCTAGTAATGTTGCACCTTTTAATTCTGGTATTTTATAACCGCGAATTTTTGCTGTTGTATTAGCGATAACAATAATGCGTTCTGATTTATCTTTAGTTGTACGTGCATAAGCATATATACCTGGACTATATGATAATAATTCTTCATAATCGCCTTCAATTAATGCTGGATATTGCTTACGTAATTTTATTAAATTTTTATAATAATTAAGTACAGAATTTTCATCTTCTGTTTCTGTTTCCACATTCAAATTAGGATATTCATCATTGAGTGGTAACCATGGTCTGCCAGTAGTAAAACCTGCTTTAGAGCCACTATTCCATGTCATTGGACTGCGTGCATTATCTCTACTGTATTTCCAAACACCTTTCATAGCTTCTTTTGGTGTCAATTTATCTTTTAGTGCCAATTCATATTGACCAATAGATGAAATATCATTATACATTTTAATTGATGGCCATTTTATATTTGTCATACCTAATTCTTGACCTTCATAGATAAATGGTGTTCCTCTCATAGTCAATAAAATTGTAGCAATAAATTTAGCTGCTAATTTTGTATCTGTTCCCTGTGGGAAGAAATAATTTGTGCAACGTGGTAAATCATGATTTCAAAATAAACAGGTACCCAGCCATTATCTTTTGTAGCTTCTTCATCTTCTGTGAAACATTTTCTAATATCGATTAATTTCCATGATTTGCGTTTATGCCATGTGCAATCTTCATCAAAACCTAAGCGAATATGGCTAAAATCAAAGGACATATCAAATGCACCATTTCGCCAATCCATTTATCAAAATCACTTGGATAAACACCATCTGCTTCTGCTACTGTAAATATATCTGCTCTATCAAAAACTTTTTCTCTAAATTCATGTAGAAAATCTAATATACCATCTTGATAAGTTGTAGCTTTAGCGATACTAGCTAAATTATCTGCTCCATCTACTGGTAAATCTTTAAATTCACTAGGTTTTTTAATATATACAATCGCATCAATTCTAAAACCACGAACACCTTTATCTAACCAGAAATTAGCTGCATCAAATAAAGCTTGTCTAACTTCTTTATTTCCCAATTTAAATCTGGCTGAGCGCTAGCAAAAGTATGCAAATAATATTGATTTGTTTTTCATCAAGAGTCCATGCTGAACCACCAAAAATACTACGCCAATTTGTAGGAGCAGAGCCATCTTCTTTACCATCACGCCAAATATACCAATCACGTTTAGGATTATCTTTGGAGCTTCTAGACTCTTCAAACCATTTATGTTTATCTGATGTATGGTTAAATACTAAATCCATTACGATTTTTATATTGCGTTTATCTGCTTCCGAAATGAGTCTTTCCATATCTTCCATAGTCCCATATTCTTTAGCTACACTACAATAATCAGAAATATCATATCCATTATCAACAAGTGGTGAAGGATAAATCGGACAAAGCCAAATAGCACCCACACCTAAATCTTGCAAATAATCTAATTTACTAATAATACCTGGAATATCTCCAATACCATCGCCGTTACTATCACAGAAAGATTTAGGATAAATCTGATATACAACTGTTTTTTGCCACCATTTTAATTCACCCATCATTTCCACCTCTATTTTTAATTAATCTAAGAAAAGCAGGTACTATTTGTACCTGCTTATTTTTATAAAATATCAATTATTTTGCAGCATTTAAAACTTCTTCTGTAATATCAACAGCAGTAAATAAAGCTACATCAGAAGTAATAACTACGCTATATCCATGTTCTTGAGCTACTTGTTTAATTGCATTATTAATTTTTTCCTGTACTGGTTTTACTAAATTAATCTGTTTTTGTCTTAAATCAGTAGCTACTCTTGCACGAACTTTTTGAATATCTGCAGGACTCATTTTTTCGTTAACAGATTTCTCAAATTCTTTTTGTGCTTCTTCAGTAAGTTTATTCATATTTTCCTGAATGGATTTACTTTCTGGAATATTAGCTAATACGTACTGATAATTAATAGTAGCAACACTTGCTGTTGTAGCTGGCTGATATACTTCAGCAGCAGAAGCAGTTCCTCCTATTCCTAGCATAAATAATGCCGAACAAATCATTGCTAAAAGTTGCTTTTTCATTTAAATGCCTCCTAATATGAACATTAAGTCATTAGTGTTATTATAGCATAAATATATCTAAATCGTTATATATTATTTATTATAAATTAATTAAAAATATTACTAAAAATTTCATTAGCTTTTTACAATTGTACGATTTACAGCAAAACATTTCTTATGATATCTTATACCAAATATCAAACATTAAGAAAGGATTTATTATGTATAACTTTATCCGAAGATAAAATCAAAGCAAATCAAGGTAAAAAATCGTCAAACAAAAGAAAAAGCTACTATTGAAGCTGAAAAAGTTTTATATTTATGTCTAGAACAAGGATTGAGCTTTAAAATATCTCAAGGTTGTGTACTCACCTTAGCACCACCATTAATTATTTCTCCTGAGGAGTTAAACCTTGCTATGGATAAATTAGAATATGCTCTAACACAAGTTTTTAGACATAATATTTAAATAAAAAACTACTATAGAATTTAGAAATTAAATCTATAGTAGTTTTTATTTTATTAAATTGTTGTATTCTCACCGATTAAGCCAATAAAGCCGCCATCTTTATCTACGCCACTTTCACTATGTCCAATAAGCCATTTATTAGCAGCAAAAAGTAATTGATTTTCACCTTTATTTTCAACTGGTTTTACCTGCAATGGAAGATTAGTTCCTTTTGGTAAAACTACACCACAACGAAATTCTTCATTATTTTCTTTGCATGGTGCATAGTGAAGAGTTGTCGCATAAAGTTCTACTGCTGTACCTGCTGGTACAAAGAAGCACTCTATATTTTTAGTTTCATAAGTATTATTTGTGTAATCGATATCTTGCTGACGACCAAGCATCAAAATTAAATCTGTAGCTGCAATATCGATTTCAGAAGAACGATGATATTCTACTGCATTTAATTTATTGTTATAGCCACTGCAAAAACCAAATTCCACTTCTAATCCGCCATAAACTTCATCTTGCATCTGTTTAAATAAAGGCAATGCTTCTAAATCCGCATCAGAAGGTTCATATACTACACCTTCTTTAATAGCTTCTTTTGCTTTCATTGTTGCTACAAATTCAGCAGTATCAACGTCTAAAACTCTACCATATTGCTTGAATTCAATATCATGTACACTTTCATTATCTTTACCGTTGCCAAAAATCTATAAAAATATAAAATTGTTTATTTCCTTCTTCATTGAATCCGATTTTGCCGTAGCTACTTCGTTTTGATATGATTCTCCAAAGGCTTAAATTCG
>ENA-OQHP01000633-OQHP01000633.1-human-gut-metagenome-genome-assembly--contig:-NODE-633-length-11231-cov-1.476855_pt1 | contig 11231 bp, 17 predicted proteins | sample MGYA00242563_ERZ504717 | MGnify/ENA primary metagenome ERZ504717 (study PRJEB26092, sample SAMD00036212) | human gut metagenome | host: Homo sapiens | study: EMG produced TPA metagenomics assembly of...
GGTTTACTTTAAACTCAGCGACACCGCCGTTATGGAATACAAGGTATTTGGCATCGCTCACGCTGTTGGGCAGGCTTTGATAGGAAACGTATACAGCATATTCTCCGGTTTCCGGGATGTCGGGAACCCACTCGGCAAAGGCTTTGTTTTTCTTCTTTTCAGTTTGTGCAAAGCGGGCTGTACCGTCATGAAAAGGGTTTTCTCCTTCCGTGTAGATACGCTTCTGTTGTGCAAATCCAGGCAGAGCGGTTTTTCCCACTGTGCTTTTCTGCTCTTTACCTCAAGATAGAGGGAGTTTGTGGTGTTCCGGTTGTCATCGTTGTCTACAATGATTTCCTGTTTTTGCGTGTCCCGTTCGCGAGGGGTGAATACGTTGGCTCCCGCATTTTCCAGCATCGGGATGAGGTAAGGCAGGATGAACGATTGTGTGAATTGGTCTTCGGAGGTACAGAACAAGCGCGGACGCTGCCAACCCCATTTGTCTTTGTTATTGATGTAGTATTTTCCGTGACTTTGCCACAGAGCGATATGGCGTCCCTCCAGTCCGCGGGTTATTTCAAAAGGACGGGATGTACGGGTCACCCAGGGAGCATCTTTATAGTGTATATCGGTAAACAGGCGGCTCTTGTCTTTTTTTCCGTTTCTGTATGTGTTGGGAATAAGTTCGTTGATGGAATGTCCGTCTGTAAAGACAGTAATGTCGAAGTAAGTTACGGGACCCGGAAGAATTTCTTTGATGTCCCGGTAAATTCTGTTCACCGTTTCCGGCCGGAAGGGCTGGTAGGAGAATGTATTATCGGCATAGATGCGGATTGTTTTCGGTGGAAATCGATAAGTACACTGTCGAGTCGGCATGTACCGATATTGACATTGACAGGGATATACGTTTGGAAAAAGGCCTGCAGCCGTTCCCGAACGGCCTGTTCTACGTCTTGTGAAAAGACAGAACCAACTCCTGCGAGCAGGAACAATATGGATAAATATAGTTTTTTCATGTCCGATGGTTAAGTACCGTACAAAAATACATAAAAAAGAGTGAGAAGTTCATCACTTCCCACTCTCTTGTTTCTATTTAGCAAACATTTACAGCGGAATGTATTCTACGAATGCTTCCATAGCTTCGTAGGATGCCAGACCCAGGCTGTCGTACAATGCAGCTGTACCGCGGTTGCGGTCTTCGCTTCGTTGCCAGAACAGACGTTCGTCGTTGCCCAGGAATGGTGCGCTCTCCATCTGGCTTTGGTGCTTCAGGATAGAGTTACGTTTCGCACGTAATTCTTCGGGACTGATGGGCACTGCCATTTCAATGTTCTCGATTTCCCATTCTGCCATGCACCGCGATACATCCAGATGCGGCAATCTTTCAGCCATTTGGCTCCTTCTTCCTTTTCAAGGTCGATAGCTGCGAATACGGCATCCGTACAAACACGGTGTGTGCCGTGTGGGTCGGCAAGGTCGCCGGCAACGAAGATTTGGTGGGGTTTCACTTCACGCAATAGGTTGCGTACGATTTCCACATCGGCTTCGCTGATGGGGTTCTTCTGAATCTTACCAGTTTCATAGAACGGCAGGTCGAGGAAATGGCAGTGATCCAACGGGATATTATTATAGGTACATGCCGTACGCGCTTCACCGCGGCGAATCAGTCCTTTGATAGTCAGGATGTCGCGGGTGTCCATATCACCGTCTTTCTTATCTTTCAGATAGTTGCGGATTTCGGTGTATTTTTCGTTGATAACTTGGTCCTCACTGTTGTTAAAGAGTTGGTTGAAACCGTTGATGAAGTGCAGGAAACGGATTACCTCTTCATCGCCTACGGCAATGTTGCCGGAAGTCTCATAGGCCACATGTACGTCATGTTTCTGTTCTACCAGTCGGCGGATAGTACCTCCCATGGATATGACATCATCGTCCGGATGCGGAGAGAATACAATGACACGTTTTGGATACGGTTTCGCACGTTCGGGGCGATAAGTGTCGTCTGCATTCGGCTTGCCGCCCGGCCAACCGGTGATGGTGTGTTGCAGATCGTTGAAAATCTTGATGTTTACATTATAGGCAGAACCGTAGAGGCAAGCAACTCACTCAGACCGTTTTCGTTATAATCTTTGTTAGTCAGTTTCAGAATCGGCTTTCCGGTCAGTTGGCACAGCCAGACGATGGCGCTGCGAATCAGTTTGTCGTTCCATTCGCAGGAAGTCACCAGCCAGGGACGTTGGATACGTGTCAGATTGGCGGCTGCCGAAAGGTCGATGGCGATATGGGCATTGTTATGGGTTTGAAGATAAGAGGCAGGAATTGTATCCGTTACGTTACCTTCCACACATTCTTTTACCATTTTGGCTTTTTCCTCACCCCATGCCAGCAGATATACTTCTTGGCGGAGAGAATCGTGGCTACACCCATTGTTATGGAACTTACCGGTGTGCTTTCAATGCTTCCGAACATTTTGGATGCTTCGTTGCGTGAGTCACTGTCCAGCAAAATCAATCGGGTGGTGGAGTTCAGGCGTGAACCCGGTTCGTTGAAACCGATATTACCGACACGTCCGATACCTAATACAGCTATATCAATGCCGCCGAAACTTTCGATACGTTGCTCGTACAAACGGCAATATTCGAAAATAGTATCTTTGGCGATAGTACCGCTGGGGCTGAATACGTTCTGCATGTCAATGTCTACGTGGTCGAGCAGCATTTCCTTTAAAGAATTGAGGTTGCTGTTCACAGCGTCTGAAGCAACGGATAATATTCGTAAAGGTTGAATACCACTACATTGCGGAAACTCAGTCCTTCTTCTTTATGCATGCGCACAAGGCCGAATAGACATTGCGCGGTGAGTTGCCGCCAGCCAGTGCCAATACACAGAAGCGTCCGGCCTTTTGCTTGTCACGAATCATCTGTGCGATGTCCAATGCAATTTGGTTGGCTCCTTCTTCGGGAGACTCGTAAATGTCTGTCGGAATTTTCTCGAGACGTGTCAGTACCGATCGCTCGAAAGCGTTCTCCGGTCTGTAGTACCTGGGGGATACTCTATTCAGAGTAATTTGAGAACTAAGATTGGTTTTCATACAATATTTGGTTATTAATAAATGATTAAAGCTGTTCGCTTGTTCAAAACTTAACAAAAATACGAAAAACAAAGTTCATCCGCATGATGTTGGGATAAATTTTATGATAAAGTATCGGTTTCAGGCACTAATTTACCCATTGCCCATACTGCTCTATCTTCAATCTTCGTCCATTACGATAATATCGGCATCTTTCCCTTTTTGGAGCGAGCCTTTACGGTCGTATACACCATGATGCGTGCCGGTGTTTCGGATACCATTCGTGCGGCGTCTGCCAGAGGTATATCGGCTTTCTGCACCATTGTACGTATCAGCCGGTCCATAGTAGCCACACTGCCGGCAAGGGCGGAGTGGTCCGCAAGCTTACAGACTCCGTCTTCAATGATGACACGCGGGTCGAAAGCTTCTTTGCTGTCGCTGGCCGCACATGCCAGGCATCGGTGATGGCGCACATCCGTTCCACACCTTTTATCTTGTAGACCAGGCGCAGGATTGTGGGCGGTACATGGATACCGTCGGCTACAACTTCCACAGTCATGTCGTCCATGAGGTAAATGCTCTCCACAGTGCCTTCGTATTTGTATTCACGGCGTTTGTGGAATCCGGGCATTGCACTTATAGAATGTGTAGCATGTGTGTATCCGGGCTTCATAGGCTGTACGTATGTCCTCAAATTCGGCTTGTGTATGGGCTACCGAAGCCAAAATGCCTTTTCCGGTGATATATTTTCCGAACTGCATGGCTCCGGGTAATTCGGGAGCAGCATCCAACGCTTGATGCAGTGCCAGTTTTCCACGATAGGAATGTATTCGTTAGGGTCGGGATTCTTGATGTTCTCGGGCATCTGTCCGCCTGCCATCGCCATGTTCAGATAGTGGCCTTCGAGGTGCAGACCCAGTATAGGACTGTCTTTTTCCGCCATCATCTTCGTACAAGTCTCTGCCGCCTGTTCAATCATCGGTACGGTAGAAGAGGACAGAGTAGGGAATATGCTGGTAGTTCCGTATTTCATGTGGGTTTGGACCGCACCGCGGAAAGCGTCTTCGGTACATTCCATAAAATCGCGTCCGCCACCGCCATGTGCATGGATCTCTACACCGCCGGGCAGTACATACATTCCTTTTACATCAATCAGTTGTGCACCGATAACGGCGAGGTCGCAATTGGTTACTTCTAAAATTTTCCGTCTCTGATGAGTACGGAACCGTCCTTGAGCCAACCTTGAGGGGTCAGAATACGTGCGTTGATAAGTTGAGTCAACATAGGATTTAGGGGTTAGTGTTAATAAATTAATTGTTTCAGTCGTCAGATATTATTTCAAAGGACAAAAATAACTACTTTTTAGGTAAGATGCACTCCATACATTTAGGTATTTCTATTAAATACTCTAATTTAATACGTAATGTTTAAAGAAATACCTGTTTAATATCTTTTAATCAGGATGATGGTAAGCGGGAACTTTATTTTCGTTATTTTGTTTTACTTATGATAAACTTAATAAAACGATGGATTATGAAAACATGGAAGTAGAAGCGGCTATTATTGCCGTTGGTATGGTACTGCTGGGAGTGATAATTAAATGGGGTATAAATGATTTTATAGATAAAGAACGTATTGTCAGTGTAAAAGGGTTGGCTGAGATGGAAGTTCCTGCTGATAAGGTGATATGCCCTTGATGTATAAAGATATAGGGAATGATCCGTCGCTGCTTTATGCCAATATGGAACAGAAAAACAAGGCAATTTGTGAAATTTTTGGAAAGCAACGGCATTGCTAAGGAAGAAATCAGTATTGCCCCTCCGGAGTGATAGATATGCAGGCCGAACGCTATGGAAATCGTGATATTGCTTATCGGTATAATGCTACATCAGTCATTACGGTTACTTCAAAAAATGTAGATAAGGTACGGAAACTGATGTCGGAACAGGCTGAACTGTTGAAACAGGGTATTGCTATCAGTGGAGGTGATTATCGCTATAATGTGGTGTATGAATTTACAGGCTTGAATGATGTGAAACCGCAAATGATAGAAGAAGCTACGAAAAATGCCCGTGCCGCTGCCGAAAAGTTTGCAAAAGACTCAGACAGTAGCCTGGGTAAGATACGGAAGCTTCGCAGGGACAATTCTCCATATCGGACAGAGATGCCAATACGCCTTATATTAAAAGTATACGGGTAGTGACTACTGTGAATTACTATCTGAGACGATAGTGAATGAATCCGCATCTTTCCATGCCGGAAATTTGTTTCTGAATTCTTGTAGTGCGGAAAGTTCAAGAGTAGCCGTAGCTGTTCCTTCTTCATGGTCGGGCACTTGAATCTGCATTTCACCTTTGTATGAGTAGATTGCGCTGCCGCCGTTATAGGAGAAGCTATTACCGTCTTTACCGATACGGTTTACACCGCAAACGTAACTGATATTTCCAATGCCCGTGCCTGTAAAAGTATGTCCCAGACTTACGTCGGGGTACAGGCCAGTTGGCAACGTAAATCAGGAGGTCGTATTCATTGCCTGTATTCCGGCTCCATACCGGAAAGCGCAGGTCGTAGCAGACGAGTAGCAGTATATTCCAACCTCGATACGAAATTATGATACGACGCTGCCTGCCGTGAAATTATCTGTCTCGTTGCCCATGCGGAACAGATGTCGTTTATCGTAAAAATAAGCTTCCCTTCGGGAGTGAGGAAAAAGGCGCGGTTGTAATAGGTAGAGTTTTTGTAGGATAATGGATTGCTTTCAGATGAAACAAAATTCTCTTCACAAGCTATGTAGCTTCCGGCAATAGCTATCTGATATTCTGAAGCCCATTGGCGTAGTGTTGTAATTGTATTACCTGTTACCGGTTCTGCCAATGTGCCGGTGTTCATGCTGAAACCGGTAGAAAAGGTTTCCGGTAAAACAATAATCTCCGTCGCTCCGCGAAGAGCTTCCAGCTTTTCGTCGAAGACGGCGAAGATTGTCTTGTTTATTCTCCCAAGCAATATCCATTTGTAGGATACTGACACGCAGTCGGTTCATTTTAGTAAACAGTTGCTATCGGTTGTCTTTTAATTTATTCCAACGGAGAAATTCTCAGGAATTTTTCCGCGAAAATCTTTAAAATAGAGCTTTATTTCATACATGTCCTTCTCAAAGTCTCCTGTTGGCATTATTGCCTTGGTGGAAGTTATAGTCTTGGTAGGATAATCTATACCGATAAGCATGATAGGAACTTGTGCTTTCAACGCAATGAAGTAAAAACCTTTTTTCCAGTTAGGGTTGGATTTGCGCGTACCTTCCGGAGTAATGGCTAAATGAAACAGTTTGCTTCCGGCAATCTGTTTGCCATCTGGTCTACCAAAGATGTGTTCCTGCTTCGGTCTACCGGTATGCCGCCGATAGCTCTGAATATCAATCCCAAAGGGAAAAACCACTCTTTCTTCATCATAAAGCTGGTTTTTCGTCCGATGGCACCATAAAACAGTTTGCCGATAAACAAATCCCAGTTGGATGTATGTGGCGCTGCACAAATGACACATTTGTCATAGTTGGGCACTGTTACATTTGTTTTCCAACCTAACAGGCGATAATAGATAAAACTATATAGTCTTTTCTTCATTCTTATTATTTAAGTTTGCCGATAGCTTCAATGATTGAGTCTACTTTTGCATTAAAATCAGAACGGAATTTCTTGTAGTAACCTTTTACATTTCCCGGTTCGGTATGGCTGATACGGCTGATGAATTCATCTTGCATTTTCAGAATTTCACCCATTAGTTCATCGGCTTTCTTCTTGTCTGTTCCGGGTACATACAGACTGTTCATAAGGCATTCGGCGAATAATTCACCGGCGATATAATTGACGTTCTTTTTTCAATGCTTTTCTACTTGCCATAATCTTTACTTTTTATGTGAATGAATAGTGTTATTTTCGGTAAAGATAGTGTTTTTTCTTCATGAGTTGAGTGGAAAAATGAAAATTTATGTGTTTTTAATGAGAAATAGTTCGTGGAATAATTCTACATTTGTGGAGATTTTCTACAATGTGAGTGTGGAAAGCAGGTGGAATATTACTACTTATATATATGTTCATGTCTGATAACTAAACTATTATATAATAAAGAATACCCTTTGTCCTGCTTTGGCATTGCGTTTGCTTTGAATGGGAAATAGGGTTAAATTAAATAAACAAACAAGCATGAGACTATTTTTACAAAAAAAGAATTAAAGCTGAGAAAGAAACGGGTGATAATGATGATAGCCTGCATGACAGTGCTGCTTGCCGGTTATCTGATATTGACTTGGCCCAAGAAAATTCAGCCGGAATTACCTACTGTTATTGTAGAACCTGCCGAAGTGGGTGATGTGGAAATTTTTGGTGAGTATGTAGGTCGTATACGTGCACAACAGTTTGTGGAAGTCCGTGCACGTGTGGAAGGCTATTTGGAGAGTATGCTTTTTGCCGAAGGGACGTATATAACTAAAAACCAGGTTTTATTTGTTATCAATCAAGACCAATATCGTGCAAAGGCTGACAAGCCCGTGCACAGTTAAAGAAAGATGAAGCGCAGGCGTTGAAAGCCAAACGGGATTTGGAACGTATTCGTCCTTTGTATGCACAGAATGCTGCCAGCCAGCTGGATTTGGATAATGCGCAGGCTGCTTATGAAACAGCCGAGGCTTCTGTTGCTATGAGTCAGGCCGATCTGGACCAGGCGGAATTGGAACTGGGGTATACCATTGTGCGTTCTCCGCTATCAGGGCATATCAGTGAAAGAAATGTGGACTTGGGAACATTGGTAGGTCCCGGGGCTAAATCATTGCTTGCTACCATAGTAAAAAGTGATACGGTATTGGTAGATTTCAGCATGACCGCATTGGACTATCTTAAAAGCAAAGAGCGCAATATAGAGATAGGCCGTCAGGATTCTACCCGCTCTTGGCAGCCTAATATCACGATTACTTTGGCTGATAATACTGTTTATCCTTACAAAGGTTATGTCGATTTTGCAGAACCGCAGGTTGACCCGCAAACTGGTACGTTCTCCGTTCGTGCCGAAATGCCTAATCCGAACAGAGTATTGCTGCCCGGACAGTTTACGAAAGTAAAACTGTTGTTGGACGTACGCGAAGGTGCTGTGGCAGTTCCTCAAAAGGCCGTTACCATTGAGAAAGGCGGTGCTTATATATATGTAATGCGCCGCGATTCGACAGTTGAAAAGCGCTTCATTGAATTAGGACCTGAGTTTGGTAACAATATGGTTGTTGAACGCGGACTGGCGGCAGGCGAGCAGGTAGTGACGGAAGGTTTCCATAAACTTACTCCAGGAATGAAAGTGCGTGCACAAGCAGCTGCTCCCAAAAAGGAAGATGAGCAGCCGGCAGATTCTTTGAATAAGAAAGCCGCTTCTGAGAATAAAGAAAAGGATAAGAATCTCTCAAAGTAAAATAACAGTATGAAAGTAAGTTTCTTTATAGACCGCCCTGTATTCTCGGCGGTGATATCGATTGTGATTGTAATTGTCGGTATCATCGGTCTGACTATGCTTCCGGTGGATCAATACCCACAGATAACACCGCCCGTTGTGAAAATCAGTGCATCCTATCCGGGGGCAAGTGCGCTGACTGTGTCACAAGCAGTGGCGACTCCTATCGAACAGGAAATAAACGGTACTCCGGGTATGTTGTATATGGAGTCCAACAGTTCCAATTCCGGTGGCTTTTCGGCAACCGTGACCTTTGATGTATCTGCCGATCCGGATTTGGCTGCCGTGGAAATTCAAAACCGTATAAAGCTGGCGGAAAGCCGTTTGCCTGCGGAAGTCATTCAGAATGGTATTTCGGTAGAAAAGCAGGCTCCCAGCCAGCTGATGACAATCTGTTTGACTTCCAATGATCCGAAATTCGACGAAATCTATCTGAGTAACTTTGCTACTATTAACGTACTAGACCTTTTACGCCGTATTCCTGGTGTGGGACGTGTGTCTAATATCGGTAGCCGTTACTATGCCATGCAAATCTGGGCCATGCCAGACAAACTGGCAAATTTCGGATTGACTGTTCAGGATTTGCAGAATGCTTTGAAAGACCAGAACCGCGAATCGCTGCCGGTGTTTTGGGACAGCAGCCGGTGCAAGGTTTGGACATTACAATTCCTATTACAACGCAAGGTCGTTTGAGCTCGGCAAAGCAGTTTGAGGATATTGTGGTCCGTGCCAATGCCAATGGGTCTATTATTCGTCTTCGCGATGTGGCCAGAGTGTCACTTGAAGCTTCCTCATATAGTACGGAAAGTGGTATTAACGGTGAAAATGCGGCAGTTCTCGGCATTTATATGCTTCCGGGTGCCAATGCTATGGAAGTGGCGGACAACGTGAAGAAGGCAATGGAAGAAATCAGTGCGAACTTTCCTGAAGGAATGAGTTACGAGATACCTTTTGATATGACTACCTATATTTCGGAGTCTATCCACGAGGTGTATAAGACATTGTTCGAAGCATTGGTTCTTGTGGTATTGGTAGTGTTCCTTTCACTGCAAAGCTGGCGTGCTACTTTGATACCTGTTGTTGCAGTGCCTATTTCTTTGATCGGTACTTTCGGTTTCATGCTTATTTTCGGTTTCTCGCTGAATATATTGACATTGTTGGGATTGATTCTTGCTATCGGTATTGTCGTGGATGATGCTATTGTGGTAGTGGAGAATGTGGAACATCTGATGGAAACGGAAAAACTCTCTCCTTATGAAGCAACGAAAAAAGCAATGAACGGTTTGGCAAGTGCTTTGATTGCAACCTCATTGGTGCTCTGTGCCGTATTTGTTCCGGTAAGCTTCCTGAGCGGTATCACCGGACAATTATATCGCCAGTTTACTATTACCATTGCTGTATCGGTATTGCTTTCTACAGTTGTGGCACTGACGCTTAGTCCCGTGATGTGTTCGCTTATCCTGAAGCCCGACAGCGGAAAGAAAAAGAATATCGTGTTCCGTAAGATTAACGAATGGTTGAATATCAGTAATCATAAGTATATTGGTGTTATCAGCCGCGTTATCAAGCATCCCAGACGTTTTGATGAGTGCATTCGGTATGGTATTGATAGCTATTTTCATCATTCACCGTCTGATTCCTACCAGTTTCTTGCCGGTGGAAGACCAGGGATACTTAAAGTGGAGTTGGAACTGCCGGAAGGTTCTACTTTGGAACGTACCGTATCGTGACCGATCGTGCCGTGCAGTATCTGGAGCAGAATCCGTATGTGGCTTATGTGCAGAATGTAACGGGTAGCAGTCCGCGTGTAGGAAGCAATCAGGCGCGCAGTGAGTTAACTGTTATATTGAAGCCTTGGGAAGAACGCAAAAATACCACTATCAATAAGATAATGGAGAAAGTGGAAAAGGATTTGAGGGAATACCCCGAATGTAGAGTCTATCTTTCTACTCCTCCTGTAATCCCGGGATTGGGAACATCCGGTGGCTTTGAAATGCAGCTTGAGGCACGTGGGGAAGCTACTTTTGAAAATCTGGTACAGGCAGCGGATACTTTGATGTATTATGCTCAGAAACGCAAGGAATTGACGGGGCTTTCTTCTTCTTTGCAGTCTGAGATTCCGCAACTCTATTTTGATGTAGACCGTGACAAGGTGAAGATGCTGGGAGTGCGTTGGCAGATGTGTTCTCTACGATGAAAGCTTATACGGGTTCCGTATATGTGAATGACTTTAATATGTTCAATCGTATATATAAGGTATATATTCAGGCTGAAGCTCCGTATCGTGAGCACAAAGAGAACATTAATCTGTTCTTTGTAAAAGCAGCTAATGGTGCGATGGTTCCGTTAACCTCGTTGGGTAATGCATCCTATACAACCGGTCCGGGTAGTATTAAACGTTTCAATATGTTTACTACTGCAGTTATTCTCGGTTCGGCGGCACAGGGGTACAGTTCCGGCCAGGCTATGGAGATTATGGAACAGATAGCGCGCGAACATTTACCGGATAATATAGGTGTTGAGTGGAGCGGACTTTCTTATCAGGAGAAGAAAGCCGGTGGGCAGACCGGACTGGTGCTGACGTTGGTATTCCTCTTCGTATTCCTGTTCCTGGCAGCACAATACGAAAGCTGGACTGTGCCTATTGCTGTATTGCTTTCGTTGCCGGTAGCTGCATTGGGAGCTTATTTGGGCG
>ENA-OQHP01000634-OQHP01000634.1-human-gut-metagenome-genome-assembly--contig:-NODE-634-length-11211-cov-1.542223_pt1 | contig 11211 bp, 22 predicted proteins | sample MGYA00242563_ERZ504717 | MGnify/ENA primary metagenome ERZ504717 (study PRJEB26092, sample SAMD00036212) | human gut metagenome | host: Homo sapiens | study: EMG produced TPA metagenomics assembly of...
GGTACGCCTGACGTCGGTGCTCACCGTGACCGCCGGCTGCTCGACGCCGAGCGCCGTGGTTCCTGCGCCGCAACCACACCGCCACGCATCTGCTCGACGCTGCGCTTAAGCAGGTACTGGGCGAGCATGTCTCCCAGGCCGGCTCTCTGGTGACGCCCGAGCACCTGCGCTTTGACTTCACGCACTTCGAGGCCCTGTCTTCCGAGCAGCTCAAGGCTGTCGAGGACCTGGTTAACCAGCAGATTTTCGCTTCCAAGCCGGTCGTGACCCGTGTCATGGGCATCGACGAGGCCAAGGCCGCCGGTGCTGTCGCCCTCTTTGGCGAGAAATACGGCGACGTCGTCCGCGTCGTTTCCGTGGGCGCCGAGGACCAGCCGTTCTCCCGCGAGCTCTGCGGTGGTACGCATACTGCCAACACTGCCGAGATCGGCCTATTCAAGATTATCTCCGAGTCCTCCACGGGCTCGAACGTCCGCCGTATCGAGGCCGTTACCTCTAAGGGCGCCCTCGACTACATGGCCGACCGCCTGGCACTCGTTGACGCCGCTGCCGCTGCGCTCAAGTGCCGCGTTGACGAGGTTCCCGCTCGTGTGGAGAACCTGCAGGCCGAGCTGCGCGAGACGTCTAACAAGCTCAAGAAGGCGCTGACCGGTGGCTCCTCCGACGCTATCTCCAGCGCCATCGAGGGTGCGTCGAGCTCGACGGCTATAGCTCGTCGTCGCTGAGCTCCAGGGCCTTGAGGCCGCCGACTGCGCAACGTTTGGGATACCGTGCACCAGAAGGTCGCCGGTCCCGTTGCCTGTGTTGTTGCCAGCGTGACCGAGAAGGGCACCCCGGCCCTGCTCGCCGCCGGCTCCGATGACGCCGTGAAGGCCGGTTTCCACGCCGGCAACGTGATCAAGCAGATCGCGGGTCTGGTCGATGGTCGCGGTGGCGGCCGTCCCAACATGGCCCAGGCCGGTGGCAAGAACGCTGCCGGTATCGCCGATGCCCTCGCGGCCGCCAAGACCGCGCTCGGCGCCTAAGTAGTCGCTGTGGTCGCGCTCGCGCTGGACATAGGGGAGACCAGGATCGGCATCGCCGTCTCGAGCCGTGATGGCAAGATGGCGATGCCCGTCAAGGTGCTTCCGGCCGCTGAGGTTACCGGTATGGCCAAGACGTTCCGTTACCTGGTCGAGGACTATGAGCCGACATCTTGGTAAGCGGGCGTCCCCTGACCATGGCCGGCGAGCCTGGCCCCCAGGCCGAGCGCGTTGCCGCCATAGCGCAAAAGATCGCCGACGAGCTCGATCTTCCGCTGGAGTTTGAGGACGAGCGCCTGTCCTCGCAAGAGGCCAAGCGTATCCTGCGCGAGCAGGGACTCAACGAAAAGCAGATGAGGGGCAAGATCGACATGATCGCCGCAGCCTGTTCTTGCAGACATGGCTCGATCGTAAAAACGAGGAGGTTTCGCATGTCTAGCGCTTTCGATCCGCGCCAGCCGAATCGTACACGACAGCCTGCGCCACGCCCTGTATCGTCCGGTCAGCGTCCGATGCAACCGACGCAGCGTTCGGCTCAACCTACTCGGCGTACTGCTCAACAGCCCGCCGCTCGTCCCGCGCAGCCCGCGGGCGGTTCCCGCTTAAGCAGCAGGCTCCTGCCCAGCGTACGCAGGGACAGGCACCGCAATCACGCTCCCACGCACATCATACTCATGGCTCGCACGGCGTTGCTCCGGCTACGCGCTCGAGCTATAACACGCGCGCTCGCCGTGGTGCCCAAAAGAAAAGCTCCCCGGTGCCTATGATTATCGGTGGCGTCGTCGCCGTGCTTGCGCTTGTCGCGATCGTTTTCTTTGTCGTGCCAGCTGTCAAGGGCTTTTTGCTGGTGAGGATGCGAAGTCACTGCTGGCCAGCAGGTTACTATCACTATTCCCGATGGTGCCTCGGTGACAGCATCGCTCGATTCTCTCCGAGAACCATATTGTCGAGAATCCCAAGGATTACTATGCGGCGGTCAAAAAGCTCAACGCGGACATGTCGCTTAAACCTGGCACGTACTCGTTCACGACGCTGATGGATGCGACTAAGGTCGTCCAGCAGCTCATGGAGGCCCCAATGCCGGCTCCGATGCGCTGACAATCCCCGAGGCCTGACGGTCGACCAGGTTGCCGACCGCGTGGCCCAGGCCTACGACAGTATCTCCAAAGAGGACTTCCTCAACCAGGCGAAGGCCAGCAATTATGTGAACGACTATGCGTTCCTGAAAGGCGCTGCGAACGATTCGCTCGAGGGCTTCCTGTTCCCTAAGACCTACTCGTTGGGCAAGGACCCAAGTGCCGATGATGTCATCCGAGCCATGCTCGATCAGTTCAACACCGAGTATAAATCGCTCGACTTTGCCGGTTGCGAGGCCAAGATCAAGGAGCGCTACGGCGTGGAGATGTCCGATTACGATATCATCAATCTCGCTTCCATCGTTGAGCGCGAGGGCCTCAACGCCGAGCAGCGCGCGCATGTCGCCTCGGTGTTTTACAACCGTCTTGCCGGCAAGCTCGACGGTCTGCGCTACCTCAATAGCGATGCGACCATGATGTATGTCACCGGCGGCGAGGTTACCGCCGACGACCTTCAGAGCGATAGTCCGTACAACACCTATAAGCATGAGGGCTGCCGCCCACGCCCATCTGCTCTCCGTCGCTCGAGGCGCTCAAGGCCACCCTTGAGCCCACCGACTCCGATGACCTGTATTTCTACATTACGCAGGACGAGGAGTATTTCTCGCAGACCTACGAAGAGCACCAACAGTCTTGGAATTAAACATGAGGATTTTCAGCCCCAAACGATATGTTGCCTCGGTCGACCGCATCGACCTCGATACCCTTTGGCCGATGGCAAGCGCGCATTCTGCTCGATCGCGACAACACCCTGGTGCCGCGTGATACCGAGCAGGTACCCACTGCGGTCTCCGCTTGGCTCGAGGCCGCCCATGCCAAGGGCTTTAAGCTGTGCATGGTGTCCAATAACTGGCATCGCGACCAGGTCATGGCGTCGGCGCGCGAGCTGGGGCTCGAGGCCATCAGCCATGCCATGAAGCCCGCCCCGTTTGCCCTGAAGCGGGTCTAAGCGCCTGGGGCCACGGCCGACGAGGCCGTGCTGATCGGTGACCAGCTTTATACGGACGTGTGGGGCGGTAACTTTGCCGGCGTTGACACTATTCTGGTTAAGCCGCAGGCAACCCAGGACCTGTGGTACACGCAGATCTTCCGTATCTTTGAGCGCCGGGCCCTGCGCGACCTTCCCTGCGAGGAATAGGTTTCGCCATGTCTCAGCACATCAAACACGGCTGCGACCATATCTTCTTTATCGGCTTTTTGGGTGCGGGCAAGTCGACGCTTGCGCGCAACGTGGGCACGATGTTCAAGCGTCGATTCATCGATACCGATCGTTTGGTTGTGCGTCGATGCGGCAAGTCGGTGACCGAGATATTTGAGACCGAGGGCGAGGATCGTTTCGCGAACTCGAGACCTCGGCACTCCGTTCGCTTCAAAGCGAGCGCAGCCTGCTGGTATCGTGCGGGGTGGCATCGTCGAGACGCCGGTGAACATTGAGCTGATGCACAAGATGGGTACCTGTGTGTACCTCGAAGGCGACTTTGAGGATTCGTTGCGCCAGATCCGCCGCTCCGATACCCGGCCCGATTTCCGCTCACCCGAGCATGCTGCGCGCCTGTTTGAACATCGCCGTCCGCTGTATCGCCAGGCCGCCGATATTACCCTTGATATTCGCAACAAGTCCTTCGAGGACGTTTCCTACCTTTGTGCCGAGATGCTTTTGGAGCGTGGACTGCTATGATTCGCCGTCAACTTATCAATTCCAAAACCGCAGTGTCGATGTCCGCGTCGGATTGGGCGCGTTCGAGGAGCTGTCGCGCATGTTTGCCTCGGCTGTGGGCAAACCTAAGCGGGCGATGGTGGTTTGGAACAGCGCCACATCCGAGCGTTTTGGCGAGGTTGTCGAGCATGCGCTGGTCGACGCCGGTTTTGCCGTGTCGCCGCTTGTCCTCGAGGTTTCGCCTGCCGGTGCTACGCTGGCCGATGCCGATACCGTTTTTGGCGCCCTGTCGGCTAACGGCATTACCTGCGACGATCTCGTTGTCGCTGTCGGCGACACGGCGACCTGCTCGGTCGTTTGCTGGTGTGCCAATCAGTGGTGCGGTCGCACCGAGTGCGCCTTGCTGCCGACGACGTTCGACGCCATGCTCACGGTCGCGACGACTATGAAGCCACTCGTCGCCTCGTCGGCGAATGCGCTTCCCGCTATCGCGTTCCGTCCCGAGCCGGGCTTGGTCGTGTGTGACCTCGAACTTGTTCGCGAAGCGGACCCCGAGGACCTCAAGCTCGGTTATGCGGTACTTGTTGGCACTATGCTTTCGAGCAGCAAGTCCCGTTGGAATCAGTTTACCGAGACCGTCCCCGAGATTCTCGCTGGCGAGGAAGTCGCGCTCGTCAATGCCGTTCAGTGGTCTCAGACTGCCCACAAGGACGTACTGATGGCCACGAACCCGAGCGCCGCCATGCGCTCGATTTTGGCAAGACGGGGGAGCGTACCCTGCGCGCTGCTTGGGCGATGCCGCTTCGCAGGTCCCTGCTACCAGCTGTTGTCCGAAGGTATGCGCTTTGAGGCGCGCCTAGCACATGATGCCTGCGACTTCGATATCGATTACGTCTTTGAGGTCGATGACTGCTTGGAGGACTTTGGTATCGAGGAGTTTGCCTTCGATCTGGAGCCCGCCGCATATATCGAGGAGTTCCGCAGGCAGCAGTTTGTCCGCTCGAACCGCAGTATGTTGCCGCTGCCCGCGGCACTTGGCGCCATTCGTCTAACGAGCGTTGAGGACGAGGTTCTTGAGCGCCATGCTCACGCCTACTTGGCTTCTCGCAAAGAACTTCTCTAAGTTTTATTGACATCCATCGTCTTTCGTATCATGTTGAGGTGCGGGTTTTCAATCGGTTGCGGATCGCGTGCGAATCCGTCTTTCGATCGGGACCGTCCCGCTTTTATGAGGACAACAAGAAAGGAATCTGCATGTCTGAGTTTGCTGCCGGTCCTGCCGGTCGTATCGAGCGTGTCCGTGCCCTGATGGCCGAGCGCGGCTACGACGCCATCGTCGTGCGCGACGAGGCCAACCTCCGTTGGCTCACGGGCGTGAGGGGCGTCTTCGACTACACCTTCGAGTTCCCTCACGCCGCGTTTATTACGGCCGATCAGTGCCTGTTCCACACCGACTCGCGCTATCTCAACAGTTTTGAGGAGAACACGCCCGCCTGCAGCCCCTGGGTCTACGACATGGACGAGGCACCATCCCGGCTGGGTCGCCGGCAAGATTGCGGCCAACAAATGCCGTGTCTGCGCCGTCGAGGATGACATGCAGATTAACTTCTACCAGGGTATTCAGCGTGGTCTGGAGGGCCGCTCCATTGCCTGCATGCTGCCGCTGATGCATGACGACATCCGCAAGATGCGTGCCATAAAGGATGCCGAGGAGATCGAGCTCATGCGCCATGCGCAGTCGATCACCGATGCCGCCTTCCAGCACATGCTCGGCTTTATTAAGCCCGGTATGACCGAGAAACAGGTCCGCAACGAGCTCGAGAACTTTATGTTCGCCAACGGCGCCGACAGCCTGGCCTTTGGCTCCATCGTCGCGAGCGGTCCCAACACCGCCAATCCGCATGCCGTCCCGAGCGACCGCGTGATCGAGAAGGGCGACTTGTCCTCATGGATTACGGTGCGGGCTACTGTGACTACCGCTCCGACATGACGCGCACCGTCGTGATGGGCGAGCCCACCCAGGAGCAGCTCGACCTGTACGCGCTCGTGCGCCGCACCCATGAGGAGTGCGTCGCCGCTATCCATCCGGGCGTCGAGGGCAACGACATTTTCAAGCTTTCCAAGAAGATTATCGGCGATGCCGGCTATGGCGATCGCTACAACCATGGTCTGGGCCACGGCGTGGGCATCGACATCCACGAGCTGCCTAACTTCAACCGCAGCAAGAATATCATCGAGGTCGGCTCGGTTATCACCATGGAGCCCGGCGTCTACCTGCCGGCGTGGGCGGCGTGCGCCTGGAGGACTACGGCGTCGTCACCGAGAACGGCTATGAGCCTTCACCAAGACCCCGCACGACCTGCATATTATCGATTGCTAAACCATCCATTGGGTTTTGGAGGCGGGGCGTCCGGATCGATTCGGGCGTCCCGCGTTCTCTTTTTATGCGCTCGCCGCAGCCGCCGTCTGCAAGTGTATAATTTCGCTCGTATGTAATTTGGACGTTTGTGCGTCTAGCCAATAACAAGAAAGGTCGCTATGCCTACTATCTCTACTGCCGACTTCAAGAACGGCCTCGGTCTCCGCATTAAGGACAAGGTCTACACCATCGTCGAGTTCCAGCACGTCAAGCCGGGCAAGGGCGGCGCTTTCGTGCGCTACAGACCCGCGACATCAAGAGCGGCCGCGTCGTCGAGAACACCTGCAACGCCGGCACCAAGTTCGAGAGCGTCATGCTCACCACCCGTGAGTTCCAGTACCTCTACAACGACGGCGCCGACTACATCTTCATGGATAACGAGTCCTACGAGCAGGTTCCCGTTCCCGAGGATATGGTGGGCGAGAACGCCAAGTGGCTGCGCGAGAATGACACCTGCCAGCTGCTCTTCGCCGACGACGAGCTCATGGGCGTGACCCCGCCGATGTTCATCGAGACCACCATCGTCCAGACCGACCCGGGCTTCAAGGGCGATACCGTCCAAGGTTCCACCAAGCCGGCCACCATCGACACCGGCGCTGTCATCCAGGTCCCCATGTACCTCAACGAGGGCGAGGTCATTAAGGTTGACACCCGCGACGGCAAGTTCGTCTCCCGCGTCTAGCACCATCTCTTCTAGGAGGACTCATGCCCCAGGAAATCAAGATTGACGGCATCGGCATTTCGCCCGATGTTCTGACCGCCATCGTCTCGCGCGCCGTCACGGATGTCGAGGGCATCGCCTCCGTGGGCGTCAAGGACCTTGCCACCAACCTTGTCTCCATGATGCTTTCGTCCAAGGCCCCGGCTTCCGAGCCGGCGGTCGAGGCCGAGGTCATCGGCGACAAGCTCGCGCTTACCGTGCGCGTCGTGGTGTTCTTTGGCTATCCGTTCAAGAAACTCGCCGAGGCTGTTCGCGCCGCCGTGGTTGCCGCCATCGACGCCAGGTGGGCGTCGAGGTCGAGCGCGTTGACGTTTGCATCGACGGCCTCGTTTTCCCCAAGGAGTAACCTTTGAGCCTTAAGGTTTATCGCGGGCGTACGCTTGCCCGCAGTCAGGCGCTGCAGCTGCTGTTCCAGGCCGAGGCCACGGACAGCCCGCTCGAGTGCGTCCTCGAGGGCGATTTCCTGATCTCGAAGGTCCCCTCGACCCCTACGCGCTGGAGCTGTGCCGCGGTGCCTACGAGCACATCGACCGCATCGACTGCGCCCTGCGCTCCGTCGCCAAGAACTGGATCTTATGCGCATGCCCGGTGCCGATCGCAATCTGCTGCGCATCGCCGTCTATGAGATGCGCTTCCTCACCGACGAGGAGGTCTCGGATGCCATCGTGATCAACGAGGCTGTCGAGCTTGCCAAGGCCTATGGCACCGACCAGTCCGCGTCGTTTGTCAACGGCGTGCTGGGCAAGATCGCTCGTAGCGAGGAGCTGCCGGGCGAGGACCTCTATCAGGAGCTACTGGCCGAGGACCGTGCCCGCGAGGAGGCCCAGGCCGCCGAGGCTGCCGCCAAGGTTGCCGCCGCTCAGGCTGCGGCCGGCGTTCTCGACGAGGATGCCGAGGTCGCCGAGGCCGAGACCGGTACCGTCAAGGAGTAGCCATGCCAGAGGTTCCGTCCGCAACTTCGACGAGATCTCGAACCGCTTGGACCAGATTATCGCGACCGTTCGCTCCAAGGATACGTCCCTGGAGCGTTCGCTCGATCTGTTTGACGAGGCGATCGAGCTGGGCTCCCGTGCGGTCGATATGGTCGATAAGTTTGAGTTAACGCCTCGTGAGGCCGATAAGCTCGAGCAGGAATACGATGAGGATGCGGCAAACGAATCCCAGGATAGCCAGGCCGCGTCTCCGGATACGAATGGTTGATGGCATTCATGAAACGTGTGCGTCTCGATGACGAACTGATTTCACAGGGCATCTGCGCCGATCGCGCGGATGCCCTTCGCACTCTTATGGCCGGCTTGGTCTCGAGTGGCGGCGAGCGTTTGACCTCACCGGGCCTTAAGGTGACGCCGGGCCTGCCGTTGCACGTGAAGGGTCGTATTCCCTACGTTGGGCGCGGCGGGCTCAAGCTCGAGGGCGCGCTCGATGCGTTTTGTATCGATCCCACGGGCCTTGCCTGCCTCGATGTGGGATGCTCCACGGGCGGCTTTACCGATTGCCTGCTCAAGCGCGGCGCCGCCACAGTCGTTTCGGTCGATGTGGGTCGCGCTCAGTTTGATTGGTCGCTTCGCCAAGACGAGCGCGTGACGCTCCACGAGCGCACCAACGTGACGCAGCTGCCCGAGCTCGGCTATGGCGGCTCTATCGACTTGGCTGTCTGCGACGTGTCGTTTACGAGTATCGCGAATATCATCGACGCGTGCTGGCGTGCCTGAAGCTTCGGGTTCGTTTTGCACGCTCGTAAACCCCAGTTTGAGGCGCCGGCTGCGCTGGTGGGCGAGGGCGGTATCGTGACCGACCCGCCGTCCGTCGCGATACGCTCACGGCGGCGATCGAGCTTTTTGCCGCCAAGGGCCTGTTCCCGCTCGACGTGTGCGTGTCGCCATCCACGGCGCCAAGGGCAACGTTGAGTTTTTCTTGTACGGCACGAGGTTTGCGCCCGGCGAGCGCGCCGAGGCTGAGTTGCAATCCCAGGTATCGGTTTTGAGCGAGAAGCTGCAACGCTATGAAGGTCTTTCTGGTTCCCAATTACTACAAGCAAGAGGCGGTCGAGAGCGGCTGATGCTCGAGCTTTGGCTTTCGCGCCAGGGCTACGAGGTCGCATGGGCTGCCGATCAGCGCTCCAAGATCCAGAGCGCGCCCGATGTTGACGATGCCGACTTGGTTATTACGCTCGGCGGCGACGGCACGCTGCTGCGTGCGCCCGCATTCTCAACTACCGTGAGATTCCCATTTTGGGTCTTTCCTATGGTCATTTGGGTTTTTTGACGGCCGCGAGCCCCGAGGAGCGCGACATTTTGCAGGTCGTGAGCGATGCCCTGTCCGGCGAGCTCCATGTGAGCCGCCGTGCCACCATCGCCGCCGATATTGTTTCGGTTCGCGAAGACGGCACGAAGGATGTTGTGCGCACGTTTGCCCTCAACGATATGGCGCTTACGCGCGGGCCCCTGTCCGATATGGTCGAATTTGACATCACGGTGTCCGGCCATCGTATCGACCGCCTGCGCGGTGACGGCGTGGTCGTTTCGACGGCGACCGGCTCTACCGGCTACGCGCTTTCCGCCGGCGGCCCCATTGTCGGCCCCGATTACACGGGCATGGTCTGTGTGCCCATCGCTCCGCATACCATTCAGGCTCGCGCTTTTTTGACCTCGCCGAGCGATGTCGTGGAGATCTTTATGTCCGATGACCGCCCGAGCGTTCCGGCGATCGCCATCGATGGACAGTTTATTACCTGCGATGGCACGGTCGAGAGCGTGGCTGTGCGCCGTGGTCCCGGCGATGTGCTGCTGCTTGATTATGGTCCCGAGAGTTTCTATAACTCGGTGAGCCGCGTGTTCTACGGAGTGCGTCATGATCGATGAGCTGCTGGTTTCCAACATTGCACTCATTCGCGAGGCGACGTTGGTTCCGAGCACGGGTCTAACGGTTCTGACTGGAGAAACCGGCGCCGGTAAGACCGCGCTGCTCTCGGCACTCAAGCTCATTTTGGGCGAGCGCGCGGATTCGTCGACGGTGCGCGAGGGCGAGGCACTTGCCAGCGTCGAGGCGCGCCTGTTTGATGGCCCGCATGACACGGAGGGCGTCACCGTGCGGCGCAGCTTTCTGCCGAGGGCCGCAGCCGCGTAAAAATTGACGGCCGCATCGCCAGCGTGCGCGAACTTTCGGAGCGCGTCGGTGTGATGATGGATCTTTGCGGTCAGCACGAGCACCAGCGCCTGCTCGACCCGGCGCATCATGTTGCCATGGTCGATGCCTGGGCAGGCGCCCGGCACTCGAGGCGCTCGAGCACTACCGTGCTTGCTTTAAGGCATCGCGTGCGGCTGCCAAGGAGGTCCGTCGCGTCGAAGAGGCCTCGCGTGCGCAGGGGAGTCGCGTTGAGGAGGCGCGCTTCGCCCTGGAGCGCATCGCCGATGTCGACCCCAAGCCGGGTGAGTATGAGGAGCTCGAGGAGCTGCTGCCGCGCTCCGAGCATGCTGAGGTGTTGGTGGCCACGGCCAACGATGCCCATGCATCGCTTGCAGCTGAAGGGGGAGCGCTCGATGCCGTGAACAGTGCCGTGGCGGAGCTTTCCCGCATGGCGGCCGTCGACCGCAAGCTGGGTGATATCGCCGATGCGCTTTCGGATGCCTGTATCTCGCTTGAGGATTGTGCCAACGAGCTGCGCACCTATCGCGATGGGGTCGCCTTCGATCCGCGCGAGCTGGCTCGTATGCGCGAGCGCTATTCCGATCTTAAGGCCCTACTGCGTCAGTGGGGGCCCACCATGGACGATGTCTTTGCCATGCGCGACCGCTCACAAGAGCTGTTGTCGCTGGTCGATGATGGTGATGAGCGGATCAAGAAGGCTCGCGAGGCGCTCGGGTGTGCCGAACGCGAGCTTTTGCTGCTGCCAAGCGCTTAAACGCGTGCGGAATACCGCAGCCCCTCGCTTTTGCCACGAGGTTGGCCGTCAGATGGCGCGCCTGGAGATGGGCGACGCCGAGCTCGTTTGGGAGTCGCGCGATCTTCCGCGTGCCGAATGGACGCTGGCGGGGCCTTCGAGCTATGAGCTTTTGTATCGCAGTGGTGCCGGATTGACGCCGCGCCCCCTGCGCCGCATTGCGTCGGGCGGCGAGCTGAGCCGCGTCATGCTGGCGAGCAAGGTTCGTTCTCGGTAACGCGGACGGCGTGGATACGCTGGTGTTCGACGAGGTCGAATGCAGGTGTCGGTCGGCTCTACCGCACGTGCCTCGCGAGCGTGCTGGCAGATCTCGCCG
>ENA-OQHP01000635-OQHP01000635.1-human-gut-metagenome-genome-assembly--contig:-NODE-635-length-11199-cov-0.896857_pt1 | contig 11199 bp, 18 predicted proteins | sample MGYA00242563_ERZ504717 | MGnify/ENA primary metagenome ERZ504717 (study PRJEB26092, sample SAMD00036212) | human gut metagenome | host: Homo sapiens | study: EMG produced TPA metagenomics assembly of...
CCGGATTTTCCGACCCATCCGGCCACGCACCGTGCTGTGGCAGTGGGGATGGCTGAAACTCACGCGAGAGAACCTCGTCATGGCCGCGGTGATGGGATTGCGCATTCCGGCGCTCGGATTCGTGTGCTTCCTCACGTTGTTCACCACCAGCCAGACCAAGCTGATCCGAGGGCTCACCTCCCTGGGCATGCCGTACAAGGCCGGACTCACGCTCGCCACCGCGCTGCGCTACATTCCGGTGTTCTTCTCCATCTTCCAATCCGTATCGGCCGCGCAACGGGCCCGCGGACTCGACCTGAGCGGCAAGAAAGACGCCACCGGCAAGAAACGCAACGTATTCGTACGCTTGGTGGACCGGTTCAAATCGTATCTGCCCATCATCATCGCGGTGCTGATCCGCGCCTACAAAATGAGCCAAAGCGTCGGCTGGGCTATGGAATCGCGCGGGCTCAACCTCCAAGGCGTGAGACGCACCTACCGCATACAGCTGAAGATGAGACTCTCCGATTGGATCATCCTTGCGGTCACCGTCGCCGCGACGGCAGGCAGCATCTGGCTGATGCTGTGGCAGTTCTGAGGTAGGCCAATGTTCCAGAACGAACAACGCATCACCATCACAGCACGCGACCTGAAAGTGGTCTCGGCCCTGCAATGCGACGGCCGTATGACCATGCAGGCGCTTGCCGACAAAATCGGCATTTCCGTATACGCGGCTACGGAAAGCTACCGCAGGCTTACGGAATCCGGCATCATGAGCATCGTCCCGGTGTGCAATCCATTGAGTCTGGGCAATTACAGCCAGGTGCTGGTGGGACTTCGTCTCGACGGGAGCAGGATGAGGCTCTTGCCATGCTCCAATCCATGCCACAGGTCACCTACGTGGTCTGCGCTCTGGGGGATGCCGACATCATCGCTGAGGCTGTGGTGTATTCGGCTGAAGGCATGGATCATTTCCTCAAACATGGTCTGCGCGCGTTGCCGGGATTGTCCCGTCTGCAGGTGTTCTCATGCGGACGCTGGTGCTTGATGACCACAATGTCAGCGTGGTGAACCGTCTGCTCGCCGCGCATGGCGAAACCGGCTTCCTGACCAAACGCGAGGCGAGTGTCGGCACCGATATTCCCTCGCATCGTCTGGATCCACGGTTCGTGCACACATTCAACGAACTGCAGAAGGACGGCAGGGCCAGCTATGCGTCGTTGGGGGAGCGTCTCGGCGTGACCCATACGGCGATTCGCGGCCGCATCAAAAAACTCGAAGATTCCGGCGTGATGCGCATTATGGCCACGGTAAGCCCCATGCGTTTAGGCGGATTCCGCCAAGCGTTTCTCCGCATCGGTGTGAAGCCTCCGTATCGCCTCGACGTCGAACAGTTGTTAGCGATCGACGAGGTGACATATGCAATGAGCGGAGTCGGTTTGAATGGCGCCGACTACCTCATCGAAATCATCGCCGGAGATGACGAGGACCTGTGGCGTGTGGTGGATGAGTCCATCCGTTCGCTGCCAGGCGTGGACCAGACATGGTGGGCTTCCACCGTCAGCGTGGAAAAAGAGTCGTACTGGCTCGAACCTCCGCAGGATGGTGTACTTCTCGACGTTGATGAATCAATGGTATTAGGCGCCTCGTCTTTGCTCATTCTCAAGGATGAGATGATAATTCAGACCAACGCATGATATTCGAATCAGCTGTTTTCCGTAATTTGGAGGTAATCCAAAGAAAGGAATGACAGCATGGATATCAGGACACCATCAAAGCTACCAATACGGCCATTGCAACCGTGATCTTGTGAAGGACTACGGTTCCGGAAATAACACGGTGCATGCGTTTGCGTGGCGTCAACGTCGCTTTTGAAAAAGGAAAATTCACGGCGATTATGGGACCTTCCGGTTCCGGCAAATCCACGTTGATGCACACGTTGGCAGGACTGGATTGTGCAACCGGCGGGCACATCATATTCAATGGCGACGATCTGACGCGCATGAACGACAACCAGCTTACGTTGCTGCGCCGCCGCGACATCGGATTCATCTTCCAAAGCTTCAACCTGCTGCCGATGTTCACCGCCGAACAGAACATTCTCATGCCATTGACCTTGGCTGGAGCGAAAACCCGACCGACAGTGGTTGCGTCTGCTGGTGGAAACGCTTGGCCTTAAGGAACGTCTCAACCATCGTCCGAACGAACTATCGGGAGGTCAACAGCAGCGTGTGGCCATCGCACGAGCTTGATCACCAAACCGAAACTGGTGTTCGCAGACGAGCCCACCGGCAATCTTGACTCCGTATCAAGCGCCGAAGTGCTGAGCTTCCTGAAACGTTCCGTCAACGAACTTGGCCAAACCATCATCATGGTCACGCATGATGCGGTCGCCGCGTCTTACGCCGACCGTGCGCTCGTGTTCGCCGACGGCCAGATCGTGGCGGACGTAAACAAGCCGACAGCAGACCAGATGAGTGAACTGCTGATGAAGGAACGTGAGGCCGCCACAATGAATGTGGCCTCCGCGAGACATTCCCGCTAAACGCACTATAGAAGCATTCGAAGAAGGGAACAGAATCCACCATGTGGTCCATCACTTTGAAACTCATGCGAAAAACCAAGCGCATGCTCATACCCGCAGCATCGCCATCATGATCGGCACGGCGTTCATCGCCAGCACCTTCCTGTTCGGCAATGCCATGAACGACTCCCTGACACGGCAGCTGACCGCCATGTTCGGAAACGCCAACTATGCGGTGAGCATCAACAGCTCCGACCTGAGCGATAAGGAACTCAACGAGGCGTATTCCAGCACTGTCGGCGACTTCCATCTCGACCAGATCGCCGGCATCGAAGGGGTTGACGGTGTCCGCGCTCGGTGGAAACCGGCGTCAGCGTTTCCAAGGGAGACAGCACCGTCAGCGGCGAGATCATTTCCACCGCGGCACAGAAGAACATGCTCCCCGTGAATATCACGGAAGGGGACCAGCCGAAGGATTCCAACGAAGTCGCGCTGCCGGAAGACATGGCGAAACAGTTGAACGTCGGCGTGGAGACACTGTAAGCCTGACCTCCCGATATGCGGTAGGCGACGATGGCAAAGCCAAGGCGGACAACGTGCGCGTGGTAGACTCACGTCCGATCCGAACGGCGCCTACTCATACTATGGTGGTGCGATCGTAGGATCCGACAATCTGCTTGCCGCAATGCAGGGAGTGGACGATTTCAACGCCACCGGAACAACAATGGTGTATCTCGACCTTGCCTTGGATGGAAACAGCGTATCCGCAAAACCATCAAACGGTGTGAAAGCGTTGCTGCCAAAGCATTTCGATCTGATGTCACGACAGCAAATCAGTGACGAAAGCATCAAATCCTTAAGCGGCAACCAAACCAACATCGTCACCACATTCCTTATGTGCTTCGGCGTGCTTGCCATGTTCGTGGCGGCTCTGGTGATCGCCAACACGTTCCAAGTGCTCGTGGCGCAACGCCGCCGCACACTCGCCTTGCTACGCACCATCGGCGCAAAGAAAGGCCAACTGTATGGTTCCGTGCTGTTCGAAGCGGTGGTGCTCGGCTTCGTCGCATCCGTGCTTGGCGTGGTACTGGGAAGCCTGCTCATGTGGGGCATGTGCGTCAGCGACATCATGCAAGAGGGTATGCGATTCAATTTCTCTTGGCAGGCCGCCGTCATACCTATTCTCTTCGGTATTGTGGTGACGGTGCTCGCATCCCTGGGATCCGCACGTTCCGCTACTGCGGTGACGCCATTGGAGCATTGCGCCCGATTGAACTGACCGACAACCGTCGTTCCAGCCTCACGCGAGCCATAATCGGTATTCTGATGGTGGTGGTCGGTATCGCCATGGTGGTATTTTCCATCTGGCAGGTACAGGCCACCAATGGCGGCGAGGATGCGAGCAGCGATCAATTCACGATGATTCTGCTCGTAGCCATCGCCGGCGCCGCACTGGTGTTCCTTGGAATGGTGGTCACCGCGGTGTTTTGGATGCCGGCCTCATGAAGGGCGTTGGAGCGTTGGCCTCGCTGACAGGCCCTTCCGCAACGGTTGCTCACGCCAACATTCAGAAGAATCCGCGACGCATCGCAGCAACCGGTGCCGCTCTGCTCATCGGTGTCACCTTGGTCTCCACCATCGCAACCGGTGCCGCTAGCGCCAAAGAGACTATGAATGGTGCGCTCGCCACCCGTTATAGCGTCGACATCGTGGCCATGGGCGATGACATCAGCCAGCAAATGGTCAAGGATGTAGCCGACATCAACGGCGTGTCCGACACGTTGTATGCGCCGGCGGTTTCCGTGACCTTGGAGAAAGCGGATGGAACCCAGCCTACGTCCGCATTGCTGGTCGGCGTGAAAAACATCGATCAGGTGAAGCAGGTCATGCGTGCCAACTTGGGTACGCTCCATCGACAGTGATGCGTTGCTCATGCCAACATACAATGCGCAAACCGGCAAGAAACTGCAGTTCGCCAATGGTACGGCTGATTTCTCTACCGAATGGAACCAGGACGGCGACGCTACGCGTTCGCTGACATTGCAAGCCAACCAAGCCGACTACCGTCGCGTATCCGCACAGTATGGAGCTGTCGGATTCGTGGATGAAAGCCATTTCACCAATGGTGACCTCGATGCCGCCACCCATGTGTTGCTGGTCAAGGCGGATACTGACAGGTCGGGAGTTTCCGTTGACGGCATCTACAACGACATGCAGGCCGCATTGGAGAAGAGCACTGATGCGACAGTGACCGGACCGATCGCCGAACGCATCGTATGGGCGAAGATGATCGACTCCATGATGATGCTTCTGGTGGGATTGATCGCCGTGGCCGTGCTCATCGCACTTGTCGGCGTAGCCAACACGCTGTCGCTGTCAGTGATCGAACGCACCCGAGAATCCGCACACTGCGTGCCATCGGCATGACGCGAGGCCAGTTGCGACGCTCCCTCGCGGTGGAAGCCCTGCTCATCTCGCTGGTATCCGGCATCTCGGGCGTACTGCTTGGCACACTGTTCGGGCTGGCTGGGCGCATACGTGGTGTTCAGCATGTACGGCAAAGTGGTGTTCCCGTTCGAATGGGGCATTAACGGCATCGTACTCGCCGTGGCAGCGTGGCAGCACTGCTCGCCAGCGTATTCCCCGCACGCAGGGCAGTGAGCACGCCTCCTGTTGAGGCGCTCGCCGAAGCCTGAGCTTCATAGCAAACACAACGAAAAGGACTCCTACCACAAACATGGTAGGAGTCCTTTTTGCGTATCATGCATACGCAAAACAACAAACCAATCAGACCAAATGGTTTTCGTAAGCGAACACCACCGCCTGTACGCGGTCACGTGCATTTGATTTCGCCAGATATGCGCCACATGCGTTTTCACCGTCGGCAGGCTGATGAAAAGCTTGTCGGCAATCTCCTGATTCGACAATCCATGCGCGATCTCAATAAGCACTTCGCGCTCGCGGTCGGTCAGGTCATCCAATTCCGGATCGGTATATGTTGAATCCGTAGTAGAAGTAGTTGCGGAATTTTCAGGCCTACCAACGTTCGCAGCCATGAAATCGCCTTCCATCATTTTCTCGATAAGACGTTTCGTGGCGGACGGTGCGATAATCGCATTACCTTGAAAAACCGTGCGAATCGAATTCAGCAATGTTTCCGGTTCCGTATCTTTCAGCAGAAAACCGGAAGCTCCGGCAGTGATCGCAGCCATAACATATTCATCCAAGTCGAATGTCGTCAGAATGATCACTTTGGTATGAGTGACTTCTGATTGCGTTCCATCGGCAGCGAAGCGATGCCGCAACGCACTGATCTGCCGGGTCGCTCGATACTATCCATGCCGGGCATGCGCACGTCCATCAACACCACGTCAGGATGCAGCGTTTCCGCCAATGCCACAGCTTCCGCGCCATCGCGAGCCTGCGCCGCAACCGCCATATCAGGTTGGGAGCCGATCACCATGGCGAAACCGGCACGTACCAATTCCTGATCATCGGCAATGACCACACGAATCTTCTGTTCTTCACTCATACTCTCCACCTTATCGGCATCGTTCCGCTCACAGCGCGAAACAAACCCTTAAATCTCCCTGAAAAACTTGAATCGGCTATCGAGACACGCGCTGCAGCTGCTCCTCCAACGGTGCCGCGGGCCTCAACTGCAGTTCGCTCGCACTACCGGCATGAGCGTCATCGCTGAAACCAGTCTCACGAAGCACGCCAAGCAGTTCGCGCATACGCTTGAGCGCGGCGCGCCCCTGCTCGCCAATGGCTTTGAACGCTGCGGAAATCTCGTCGGCGGTAGGCTCCTTGCCTTGTGCTTCGGCGCTGTCCAACATATGAATACCATCGACGGCTTGGTTGATCACGCTGTTCAACGTGGCGGTGACTTCAGCCTGAATGCTGGCACTGATACGGTCGCGTTCCATATTCGCCGCGAGAGTACGCTGCTTCTCCTGCTCGGCCACCAGTGCCTCTTCGCGAGCCTGCAATACCAGTGCGTTTGAATCGCTGGAACGCGCCAACGTGCCCACGCCATGATGCCGGCGCACAGCATCAGCACTGCAACCGTATACATGACACCGGTAAAGAACGCTGCACTACTACTTGACGTGGCTGAAACCGGTTTTGTTAAGCCCGCGGAAGCGGCGATGGCGCCGAACAAGGTAGTGTATCCGTGCTGATCAGCTGCGATTTTCAAGCCATCAGAGCTGAACAGGTGACAGCGGCAAGACCGGTCCAGCGCCATGCGTGTTCACGCCCATACAATACGGCTGAATACAGCGCACACAGCGACGCTACGATATGTCCAACCTCAATCAATCCCAAAAACACCAATTGCACAACCGACAATACGAACACAATAAGCGCGCAAGTCTCGGGGAACCTGCGACGAACGGCCAGCGCCAATACGCAGCAGGTGGCGATCGCGCGCGAGAGTTGCATGTCTCGTGGACTATCGAAAAAGAGCGAAACCGACATGGGATTCAGTAGCGCAACCAGTAGCAGGGCGCCGACGGCATCCATCAGTACATAATGACGTTGCGTCCACGCGGAACACGTTCCACCCATTACGACTGCGCGCATTGGACGTATTTGCAAGTTCCACGGATTCCAGTTTCAATGATTTGAGCAAATCACGCAGATTGGGCGCGGTGATGCGCAGATGTTGCAGAGCGTTCGAACGATAATTGCGACGGCCGATTGTGTGGTTTCCTGCGTTTGCTCCGAAGGCTGATCCGGGATTCGCGCCGATATGTTGACGGCTGTGTGAGGTGCGATTGCTTCGTCGGATAATTTCGCTTTGCTGGATATGGCAGTTGTGTTGCAAGATTCGGACTGTTCCGAGGCATACTGTTCGCCGGTTTCGTCTGTCGCTGGCTCTTTACCGCCGTAGCAGGGTGGCCATGACTTCGAAGCCTCCGCCGAGTTGAGGGCCAGCCTGCAATGAGCCTCCGGCCGATTCGATACGTTCCCTCATGCCCAACAGGCCATAGCCTGGAGTATGTCCGTCGGATACTGGGCCGCGGCTCCGCGACCATTGTCAGTGACGGTCACAGTGAGCAAACCGTTGTTCCATGACTCTTTGATATGCACATCGACGTGCGGCCCCGCATACTTGCGGATATTCGTCAGCGCCTCCTGCACTACATGGTAGGAAGCTATCGAGCTTGTTCACCGAGTTGTTCTGGCTGGCGGTGCCGGTGATATTCCGTCGGATTCGAATGTCGGGGAGACGTTTCGCGCTTGTTCCACAAGATTGCCGATATCGTTATAATCGCGTGCGGTGAACCCCCGAATACCTCCCAGAAGACGTTGCATGTCATGCAGTGCGCGTTCCGATTCGTGTCGAATCGTCTCCATGGTGTTTCTAGCCACCGCGGGATCATGCGTGCTGCATAGCGGCCGCCATCAGACTGCACGATGATGATTGATAGGGTGTGCGCCACCACATCGTGCATGTCACGTGCGATGCGTGCTCGTTCCGCCAACGCGGCGATATCGCGTTCGTCCTGGTCTCGCGCGGCGATTGCCTCATTGCGTTCCCGCATCATGCGAACGGTTGCCAGGCGGGCACGCTGCCAGAACGCTACAATGACGGTGGAAATGATACATACTTCGAAAATCGGCGTCAGCACCAGCATGTATTGCGCCATCATGCCGGCGACTTCCGACATGGATGTTCCCGTGTAAATGGAACCGATGATGTCTTCCGTGACCATAGTGTCGTTCGGATTTGAGCTATTCCAGCTGCTCCATGTATGCACTTTGCCTCCGGTGAGCAGTGGTCCATTGGTCATGGTCCATGCTATCAGCGCCGAAGCCAGAAGACCGATGGTCAACGCCAGAATAATGAAGGCTTTCGTGTTTTTGGGATTGCCATAGACGATCACCGAATACAGCATGAACAATGCCAGAATATCGGCGCCCAACAGGCAAGGGCCGAATATGAGATGCGTCAAGGCCAATGCCACACAGAGCAACGCTCCGGTCTGTGGCCGCCATCGACGAATCAGCAGCGGGATCAGCATTGCCGCTTCCCACGCCATCTGTATGGAAGGATTAAGGTCAAACAGCAATCCCGGATTATAGGTGATGCTGCCGGTCACGCCGAACAGCAGAACACCTATAACAAGCGTAAGGATGAGATCGCCTGCGAAGACATGACCATGCATCCACGACAAGAGACGCTGCTTGAAATTCGACATATGCTCCACCCTAGCGCCAGATACGCTGTGGCGCCATCATGCGCAGGAATGAAATAGCGGTAAGATAAAGCCGCTTTTGTGAGGTAAGGTTGTTTCCGCATGTGGGTGAGATGGACGTTACCAATCGTATTGAACATGCCGATGAAGCCAAGGGAAAGGTGAACGCATGACGTTGCTGAGCGAATACTACGTGCCCGGATTGCATATTGAGGATCGTTCCATCAAGGTGCCGTTGGATTGGACGGGCCACGAGCCCGGTCATGGGTTCGATGGCGAATCGATCAGTCTGTTCTACCGTGTGGTCACCGCTCCTGAACATGTGCATGACGACCTGCCGTTGCTCGTGTTCCTGCAGGGCGGTCCCGGCGGTTCCGGTCCGCGTCCGCTCAGCCAAGTTCCGACGGGTGGATTGAAGAGGCCATCAAGCATTTCCGAGTGATTCTGCCCGACCAGCGTGGCACCGGGCGTTCCTCCCGCGTCGACACGCACATCATGAACCGTATGGACGGCACGCAAGGCGCCGCATATCTTAAGCATTTCCTCGCGGACTCCATCGTGCGCGACTTCGAACATCTGCGTCGCACCGAATTCGGGGACGCACGTTGGGTCACGCTTGGTCAAAGCTATGGCGGATTCCTGACGTTGACGTATCTTTCGCTGTTCCCGCAAGGAGTTATCGCCAGTTTCACCACGGGTGGCATTCCGCATGTTTCCGCCGATGCGACCGACGTGTACCGTCATACGTTCCCGCGCATGGCCCGCAAAACCGCGCAATTCTACAAGCGCTACCCACAGGACGTCGAGCGTGTGGCCATCATCGCCGACAAGCTCGCCGTCGAACCCGTGAGCCTGCCCAACGGTGATCCGCTCACCGTCGAACGCTTCCAGATGCTCGGCTCCGATTTCGGCATGAACCAAGCTTCGAACGCGTCCACTGGATTCTTGACGACGCCTTCCTTGATGGCGATGGTTCCGCTTCTGCCGACTTCGCCGTTTGTCTGACGATTTTTGACCAAGGTGATGAACGCCACTTCGTCGCGCCCCGCTGTACTGGCCGCTGCAGGAGTTTCATCTACGCCAACGGTGAGATGGAACAGCCGATTCGCTGGGCCGCCCAGCGCGTGCGCGGCGAGCATCCGGAATTCGCGGGCGGCATTCGTCCGCTTAATTTCACCGGCGAGGCCATGTTCCCGTGGATGTTCGAGCAAGAACGTGCGTTGCGTCCGTTCAAGCCGGCCATGGACGTGCTTATGGAAGACACGCATTTCGGCACGATCTACGATGCCGACCAGTTGGCCCGTAATGAGGTTCCGCTGCAGGCTGCCGTCTATTTTGACGACATGTACGTCGATTCTGGATTGCAGCTCGAAACGCTGTCTCGCGTCGGCCGTTCACATTATTGGACTACCAATGAGTTTGAACATGACGGTGTGCATGGTGCAACAGTGTTCAGGCACCTGTTCAACGAAGCGTTGAACCGCGGAGATTTGGCGGAGTTGTTCTGACGATTGTTCGGCAACGACGAGTATCGATAGCAAAGGAAAGAAACATGGCCAATCCAACCATCGGATTCATCGGATACGGCAATATGGCACAGGCGATCGCCGAGGCTAGTCAACGCTGGCGTCGTCAATGGCGGCGACATCGTGGCTGTGCCGCGCATTACGACAAGCTGGAACGCAACGCCGCCAACTCGGCGCAAAAGCGGTGCGTACCGCCGCGCAAGTCGCCGAAGCAGCTGACATGGTCGTCATCGCCATCAAACCGTATCAGATTGAAGCGGTGATTTCACCGATTGTTGACCAGCTGGCGCAGCCAAACACCATCGTCGTGTCCATTGCGGCAGGCTGGGATCTGAACAAATTCCGCGACCTGTTCGGAACGTCTTTCGAACAGGCGCACATCCAATGCACCATTCCGAACACGCCGATGGCTGTCGGCAAAGGCGTGCTGGTCACGGAAATCGACAACACGCTCACGCAGGAACAGACGGAAACCTTCGAAAGCCTGTTTTCGTCAATCAGCCTGATTGAACGCGTGGACACCGCACACATGGGCATCGGCATGTGCATCGCCGGCTGCGCGCCGGCCTTCACCGACATGTACATCGAAGCGTTGGGCGATGCCGGTGTGAAATATGGATTGCAGCGTGCTACCGCGTATCGTCTGGCTGCCAAAATGGTGGAAGGCGTGGGCGCGCTCTATTTGGCCAACGAAACGCATCCGGGTGCCATGAAAGACGCTGTCTGCTCTCCGGGAGGCACCACCATCAGGGGTGTCGCATCGTTGGAGGAAAGCGCGTTCCGTGGTGCCGTTATCAAAGCGGTCGACGCCATCGAGCCTAATACTAAGCTAGGGAACCATGTCTCTTACTATCGGAATCGTCGGACTGCCGAACGTCGGCAAGTCCACCATGTTCAACGCATTGACCCGCAACAACGTGCTGGCGGAAAACTATCCGTTCGCCACCATCGAACCGAACACCGG
>ENA-OQHP01000636-OQHP01000636.1-human-gut-metagenome-genome-assembly--contig:-NODE-636-length-11191-cov-1.448030_pt1 | contig 11191 bp, 17 predicted proteins | sample MGYA00242563_ERZ504717 | MGnify/ENA primary metagenome ERZ504717 (study PRJEB26092, sample SAMD00036212) | human gut metagenome | host: Homo sapiens | study: EMG produced TPA metagenomics assembly of...
TCTCCTGCACACCAGAGGAGAAGAAGGAAAGCCCGAAGAGACTGACCACAAAGAAGGCAGAGCCAAAGAAGCTGGCAACAAAGAAGGAAGAACCGAAGAAGCTGACTACGGAGAAAAAAGAAGAGCCGAAAAAGTTAGCTACAAAGAAAACAGAACCCAAAAACTGACGGCAGAGAAGAAAGAAGAGCCAAAAAAGCTTGCGACCGCTAAAACAGAGCCCCACAAACTGGAGACTAAAAAGGAAGAGCCAAAGAAGTTAGCAACTGCCAAGACAGAAGCTCACAAGCTGGAAACAAAAAAAGAAGAGCCGAAAAAGCTGGCAACTGCAAAAGAAGAACCAAAGAAACTGGAAACAGCAAAGCCTGAACCAGTACCAGTTTTAGCACCTGCAGATCCGATTGCAGAGCCAGTAACAACTCCTGCTTCAGCAGTTACAAAACCAGAGCCAGCTCCATCTCCAGCACCCGCAGCCCCGGCTCCAACCTCAGCTGCAGCAAAAAAAGCAGCACTCAGAGCAGCCAAAAAAAAGAGGCCGTAATAAAAAAACGCTAAAAAGCTACAAAAGACATAAAGAAACTGACATAAGAATTACAACAGGAGGTTATCATGCGTCCTTCTCTGAGAAAGCTATGGATGACGATCTCCATAAAAAGAAAAATAGGAATTTTTGCAGCCATGGTCATTTTGATCATGGCTCTTTCCGCTTCTTTTAATGTGTGGATCACCAACGTATCCCTGGGAAGCTTTGGAGGAATTTTGAATGACAACTCCCGTTGCAATGACTTTCAGGAGGCACTGGATCAGGAAATCAGAGCTTTTGAGCATTATGTGCGAAATGCAGACCAGGAAAGCCGGGATACTTACAGGGTGGCATGTGTAAGAACAGAACGTTGCCTGTGGTCACTGCCTTCTGAGTACAGAAGGATTGGAAAAGAGCGCAGTGCCAGGACATGGAACATAAGAAATGCCTATGAAGGTTACAAGTTTATCGTGATGACGTAGCGGAAGGAAATAAAACAGGCAGTGAATTTGTAGACGAACTGTATTACGTATACAAAATGCAGGAGTACCTCCAGGGATATACCGGCCGTCTGGTGCAGATAACCATGGCAGAAGGAACAGAAGAGTATCAGAAAGAAGCAGCAATGTTTTCTAATATTCCGTATATTATTGTGGCCATTTCCATCGCACTTATGATCATAGCGATCTGGCTGACAAGAATTCTTTCAAATTCCGTTGCAAAACCCATTGTATCTTTGGCTGCAAGTACCAGAAAGATAGCTGCCAATGACTTTGATGAGCCGGACCTGATCATAGAAAATAAAGATGAAATGGGAGAATTGGTCACAGCTTTCAATGTAATGAAACACAGTACCAAGGGCTATATTGCCACCATGAAAGAAAATAACAAAATGCAGGAGCTGCTCCACAAAGAGGAATTAGAGCGCAGTGAAGTGGAAAAACAGTTAGGAAGCGCAAGGCTGGAACTGTTAAAAAGTCAGATCAATCCCCATTTTCTCTTTAATACCCTGAATATGATCGCATGTACCGCAAAACTGGAAGATGCTGTGGATACGGAAAAGATGATCTTAAGTCTGGGAAATCTGTTCCGCTATAACCTGAAAACAAGGGAGCAGACTGTAACATTAGACCGGGAGTTAAAGATCGTAAATGACTATATGTATCTTCAGAAAATGCGTTTTGGAAGCAGGATCAAATACCGTCTGAGCCTGGAGACGGATGCGGCAGACGTGATCATTCCGTCCCTGTCCCTGCAGCCTCTTGTAGAAAATGCGGTGTTCATGGTCTTTCTAAAAAAGAAACGGGAGGTATTCTCCATATCCGGATCTGGAAAAAGGACCGTATGCTGATCCTTTCAGTGGCAGATACCGGCCTTGGTATGAGTCAGGAGCGGTGCGAAGAAGTTGCTGCAGCAATGAAAGAACACCGCACGGCAAAGATCGGGATCGGGCTTGGAAATATTTATAAGCGTGTCCATATGATGTACCAAAGGGAGATCTGCGGATCTACAGCCGGGAAGGAAAGGAACAGTGATACAATTGATGATACCGCAGGGAGAAGAAACACAGGGGGAAGAAGTATATGTACCGACTGCTGATCGCAGATGATGAAATGATCGAGAGAAGGTTCTTTTTAAAACATTAAGCCAGAACCTGAAAGGGCAGTGTGAGATCTTCCAGGCAGAAAACGGAAGAGAAGCACTGGAAATATATGAAAAAGAAAAGATCCAGATCGCCATACTGGATATTGAAATGCCAGGTATCAACGGAATCCAGGCAGCAGAGAGGATAAGGGAGAAGGATAAAAAATGCTGTATTATCTTTCTTACAGCTTTTGATGAATTTGCCTATGCCAAGAAGGCGATCACAGTCAGGGCGTTAGATTATCTTTTAAAACCCTGGGATGAAAAAGAATTGATGCTGGTACTGGAAGAAGCCATGCGAATGGCGGGAGAAGAAAAAGATTTCAGAAAGAAAGACAGAAGAGGTATCCGAGGAAGAAAAACGGGACGATCTGGAAGAACTGGCAGAAGATGATGCAGGTGAAAATCTGCGCATGAATAAAGTAACAGAGATCATACGGGACTATATCCGTGAAAATTACATGTATGATCTTTCTGTACAGGATCTGGCTGACAAGATGAATTATTCAGAGCCTTATTTCTGCCGGCTTTTCAAGCAGAGTTTTGGACAGAATTTTACAGCGTATCTTACAGAATACCGTGTTTCCATGGCGAAAAAAATGTTAGAAGAACCTACCGTCAATATTAAGGATATAGGAAAGTCAGTAGGATACGAAGACTCTAATTATTTTACAAAAGTGTTTAGAAGGATCACAGGCAGAGTCCTACAGAGTACAGAAACAGTGTATTCCGTGAAAAATAGATAAAAAATTACGGTATAGGTCAAAATCATACTAGGATTATCAAAAATTTACCATGGTCAGAACAAGATTTTACCCTTATAATGAAATCAGCATAAAGAAAACGTAAAAAAACATAAACAATATGTGAAAAACGCATTAACAGGAGGGTAAACAAAATGAAAAAAAGATGGTTAAGTGCAGCACTTTGCACAGCTATGGTAGCTGGATCACTGGCAGGATGCGGATTAAAGTCCCCAGATACAGCAACTACAGCAGCAGCTACTGAGGCAGCTAAGGAGGAAGCAACCACAGCAGCAGATGCAAAAGAAGAGACCAAGGAAGAAGCTAAAGCAGAAGCTGGCGAGCCAGTAGGCCCAGCAGTTACTCTGGTAATGGCAGAGGTTAATCCACTGGATACTATCGTTGGACAGACTGATACAGCATTCAAAGAGAAAGTAGAAGAGCTGTCCGGCGGATCTATCACTGTAGACCTGCAGGCAAGTGGTGTTCTTGGTTCTGAGAACGACGTTCTGGATACCATGCTTGGTGGTGGCGGAACTATTGATATGTCCCGTATCTCCGCATTCGCTCTGACAAGCTACGGCGCAGAGAAGTCCGTACTTCTGTCTGTACCTTATACATTTGTAAACCGTGAACATTTCTGGAAATTTGCAGATAGCGAACTGGCTCCAGAGTTCTTAATGGAACCGCATGACAACGGACTGGGCGTAAGAGGTCTGTTCTACGGAGAAGAAGGTTTCCGTCATTTCTTCACTGTTAAGCCAGTAAATGGTCTGGAAGACTTAAAGGGAATGAAGCTTCGTGTTTCTAACGACCCGATCATGAACGGTATGGTAGCTGGACTTGGCGCAAACGCAACTGTTGTTTCCTTCAACGAACTGTACTCCGCACTGCAGACCGGCGTTGTTGACGGTGCTGAGCAGCCAATCGCAAACTATCAGTCCAACGCATTCCCAGAAGTTGCTCCTAACCTGATCCTTGATGGACATACCTTAGGTGCTATCCAGGTTATCATCACAGATGACGCTTGGGATAAATTAACTCCAGAGCAGCAGGATGTTCTGACCGAAGCTGGAAAGTATGCATCTGAATTCAACCGTAAGATCTCTGAAGAAGCAGAGAACAAAGTTCTGGATGAGTTAAAGGCAAATGGCGTAAACGTTGTAGAAGTAGAAGATAAGACTCCATGGCAGGAAGCTTGCAAGGACATTATCGAGTCCTCTACAAAGGATAACGCAGAACTGTATCAGCAGATCCTTGATATGGCAAAATAATCTGAGTCAGCCAGTTAAATAGGGAAATGGTGTATTAGGCGCAGGGGAGCGCGTCTCTCCTGCGCTTTAATTAAGAAAGGGGTACTGAAGAATGCCTTCAATTTTGAAAAGAATCGATAAGATCCGTCCTTTGTATGATGCGGTATATAAATTTGTATTATTTATCTGCAAGCTTTTGCTTGTAGTTGATATCGCTATTACCAGTATGTCCGTTGCAGGACGTTATATCTCATTTATTCCAGATCCGGCATGGTCTGAAGAAGTAGTTCTTTCCTGTATGGCTTATATGGCTGTGCTTTCCGCAGCTCTGGCAATCCGCCGCGGTGCTCATATCCGTATGACCGCTCTTGACAGCTATCTGCCAAAGAAGCTGGTTAATCCCTGGATATCCTTGCTGATGTAGCTGTTTTAGTACTGGCTGTCATCATGCTGACTGTAGGCTGGACTTATGCTTCCGGTATCGGTTCAAGGTACTTATGTAAGTATGCCTGGAGTATCCCGTTTCTGGATGTATCTGCCGGTTCCGTTAGCAGGTGTTGCGATGATCATTTTCGAGATCGAAGCACTGTACAATCATATCAGAAGCTTTTATGTAAAGGAGGAGAAGTAGTATGGATGTAAATAGCATGGCAATTCTTATATTACTGGGAAGCTTCTTCCTTATGATCATGCTGCGTTTCCCGATCGCATACGCAGTAGCTCTTTCTTCTGTATTCTGTCTGATGGCCCAGGGGCTTCCTCTGACTACCATCTGTCAGCAGATGGTAAAAGGTATCAGCTCTTTCAGCTTAATGGCAGTACCTTTCTTTATCACAATGGGATGCCTGATGGGTTCCGGTGGTATTTCTGAAAAACTGATCGCTCTGGCAAATGCCTGCGTAGGCTGGATGCGAGGCGGTATGGCAATGGTAAACATCGTTGCATCTTATTTCTTTGGTGGTATTTCCGGTTCTGCATCTGCAGATACTGCTTCCTTAGGATCTATTCTGATCCCTATGATGGTTGACCAGGGATATGACGGTGACTTCTCTACTGCAGTTACTATTACTTCTTCCTGTGAGGACTTCTGGTTCCACCTAGCCACAACATGGTTATTTATGCTACCACAGCAGGTGGTATTTCCGTAGGAGCTTATTCCTTGCGGGTTATGTTCCGGGAGCTCTTTTAGCAGCATCCCTGATGGTTGGTTCTTACATTATTTCTGTAAAGCGCAACTATCCAAAGGGCGACAAGTTCAGCATGAAGAACCTGTTAAAGCAGTTAAGCGTTTCCTTCTGGGCATTAGCAGCCGTTCTGATCGTAGTGTTCGGCGTTGTAGGCGGTGTGTTCACAGCTACTGAGTCTGCAGCAGTTGCAGTTATCTACAGCTTGATCGTCAGCGTATTTATCTACAAAGGTCTTGACTGGAAAGGTGTTTGGAGAGTCCTGGGCGAGTGTGTAGATACTCTTTCTATCGTACTGATCCTGATCGCAACCTCCAGTATCTTCGGTTACTGCCTTACAAGACTTCACGTACCGGATCTGGCAGCTCAGGCTATTGTTGGACTGACTGATAACCCAATCCTGATCGCTCTGTTATTAAACCTGATCCTTCTGGTATTAGGCTGCATTATGGATATGGCTCCGATCATCCTGATCGCAACTCCTATCCTTCTGCCGATCGCAACATCTATTGGTATTGACCCGATCCAGTTTGGTATCATGGTTGTCCTTAACTGTGGTATCGGACTTCTGACACCTCCTGTAGGTGCTGTACTTTTCATCGGTTCTGCTGTTGCAAAGATCCCGATGGAAAGGTTGTAAAAGCAACATTACCATTCTATCTGTGCATGATCATTACCCTGCTGCTGATCACCTTCGTACCAGGAATCAGCTTATGGCTTCCAAGTGTATTTGCACATTGATAGAATGACAGAAGTTTGATAAAAGTGTAGTACATATAAAAATAAAGGGGGTGTCGTGGACATCCCTTTTATGCTATAATGTAATGAGCACAGGGAAAAACAAGCGGCTGCGAAGCAGACATTTGTTTTTTTCAAGCCATTAACGAACGAACCGCCTGCGTCAGCAGGCAGTAGAGTGCGAATGCGCGGGGTTCGTGAGTGTATACGCACATTCAAGGGGGACCAATTCATGTACCAATACCGTTATAAAACAACCAGAGGTGAATACTGGAAAATGTCCATGTATTTCATCTACCATTCCATGACCGGCATGGTAAACCTTGTTTTTACAGCAGCTCTTATAGCTCTTACTTGTGCAAAATGGGAGTCTTCGGGAACCGTATTCCGCATCTGTATGGTTTTAGGCTGCTGCCTTTTTCCAATCCTTCAGCCGCTGGCTGTCTATCTCAGTGCAGGAAACTGGGCATCCGGTTCCGGGGAGGACACAGAGATCCGTCTGGATGATGTTGGGATCCAGGTAAAAGTGGGAAATACTTACGATAAGATCCCGTGGAGAAAATGGTAAGGATCGCAAAGCTGCCGGGGATGGCCATCATTTTTACAGATCCATCCCATGGATATTTACTTACAGACCGTGTCATCGGAGAAGATAAAGCAACTTTTTATGACTGGCTGATGAAAAAGCAGTCTCAGATCCAGGTAAAGTCAAAATAAAAGGAAACGCAGCAGTCACAAGATCAGGAGGAAACAATGATAAAAAAGAAGATATTCTGTCTGTGGGCAGCTGCGCTTATTTTAAGCGGCTGTGCCGGGGTATTTCAAGGAAAAGAAAAGGAAACGGAACCGGATTTTGTACTGACCTATGCGGAAAACCAGGCGGAAGATTATCCGAGACCCAGGGTGCAGATAAGTTTGCGGAGCTGGTAAAAGAAAAAACCGAAGGCAAAGTTGAGATACTGGTCAATGCAGGCGGAAGCTGGGAGATGAAAAATCTGTCATTGAACAGTTGCAGTTTGGTGGTATTGATTTTGCCAGAGTATCCATTTCTACGGTAGCAGAGTACATTCCCAAGTTAAATGTACTTCAGATGCCCTATTTGTATACAGGCGCAGATCACATGTGGAAAGTACTGGAAGGTCCTATTGGAGATGATTTCCTTAATTCTTTTGATGGTTCCGGTCTGATTGCGCTTTCATGGTATGATGCAGGTGCCAGAAGTTTTATAATTCCATAAAACCCATTGAAAAACTGGAAGATATAAAAGGAATGACGATCCGTGTTCAGGAGTCGGAATTGATGAGTGATACAGTCCGGGCTTTAGGAGCTGTTCCGGTTCCTATGATCTATGGGGAAGTATATTCCGGACTTCAGACTGGAAAAGTAGACGGAGCAGAGAATAACTGGCCATCCTATGAGTCTGCAGGGCATTACGAAGTGGCAAAATATTTTACAGTAGATGAACACAGCCGTGTGCCGGAAGTTCAGATCGCTTCTACTTATACCTGGAACAAACTTCCGGAAGAATACAGGGAGATCATCCGGGAATGTGCCCAGGAGTCAGCATGGTATGAAAGAAGCCAGTGGAAAGCGAGAGAGTCTATATCCAGACAGCGCGTAGAAACAAAAGGCTGTGTGATCACCCAGCTTTCACCGGAAGAAAAACTGCGGTTCCAGCAGGCAGTTATGCCGTTATATGAAAAATACTGTGCAGAATACGTGGATATATTGATGAGATCGTAGCGGAAGGATGGTAAAATACTTGCAGTTCGGCCATGAACTGAATAGTATCATAAAAATAAAAGCTGACAGAAATTCTTTGAAAAATAAGAAGATCGGTCAGCTTTTGTTGTTTATTATTTGTTAATTTAACGGAGCAATGGTAGCAGGTGCTTCCGCTGTAGATGGTTCATGTGCTGCTGCAGTAGTAGATTTCGCTGCTTCTGTGGTTGCTGCAGTAGTGGACTTGGCAGCCGCAGTGGTAGATTTCGCTGCTGCGGTAGTGGACTTAGCAGCTGCAGTGGTGGACTTCGCTGCTGCGGTAGTGGACTTAGCAGCCGCAGTAGTAGACTTAGCAGCTGCAGTGGTGGACTTGGCTGCGGTAGTAGATTTGGCAGCCGCAGTAGTGGATTTTGCAGCTGCAGTAGTAGACTTAGCTGCAGATGATGCTTTCGTCTCAGCCTTTGTTTGTGCTTTGGTACTGCTGGTGCTGGAAGATTTTGTCTCAGAAGCCTTTGTCTCGGAAGACTTAGTTTCAGAGGCTTTGGTTTCGTTCTCAGTTTCTGTTGCTGTAGTTCCGTTCGTACCATTCTTTCCGTCTGTCGGGAACTTGCTTTCCCGGTCTTCGGTATCAATTCCGGACTGGCTGAGAGAGAAGGAAGCCTGATTTGGGTTTCCTGCCATATCTTCTACATAGACAGTAAGGGAACCTTCTTCCAGTTTAAAGGTGACTTCCCCGTTTTCCTTATCGTAGCTGTCAGGAAGGATCTTGGTTCCTGCATCATCGGTAGCATAGAGGGAGTCATAATTAATGCCGGAGATACTGTCTTCTATTGTTATGGTAAGTGTACCGTTTTCTATTACAACACTTTCTTCATCAAAGGAAGGCGGTGTATCGTCCAGTACAGCAATATGTTCGATATCCTGGGCCTGCATACCGTTCAAACTTAATACGTAGACTTCCAGAGTACCATTGTTTGTCAGGACTGCATGATAAACGCCTTTTTCTTTCTGGAATTCAATTGGCTGGGACTCCAGAGTCGTTGTCATCTTCTTTAAAGGAAGAAGAGAGTGGACCTTAAAGCTTACATCCAGCGTTTTATAATCGGTAGTATCGCTGATTGTCATTTCAATTTTCGGTGTAGCCGTGACAATAAAAAAGATCGCCAGATTGACTGCTAAAAATGGAAGTATGTAACATAGTAAAATATGTCCGAAACTGCTGCCTTTCTTTGGACTGCGGCTGCGTCTCTGACTTGGACGGGAAGCAGCAGGGCGGGTATGTTCTGAACCACGGCTGCTTCTTGGTGCGCTGTATGATGAATGGTGTTCCATTACCATTTCCTCCTTGTTAAAAACTCTCTATAGCATAGCAGAAAAACAGTTTACTTACAAGGAATTATTCATTGAGAAAGTCTTACGAAAGTGACAATAAAATACAACTTCAAAATAATGTCCGGGTATGGTATGATGATACCAGGGTCAAAAGCACGTAGCAATCTGGTATCAGAGAGGCCAACTGAACATGGGGGAAAAGAGGTAGAGCACAATATGATAAAAAGAGGCGGCTGAATTTGCAGATCGGCTCATCAGGCGTTTTCAGAAAGGGAACGGAGATCCCTTATATTACGCATCCGATGGAAACTGCGGCCATCGTAACGGCATTTACAGATGAACCGGAGATGATAGCTGCGGCCCTTCTTCACGATGTAATAGAGGACGCCGGGGTTACAAGAGAAGAACTGGAAGAAAAGTTCGGCCCCAGGGTGGCATTTCTGGTAGACGGGGAAAGCGAAGATAAATCAAAAAGCTGGGTTGAACGTAAAGGTGCAACCGTAGAACGCTTGAAAACGGCAACCAGGGATGAAAAGATCCTGCTCTTGCGGACAAATTAAGCAATATCCGCAGTACAGCCAGAGATTATCTTGTTCTGGGAGATGAAGTGTGGCAGCGTTTCAACCAGAAAGACAAAGAGATGCAAGGCTGGTATTACAAAGGCGTGGCAGAGGCTCTGAAAGAATTTAAAGGCCACATTTATTATGAAGAATACGTGATGCTGTGTGAAAGAGTATTTGGTTAAAAGGAGAAAGAGAATGAGAAAAATGAAAAGCAGGGTTCTTGCGGTCCTTATGGCAGCAGGAATGATCTTTACTGCCCAGGGAATGACAGTACTGGCAGGAACTACCGGTATTGGTGCGGCAAAGACTGCGTCCCAGACCGGGGGACCGGGAGAGGTAAAGCAGGATATAGGTACTGTAACCGTAGATGATACACAGGAGACTTCCGGAGAAACAGGACAGAATACAGGTTCTCAGGAAAACGCAGGCGGAACCGTACAGCCGTCTGGACAGAATCCACTTCAGGTCAACTACAGTGTATATTTCAGAAATCAGGGCTGGAGCAATCCGGCAGCAGATAACCAGGCACTGTCAGCCTCATCAGAGTCATGGGTCACATCTATGAAAGCTAATCTGATCAATATTCCATCAGGAGCACAGATCGGCGTCCGTTACAAAGTAAATTTAAGCGGTACCGGCTGGCTTGACTGGAAAGCAGACGGCGTAGAAAACGGCGGGGCATCAGCAGAAAAGCCGTTGGAAGCCATTGCCATGGAACTGACCGGTTCTTCGGCAGCTTCCTATGATCTGTACTATAAGGTATACCAGAACGGTTCCTGGACAGACTGGGCAGTAATGGTGCAACAGCAGGAACGAAGGAGCAGGACTGAGAGTTGATGGCATCAAGGCATCTATTACAGCAAAAGATGCAGGAGCGCCTGCAGAGACAGCTTCTTCAACAGTAGATCCGTCAAAGCCTATGATCGCCCTGACTTTTGATGATGGTCCAAGAGCCTCTGTTACAAACCGCATCTTAGACAGTTTAAGCCAGTATGGAGGAAGAGCTACATTCTTTATGGTAGGAACCAATGTTCCACACAACGGGGATGTGATCCGCCGTATGGTAGCCCAGGGCTGTGAGGTTGCAAATCACACCAATGACCATAAATACATATCCAAACTGAGCAGTGACGGCATTGTAAGCCAGGTAAGTGCTGTAAACCAGAAAGTCGCAGCAGTCTGCGGCGTATCACCGGTTGTAATGCGTCCGCCAGGCGGCTATGTAGATGCCCATTCACTTTCTGTTCTTGGTTCTATGGGAATGCCGGCGATCATGTGGTCCATTGATACAAGAGACTGGCAGCACAGAAATGCACAGAGGACCATCAATAACGTTTTTAAGCCAGGTAAAAGATGGCGATATTATTTTAATGCATGATATTTACGATGCTACTGCAGACGCAGCCGTAGTACTGATCCCGGAACTGACAGCCAGAGGATATCAGTTAGTTACAGTCAGCGAACTGGACAGCAAGACCAGAGGCGGAATGTC
>ENA-OQHP01000637-OQHP01000637.1-human-gut-metagenome-genome-assembly--contig:-NODE-637-length-11191-cov-1.427603_pt1 | contig 11191 bp, 16 predicted proteins | sample MGYA00242563_ERZ504717 | MGnify/ENA primary metagenome ERZ504717 (study PRJEB26092, sample SAMD00036212) | human gut metagenome | host: Homo sapiens | study: EMG produced TPA metagenomics assembly of...
TTGCATGTATCGCTACTGATTCAAATAAATAATCTACTGATGGACAATGTCCACTTACTTTTTCAGCTTTTTTTATATCTAAGATATACTTTGTTATTTTCTCTTACTATTCCCATTTGATATCCACCTGGTGCAATATATGCATGTCCAGTTAAACTACATCTCCATGTTTACCTTCAACGACCTTTATGCTACATTCTTTATCAAGTCTTTGTGCATATTTTTTGTAAATATTGGGGGCATATGTTGAGTTATAACTATGCCAGGTAATCCTAATGGCAACTCTCTTAAAACGTGTCTTATTGCATCTACTCCACCCATAGATGCACCTATTGCTATTATATTTTTACTATTATAACTAACATTATTTTTTATAATGTTAGTCTTTTTAAGTTCTGTATTAGAACATCTATCATCATAAAATCCTGATGCATTTATTATTTTTTGAACCAAAGTTTCATTAAAATTACGCATAGTTTTTGCAGTTGGCTTTTCGATAAAATCAACTGCTCCCGCTGCAATTGCATTACTTCATTAATACTACTACCACTAATTGCAATAGTTGGTATAAATCTTTATTCTTTAATATATTGATATATAGAAGATTAATTGAGCGTATGTTACATGTATGATAAAGAATGTAACATATAAAAAAAATATGTAATGTCATCAAAAAACATGTTATACGATTTTCAGAATCACATGTGTGTCTTTTGTACATTTGTTGCGGAAAAACCGGAAATATAAAACTACTCATATTAAATATACAAATATGAAGAACTCTTTATCTTTCGTGTGCCTTAAAAATATTAATAACTATAAAATCGAGTATTGATGAATAAAAGATTTTTTTTGCAATTTTATCGGCCTTATTAGTCTCTGCCGGTATATTGGGAAGCTTTTCTTCTTGCAATTTGTCCAAAGCAAATGGAAATTTACCTGCTGTAAAGGATTCTACAGCCCTTTTTGATTATTTTACTTATAAAGGTGATGATGATTTTTACAAGGAAAATCCATTGCCTGATGATGAGTCGTTTTATAATCCTATTTTGCCTGGTTGGTATTCAGATCCTAGTATATGTACAAATGGAGAAGGAGACTATTTCTTAGTGACTTCTACTTTACTTATTTTCCAGGTGTACCTATCTTTCATAGTAGGGATTTAGTAAATTGGAAACAGGTAGGACATGTTCTTAGCCGTCCTTCCCAATTGGTTAATATGAAAGGACAGCATGTGAGTGGGGGAATTTTTGCACCGGCTATTTCATATAATCCCCACAATAAGACTTATTATATGGTAACCACTAATGTGGGAGCGGGTAATTTCTTTGTGAAAACTCAGGATCCTTTTGGAGAATGGTCTGATCCTATTATGTTGCCTGAAGTGGGCGGTATAGATCCGTCTTTCTTCTTTGACGAAGACGGAAAAGCTTATATTGTAAATAATGATGATGCTCCGGATTATAAACCAGAGTATAGCGGGCATCGTACAATTCGCATACAAGAGTTTGATGTAAAGTCAGATAAAACGATTGGACCTCGCAAAATTCTGGTAAACAAAGGTGTGCATCCGGAAGAAAAACCTATTTGGATAGAAGGTCCCCATATGTATAAGATTAATGGAAAATATTTCCTCATGGATGCGGAAGGTGGTACGAGTACCTGGCATTCTGAAGTCATTTTCCGCAGTGATTCTCCGATGGGAACTTTTACGCCTTGGACGAAAAATCCAATATTAACACAACGCCATCTTAGTGCTGAACGTCCTAATCCGATTACTTGTGCCGGTCATGCTGATTTGATACAAACCAAAGAAGGCGATTGGTGGGCTGTGTTTTTGGCATGCCGTCCTATAAATAATAAGTTTGAAAATTTAGGCGTGAAACATTTTTAATGCCGGTAAGGTGGAGCGAAGATGGTTTTCCTTATATGACGCAAGAAAATGAAATAGTTCCTCTGATTCTAAAACGAACAGGCGTAAAGCGTGATGCCAGTGTGACATTTGGTAACTTCGAAGAATTTGAAGATTTTGATAACACTTCTTTGGGAATGCAGTGGATGACATTGCGTGCTCCTGCTACTGAATTGTATTCTTTATCCGATGCTCCGGGCTTTTTGACTTTGAAGTGTGCCGCTGTCAGTGCTACTGAAAAGGACACTCCTGCTTTTGTTTGCCGTCGTATGCAGCATCATAAATTCGAATCTACTACCCGTATGTTGTTTAATCCTTCCAATGAAAAGGAAGAGGCTGGTATGTTATTGTTTAAAGATGAAAAGCATCAATATTTACTTGCTGTAAATAAGCAAGGAGAAAATAAATCTGTTTTTCTAAAACGAATAGGTGAGTCTGAACAAGTCTTGGCTTCTGATACAATACCTGAAAAAACAAAAGAAATTTATTTGAAAGTAATATCTCAAGGTACTCATTATGATTTTTATTATTCTTTAAAAGGAGAGAAAGATTGGACTTTGCTCTGTAAAGATGTCGATGCAAGCTATCTTTCCACAGCTACAGCTGGTGGATTTACGGGTAGTGTGATAGGGCTGTATGCTGTTTGTAAGTGATATTTATTGTTGCATGTAACATGAATAATAATTTCTGTTACATGCAACAAATCCTATGTAACGTTTGTGTGGATATGTGGAACACTTCACAATTATTTTTTATATATTAAATTAATATTGTCGCGGTGAAATCAATCATCTAACTGTTAGCGTTTATTAATCTTATACTAATAAAAATGAAATGTATGTATGATGATAGCTAAGGCTATTAAAGAATGACTGATGATTAGAGAACAATGTAGTTAATTAACATCTTAAACTAATGGTAATGAAAAATGTAGTAAAAAAATCAAAAGATTCCTTACCTCTTTTTACTCATGCTGTTCTGTTGCCTGATGGCATCGGCACAAAGTGGGATAACGGTAAGGGGAACTGTTTTTGACAATAATGGTGAGACGGTCATTGGTGCCTCAGTGGTATTAAAAGGTAATAATTCAATAGGTACGATTTCAGATATAGATGGTAATTTTATGTTGACTGTGCCAATGAAAACCCTACTCTTATTGTTTCATTTGTGGGAATGAAGACCAAAGAAGTAAAAGCGACTTCAAAAGGTTTGATCAAAATAACTTTGGAAGATGATTCTCAACAGTTAGAAGAGGTGGTGGTAGTCGGGTATGGTCAGCAAAAGAAAGCATCGGTAGTTGGTGCTACAACCCAAACGACAGGTAAAGTTTGGAACGGGCAGCTGGTGTTTCAGATATAGGTGCTGCTTTGACAGGTAACTTGCCTGGTGTTGTTACTACTCAAGGTACGGGTATGCCTGGCGAAGAAGAACCGAAGATAACTATTCGTGGTGCAAGCTCATGGAATAACAATGAAGATCCATTGGTATTAGTGGATGGTATTGAGCGTCCTATGAGTTCTGTAGATATTAGTTCTGTACAATCTATTTCTGTATTGAAAGATGCTTCAGCGACTGCAGTCTATGGTGTAAAAGGTGCTAATGGTGTAATTCTTGTAACAACGAAACGTGGTACGGAGGGTAGTGCGAAAATAGATGTAGGTTTTAATGCTACTTTGAAATCTCCTTCAAAATTGCCTAATAAGTATGACTCCTATGATGCATTGATGTTCCGTAATACGGCTATTGAACATGAGTTGGCTTTGCGACCTGATTCATGGGAATATATTCGTCCTCAATCTTTTATTGAAAACTATCGTAATCAGACTACTATTGAACAGAAAGAACGTTATCCTAACGTTGATTGGCAAAAAGCTTTGTTTAAAGATAATACAATGTCTTATAATGCTAATATAAATATTAGTGGTGGTACGAAATTTGTAAAATATTTTGCTTCTGCCGATTATGTGCATGAAGGAGATCTTTTTAGAACTTATGATAACGGGCGTGGTTATAACTCTGGTTATGGATATGACCGTATCAATGTGCGCAGTAATTTAGATTTTAATATTACAAAAACTACTGTATTAAAAGTGAATTTGGCAGGCTCTAATGCCATTCGTAAGGCTCCATGGAGCAATACAGGAAATTCTGAATGGCAAATTGGTCAGCAATGGTCAGGTGCATACAATATTGCTCCAGATGTGTTTCTACCGCAATATTCTGATGGTAGTTGGGGTATGTATCCACTTGTGTCCAATACAACTAACTCAGCGGAAAATATTTCTTTAGGGGGTACGATGCAGGTAACAACAACTCGTATTAATACAGATTTTACATTGGAACAAGATTTAAAGTTTATAACCAAAGGACTTTCAGCTCGGGCTACTGTTTCTTGGGATAATGTTTTTGTTGAAAACAATCGTGGTATCAATGATTTGTATAATAGTGCACAACATAAGTGGATAGATCCAGATACAGGTCAGGAACGGTATGAACAATCCTATGATACCAATAATGGTTTCGATTGGACTCAAGGAGTAAATTGGAGTACTTCTCCTGGTGCTGTAGATAACAGCCAGACAGTTCGTAACCTTTATTATCAAGCACAATTGAATTGGGTACGTAGTTTTGGGAAACATAATGTGACAGCCATGGGGTTGTTCAGCCGTCAGGAAAATGCAAGGGGAAGCGTGATGCCTACCTATCGTGAAGATTGGGCATTCCGTACTACTTATAATTACGCTGATCGTTATTTTATTGAGTATAACGGTGCATATAACGGTTCTGAGAAATTCAGTCCGGAAAATCGTTTCGCTTTTTTCAATTCCGGAGCTATTGGTTGGATGATCAGTGAAGAACCTTTCATGAAATTCTTCCGGGAAAAGAAATTGTAGATATGTTGAAAGTACGTGCTTCTTATGGTGAAATTGGTTCTGACCAATTGGGACCCGATCCTTTTGATTCTAGTCGTCGCTGGCTCTATATGAATCAGTGGGCTTATGGCGGACATACTACGATGGACCTTAATCAGACGCAAAGTATTTATACATGGTATCGCGAGTCTGCTATTGGAAATAAAGATATTCAATGGGAAGTTGTGAAAAAGTTGAATGTAGGTATAGACTATTCATTTCTTGAAGGCTTGTTTGCTGGTAGTGTGGAATTTTTCCGAGATGTACGTTCTAATATTTTTGTTTATGGTGGTGATCGTTCTATTCCTTCTTATTTTGGTGGAACACTCCATCTGTTAATAAAGGTAAAATTCGTACAAGCGGATATGAATTGGAGTTACGTATCAATAAGACGTTTGCTAATGATTTGCGTGTTTGGGGTAACTTCAGTATGACTCATGCAAGAAATAAGGTCCTTGTGAAAGATGACCAGGCTTTACGTCCCGGATATCAGAAAGCTGCTGGACATGCTGTAAATCAATATACCTCTTATATTGATGCAGGTTTTATTCAGAGTTATGACCAATTGTTTGGCGCTCCAGCTCATGATGCCAATGATTCTCAAAAATTAGTAGGAGATTATTACATTGTCGATTTCAATGGTGATGGTATTGTAGATAACAAAGACCAAGCACCTTATGGTTATACAAATTCGCCAGAGAATACGTTTAATGCAACAGTGGGATTTGAGTGGAAAGGATTCAGTGCATTTGCACAATTCTACGGTGTAACTAATGTAACTCGTGATGTTGCCCTTAATAGTTTTGGCAGTAAATTAAATACTGTATTTGATAATGGTACATGGTGGTCAAAAGCTACTCCCAATGCAGATGTAGTTGTACCTCGTTGGAATTCTACACCAAGTTACAATGATGGAACTCAATTCTTATATGACGGCTCCTATATTCGTCTAAAAAATGTTGAATTAGCTTATACTTGGAATAAAGGATGGATCAAAAAACTTGGATTAGGCAGTTTAAAGATTTATGTCAATGGTAATAATCTTTGGTTATGGACACGTATGCCCGACGACCGTGAAGCAAATCTTTCAGGAGCTGGTTATTTAGGTGCTTATCCTACGGTGAAACGTTATAACTTTGGTATTAAATTCACATTATAATAGTGTACAAGATGAAATATAATACATATAAAACTCTGTTTTATGCAGGTCTTTTGTCTTTTTCAGTAGGATTCTGCATGACATCTTGCGAAGATTATTTGGACAAGAGTCCAGAATCGACGGTATCTGAAGAAGATGCGTTCAAGAACTTTCGTAATTTTCAAGGGTTCATAGAAGAAATATACAATTGCATACCTGATAAAGAAAAGTGTAATTATTGTACATCCTGGAATTGGGGTGATGATGAACTTTTCAATTCTATGGGGGATGGACATATGACGCATCAAGCCGATTTAGGTAATTTCCGGGCTTGGCAAAGCAATGGTCAGTGTTGGTTATACAGAGATTCTAGTAATCCTGCTTCTACCAATGCGTTTGACCATTCTTTGTGGCCACACTCTTGGTATTGCATTCGTAAAGCTAATGTAGGTCTTGCTAATTTGGATAAATGGTAGGTACGCAAGAGGAAAAAGACATGATTGCCGGTCAACTTTATTTTTTCCGTGCATGGTGGCATTTCGATTGATGACTTATTGGGGTGGTCTGCCTTATGTTGATCAGGTTCTTGATGCTACACAAGAACTGAATTTACCTCGCCTGAGTTATCAGGAATGTGCTGATAAGCTGCTGCTGATTTTCGTCGTGCTGCTGATTTGCTTCCTATTGATTGGGACAAGACGTCTATCGGTAAAGCTACGGAAGGCAAGAATCAGTTGCGTGTTAATAAAATCATGGCATTAGGATATCTTGGTAAAAACTATTTGTGGGCAGGAAGCCTTTAATGAAGAATGGTGCACAACTTGGAGGCGCTAATGCTTACAATTATGATGAAGAATATTGTAAAAAAGCAGCACAAGCATTCGGTGAGTTACTTACTTTGGTAGAGGGAGGACAGACTCAATATGCGCTTGCTGAGTTTAAGTATAAGAATGTTTATAACCATGAGAAGGCAAGTGACGCTAAGACTTGCTATTCCGATATTTTTTATACCCGTCGCCAAGGCTGGTTGATGCCCGGTTCAGTTGAGGCTATATTCCGTGGTCCTTCTGGTAGTGATGGTAATGCTAATAACAGTAATTGGAATATGACGAAATATGGGGACCGAAGGTCGCAGGGCTTGTTTCTCATGATAAGATTATTCATTTGCCTACTGCTAATCTTGTGGAAATGTATGGTATGGCAAATGGGCTTCCTATTGATGACCCGAACTCTGGATTTGATGAGAGATACCCGTTTAAGGATAGAGATCCGCGTTTTTTATCATGATATTGTATTTGATGGCTTCCACTTTGTTTTGGCTGAGGATAAATTATCTGATGCGCAAAAACCTTATGCTTATTGTGATCTTTCTACTGGTGCAGATATGCGTTCTGCAGATCTCGGTAGTCGTACAGGTTATTTCTTCCAGAAACTTGTTCCTCATACTTGTAATGAGGGTGATAAGGAATATGATTGGGGTAGTAACTTACATACTTATTTACCGTATATGCGTTTGGCGGATATTTATTTAATGTACGCTGAAGTTGTGCTGCTGTCGGTGGTGCATCTTTCAAATCGGAGAACTGTTCACTAACCGCTCTTGATGCAATTAATAAGATTCGCACTCGCTGTGGTGCAAAAGGCGTTCATACTTCTTATATAGCAGATAATAAGAAGTTTATGGATGAAATACGTCGTGAACGTGCTGTGGAACTATCTATGGAAGGTTTTCGTTTCAATGATCTTCAGCGTTGGTTGTTACTTACAGAAGCTCCTTATACAGAGAAATATTCTGTAGAATTCGATCGCGTAGAAAGCCCTGAATTTTATAAGACAAACGATCCTGCGAATGCGGAAGTTGCAAACTATCGCCATGAATTGATTGTAAAGCGTGTGTTTGGTACGAAGCATTATTGGTTCCCCTTGCCCGATGACGATGTGTATCTTTATCCTGAATTCGGACAGAATCCCGGTTGGTAATCGTGGAAAGCTACAAAGTATGTTTAACAATAAATGAATAAACAATGAAATATATACAAGCAAGATTCATTCTCTGTGCTATGCTGGCCACTTCTTCGGTGCTTGCCAGTGCTCAGGTTGCAGATTGGAATGAAACCGATTCATTGGCAAACAAAAAAGACCAAATGGTACAGGTAGCTTTTCGTAAGGTATCCCAAAAAGACTTTGGGTGGTGTCTCTGTTGTTAATGTAGAGGAACTTACGAAAAAATTATAACACCTATAGTTAGATAATATGCAAGGCTATGTCGGTGGTTGGAATGGTAATTCGCTGTGGGGAATGGATGGCGATAATGCTGGTTACTTAGTTTTAGTTGATGGTGTGCCTCGTGACGCAGATAATGTAATGCCTTCTGAGATAGCCAGATTTCCTTTCTGAAAGGTGCACAAGCTGTGGTTCTCTACGGTAGTAAAGCTGCTAAAGGTGCGATTGTGATTACTACTAAACGTGGTAATGTAGAGGGGTTAAATGTTAGTGTTAGAGCTAATACAGGATTTCATGTGGCTAAGGCATATCCTGAATATTTGGGTTCTGCCGAATATATGACCCTTTATAATGAAGCTCTTTTGAATGATGATCCTACTGCAAAGCCTCTTTATACAGCAGAGCAAATCTATAATCATGGTTCTGGATTGAATCCTTATCGTTATCCTAATATCAATTATTATTCTTCGGATTATGTAAAGAAGGCGTATAATCGTTCGGAAGTAACGGCTGAAATTACTGGTGGTGGAAAACGCGCGCGTTTCTACAGCAATGTGAGCTATTATCGTAATGGCGATTTTCTTGATTTTGGTGAAGCTAAGAATAATATGACGGGCCGTTTCAACGTACGTGGTAATGTGGATGTGGATATCAATAGTTTTATAAGTGCTTATATTAATGCGAATGCTACATTTTATAATTCGAAAAGTGCGAAGGGGGACTATTGGAATGCTGCAGCAACAGTACGTCCTAACTTCCCGCAAAATGCAGCTCCACTTATTCCTTTAGACATGATTGATCCTAATGCTTCAGCTGTATGGGAACTGTTAAGTACTACTTCCAATATTATTGATGGTAAGTATTTCTTATCCGGTAGTCAAGCAAATTCTACAAATGCATTTGCTGATAGTTATGCAGCAGGAAGTAGTAAATGGACAAGTCGTCAATTTCAATTTGATACAGGGGTAAATATTAATTTGGACAAAGTGCTGAAAGGTCTTTCTTTTAATGCAATGTTTGCAGTAGATTATGCAACTTCTTATTCAACCTCTTTTGATAATAACTATGCAGTGTTCATCTACTTGGGCTAACTACGGTGGAAAAGATGTTATTGTAGCGCTGACTAAAGAAGGAAATGATGAAAAACCGGGTACCCAAAATGTTGGTGGAAGTTCTGATGAGCAAACGATTGCATTTTCCGGACAATTCAATTATCAGAATACATTTAAAAAGTGTCATAATGTATCGGCTATGCTTATTGCTAACGGCTATCAGCAAACAATCTCTGCTCAATATCATCGTATCAGTAATGCTAATTGGCATTGCAGTTAGGTTATAACTATCAGCAGCGTTATTATGCTGATTTTGGTGCCGCGTTGATTCATTCAGCTAAACTAGCTAAAGGGCATCGTCAGGCTCTTTCTCCTTCGTTAACATTGGGTTGGCGTTTAAGTGGGGAAAACTTCTTGAAAGATTCTCCTGTTGTTGATGATTTGCTATTCAGTGTGTCTGGTAGCATTCTTAATCAGGATATTGATTTGGTAATGGGAGATAAGGAATTTACCTTTATGAATCAGTATGGACGCAGAATGATGGCTACTCATGGTATGATGGTCCGGCTGGTAAGTATACTATTTCTACTAGAGGGCAGAATAATGACCTTTCATTCATAAAACGTAAAGAGTTTTCAGCGAACCTTAAGACGTCACTGTGGAATAGATTAATAACAGCAGATGCTTCATTTTCATTAACTCTACTGAAGGATATTTGATTAATCAGCCCACTTCTTCCCATCGCATCTTAATACAGGTTATCCGGCTGCATCGTTCATGGCAGTTATGAATTATAATAATAATCGCCGTATGGGTTTTGATTTTAGCGTGAATGCTAACAAGAATTTGGGGAATTTGATTTGTCACTTGGTGTGTCAGGAACATATTATGATACCAAAATAACTAAACGTGATGAAATTTATGATGATGCTTATCGATATCGTAAGGGTAAACCAGTTGATGGCGTTTGGGGACTTCAAAGTGCAGGATTATTTCAAAGTGAGGAAGAGATAAAAAATAGTCCGGAACAAAAGCTGGGTAGCACAGTTCGACCTGGTGATATAAAATATGTAGACCAGAACGGAGATGATGTAATTGACGAGAAGATGAAATTTATTTAGGTAAAGGAGGATGGTATGGATCGCCTTTCACGCTCGGCATTAACTTTACGGCTAAGTGGAAAAACTTTACGTTTTTTGCATTGGGTACAGGAGGATTCGGTGCTTATGGCATGAAAAATAATTCTTACTATTGGGTAGATGGAGATGATAAATATTCTGCTATCGTTCGTAATCGCTGGACTGAAGAGACAGCAGCTACTGCAACTTATCCACGCTTATCAGCTAAAAGTTCAAGTAATAACTTCCGTTCTTCAGACTATTGGTTGTATAAAACCAATCGTTTTGATTTGGCAAAAGTACAGATTACCTATGATTTACCTAAACGGGTATTGCGCAATACTTTCCTTCGTGAATTTTCTGCTTATGTAAGTGGAGCAAATCTGCTTACAATCTCAAAAGAGCGCAAACATATGGAGGATGAACGTGGGGAGTGCACCGCAAACCAGATTCTATAATATTGGTGTAAAGCAGTATTTTAATTAAAAAATAGAACAAATGAAACTAAGAAATATCATATTATCTACAGTTCTACTAGCTACATTTTCCGCTTGTGAGGATCTTTTTGAACCTGCTAAGGAGAACAATCGTGGTGTTGAGGAAATGCTTACAGATCCCAATTATGCAGTAGGTCTATTGGGATATGGTTATGCTATGTTGCCATACGAAAATACTAGTGTAAGTGATGTTGCTACAGATGATGCAGTAACCAATGATAAGGAAAGTAATTATTCCAAAATGGCTCTTGGCTCATGGGCATCAAACAACAATCCTATGGAACAGTGGCAAGCTCGTAAAGCCGCCATACAATATCTGAATACATTTTTGAGCATTGT
>ENA-OQHP01000638-OQHP01000638.1-human-gut-metagenome-genome-assembly--contig:-NODE-638-length-11184-cov-1.617708_pt1 | contig 11184 bp, 20 predicted proteins | sample MGYA00242563_ERZ504717 | MGnify/ENA primary metagenome ERZ504717 (study PRJEB26092, sample SAMD00036212) | human gut metagenome | host: Homo sapiens | study: EMG produced TPA metagenomics assembly of...
TCGAAATAAAATAGAACACAGCCAGCAGGGCAGCACGATCAGTAATACAATATTGAGGTTCTCCAAATCGAAACATGAACTTCTTATTTTAAGGTATTTTCTTCAAAACTGTATTCCGCAAAAGAATTTCAAGCAAGATGCTCAGGAATGCAATCAGTGCAAACACCGCATAGGCTTCTTCACGTTTGCTGAATTCCTTCACGTTCAGTTTCGTTTTTCCAGTTTGTCAATTTCACGGTACACTTCCTTCAGCTTCGTATTGCTGGTAGCACGGAAATAATTTCCATTAGTTGTTCCGGCAATCTGGCTCATGGTCTGTTCGTCGATTTCCACCGGCATCTGTACATATTGCACACCAGCGTACGTCTGCATCGGATAAGGTGCCGTACCGTTAGTTCCTACACCGATGGTATACACACGGATACCAAACTGCTTGGCTATTTCGGCCGCAGTAAGCGGAGAAATGTCTCCCCGATTGTTCACACCATCCGTCAGCAGGATAACTACCTTCGACTTGGCCTTGCTGTCTTTCAGACGACTCACCGCGTTGGCCAGTCCCATACCCAGTGCTGTACCGTCTTCAATCATTCCGCGCTGTACCATGTCGCAGCTCACACTTGGAACAAATTCAACAGTACTCCGTGGTCTACTGTCAGCGGGCACTGCGTAAATGCTTCTCCCGCAAAGATAGTCAGACCGATATTATCATTCGGACGTCCGTTGATAAACTCTGCCGCTACCTGCTTGGCCGCTTCAATACGGTTCGGCTTCAAATCTTCAGCCAGCATACTGGTCGACACGTCGACCGCCAGCATGATGTCAATACCTTCAATCTCCGTGTTCTGCCAGTTATCGGTAGTTTGCGGGCGTGCCAGTACCAGCACAATCATCACAAACGTCAGGATACGAAGCACAAACGGCGCATGCAGCAAATAAATCTTCCAACTGCGCGGAGCCTGCATGTACATCCGTGTGGTAGATACCTGCATGGTCGGTTCCGTCTTCTTGCGGCGCATCACGTACCACACGATATACGGAATCAGCAGCAAGAGCAGAAACAGATATTCTATATTCGCAAAAATCATAGTCTCAATTCATTATTAAATTAGAAAAAGAGGTCGATGATATGGCGCACAGACAAATACAAAGCAATCAGTGCGGCCACACCCGTAATGGCAATGCTGCACAGCAAGGCAATTCGTCCCTGTTTGGAACGCTTCTCCTCCACTTTGATTTCCGTCGGCTCCTTCTTGGCGTTCGGATCTTCCTCTATCTTAGTCTGGTTGATGAAATCTACCGCATTCACCAGGTTCATGTCGTTTTCATTCATCAGCGGCGCATATTTCGCAAACTTCACCAGGTCGGCTGTTTCAAACATCACCTTCAGGTCGTGGATAGATTCTTTGTCCTTCTCCTCCAACAGACGCTCGATAATTTCCGCAGACGTCATTTCCATGGCATTGAATCCGAAACGCTCCTTTATATATATACGGATGACATCGGTCAGTTCCGTATAATAAGCTTTCGGATCTTCACGCTTGGCCACCTTGTCTGCTTGATGGTTTCAATCTTCTTCATGGCAGCCAGGTGAGGCGGAAGTTTAGGTTCTACCTTGATAATCTTGATGATAGGCTTATTGTCACGATAGCGAATGATAAAGAAGGCCGTCACCACTCCCAAAGCAATCAGCAACAGGATGGAATATACCATCGGTGCCAGGTCTTCCCAGGTAAGAGGTACTTCCTGAATGGACTTCGGACCAAAAAACTGGTCGGGGTGCAAGGTATCCACCGGAATGGAATACACTTTCAATGCCAAGGCCTTTGAACGGTAAGCCTTGTCATTGACCAGCACCTCAAACGGCGGAAGATAATACAGAGCCGAATCAAAAGAAGTCACTGTATATTCTTGTGACACCAGCCAGCGCTTGTTGTCGTTCAGCAGCTGCGTGTCGGGCTTGGCTACATCCAGAATCTCCACTCCCCTGACCAGCGTATCACGCAGCAACGGCAGACGCAATTTCTGGTTGGCATCCATGCTGACCTGCAATTTGATTTTCGCCTGCTCGCCAATGAGCAACTGCAGGAGTCGATGGTAGCTTCCACCGTCACCTGCTGGGCTTTCAAGCCCGTTGCACAGCATAAAATCAACACAGCACAGCAACATGCCTTTATCATTTTTGAGTAGTATAATAAGAGATGTCTCATGTCAACTGTCAGTTTCGTTTTGCAAATAAATTCAGCAATGCCTTCACATAATCCTGATCTGTACGTACAGATACAGAATCCACATTGCTGTGAGTAAATGTGTCATTCAGCTTCTGCTGTTTTTCCTTCCACCAGGCATGATGTGCATTGCGCAATGCCTTCGACGAAGTATCAATCCACTGCTCATGACCGGTTTCCGCATCACGCACGTGCATCAGTCCCACGTCCGGAAGTTCTTCCATACGACGGTCGTACACCTGCACAGCCACCACATCGTGTTTCCGGTTGGCAATCGTCAATGCATTCTGGAAATCACGTTCGTCAATAAAGTCGCTCAGCATAAAGGCCGTACAGCGTTTCTTCAGCACATTCGTCAGGTACTCAATGGCACACTGCAATTGGTGCGCTGACTTTCCGGCTTAAAATCAAGCAGTTCACGAATGATATACAGAATATGCTTGCGACCCTTCTTGGGAGGGATAAATTTCTCGATACGGTCGGAAAAGAAAATCACGCCGATTTTATCATTGTTCTGAATGGCGGAAAAGGCGATTGTAGCCGCAATCTCCGTCACCATTTCTTTCTTCAGCTGCTGAATGGTACCAAAGTCCAAACTGTTGGACACGTCCACCAGCAACATGACCGTAAGTTCACGTTCTTCCTCAAAGACTTTCACGAATGGTTTGTCGAAGCGAGCGGTCACATTCCAGTCAATATCGCGCACGTCATCCCCATACTGATACTCGCGGACCTCTGAAAAGGCCATACCACGCCCCTTGAAGGCCGAATGATACTGACCGGCAAAAATATTGCTCGAAGTCCCCGGGTCTTGATTTCAATCTGACGGACACGCTTTAAAGTTCACTTGTCTCCATTCCTTTAATATTTGACCGTGTTCCCCTGGAGCAACCAAAGGAACACAGCTTAGTCATTTATAATCATGCAGCCTTCCGACTGCGAATAAAAGCCGACGGGGACTCTCTTCCCCGTCTGCAACCGTTACGGGGTATCAACGCATCAGGGCACTTCAACCTTGTTCAGAATCTTGCTGACGATTTCATCAGAAGTCACGTTGGTAGCTTCTGCTTCATAAGTCAGACCGATACGGTGACGAAGCACGTCATGAGCTACGGCTCTCACATCTTCCGGAATCACGTATCCACGACGTTTGATGAAAGCGTAACTGCGTGCAGCCAGTGCCAGGTTGATAGAAGCACGAGGAGAACCTCCAAAGCCAATCAAGCCCTTCAGTTCTTTCAAGTCGTATTTTTCCGGATAACGGGTAGCAAATACGATATCTGCAATGTACTGTTCAATCTTTTCATCCAGGTATACCTGACGAACCACTTCGCGGGCAGCAATAATGTCTTCAGCCTTCAAAATAGGACGAACTTCCGTACGTTCTCCGTTGATATTCTGACGGATAATCTTCTTTTCTTCTTCCAGCTTCGGATAATCAATAATCACCTTCAGCATGAAACGGTCTACCTGTGCTTCTGGCAACGGATAAGTACCTTCCTGCTCAATCGGGTTCTGCGTAGCCATTACCAGGAAAGGCTTCGGAAGTGCAAAAGTCTGCTTACCCAGTGTCACCTGACGTTCCTGCATGGCCTCGAGCAAGGCACTCTGTACTTTAGCCGGTGCACGGTTAATTTCATCGGCCAGTACAAAGTTGGCAAAAACCGGTCCTTTGTTGGCAACGAACTGCTCATCCTTCTGACTGTAAATCATCGTACCGATAATATCGGCCGGCAGCAAGTCAGGAGTAAACTGCACACGACTGTATTTTGAATCGATCAATGAAGCAAGGGTTTTGATTGCCAAGGTCTTTGCCAATCCCGGAACACCTTCCAGCAGAATATGTCCGTCAGAAAGCAACCCAATCAATAAAGATTCGATAAGATGTTTTTGACCTACGATTACCTGATTCATTCCCTCCATCAGGTTTGTCACAAACGCGCTCTGGCGTTCGATTCGTTCATTCAATTCACGAATGTCAATAGCTTCAGCCATAATTTTCTTCTATTTTAGTTCTCTTTTTTTTCATTAAAAAAAATGCCCTTTCAAAACATATATCTAAAAAGACACCCCAAAATTAAGGTATTCCCTTAACAGGCACAATAAATTTTGATAAAAAAATATAGACGGGTTTCGCCTTTTAAGGCTTATTGAACTAAAGAAAATTAAAAAGGCCTTGTTTGAATTGAAACAAGGCCTCTCGTTATTTTTTAGGAGTAAGTTGCGGAATCTGAATTGTGGTACCCACCGGCACGTTATCCGGATTTTTGATAATACCTTATTGTGCTTCACCAGATAAGGCCATAGTTTTTTATTTCCGTAGAATTTCAGGGCCACACGTACCAGGCTTTCCCCTGGTTTAAGTATATGAGCCTGATTTCCAGTTATCTGGTATTCAACCGTATCGGCTAAGGTTTCCCTTTTCGGTACAGACGTAGAAGCTACGGGAGTTTTTTCTTCTTTCTTCGCGACGGTTTTCAAGGTATCCTTCTTCTGTACCAAAGAAGAATCTTTTTTACAACTAAGTATCAGCCACCTGCAAGGAGTCCGGAACCACAGGCGCAGGCGTTTTCTGCGTTTCATTCATCAGTTTCTCTACCACCTGTTCCGGAATATACCGTCGGCCCCGAGGTCAATACCCCATGTCACGATTCCTCCTATGAAAATACCTGCCAGCAAGATGGAGGCAATCATACACCACGGCACATTGGCTTCTTTCCCTGAGGAGTCAGAACAGCAGCGGGAATCCTTTCTTCCTTTTCAGACAACGTATCTTCCTGCTTTTCTTTCACCTCCTCTTTCTCAGTAACCACCTTCTCCGTTATTGACGCCTGAACAGGTTCCTCTTCTATCGGAGAAGCAGCTTCCGTTTGTGGCAATACTTCATCAGTTTCTTCCGTAGCCGGCTCTGTTGGGGATTCGATTACAGCATCGGTTCCTCCGGTCTTCTCTTCCTCGGTTACCGTCTCTTGAGATTCCACCTCGGTTTCACCCTCAGGCAAGTCTGTAAAATGCACTTCATCTTTCAGCAGCACCGGCTGGAAATGCGCAAAAGGCTTATTCACCAAATCCTTCAATCCGGTTTCCGGGATAAACGAAACACGCGTATGCGACTGACCATCCGTGGTTTCCGGTCCGTTGGAAGCTGTTTCCTCCGTAGCGTCTACCGTAATCAGCTTAAACGTACCCAGACCTTTTACCTTTACATACTTGTCCCTTGCCAAAGCTTCTTCTATCAATGACAGAAACTCCTTGGCAAAGAGTGCCGCATCAGCCTGGCTCAACTGGCTTTTGCGAGCAAATAAGTCCACAAGTTCATGTAAAGTTACTTTATCATTCATCCGACAAGACGTTTTTAACCCTTCCTTTTAACGAAGTAGCCGACTTAAAACTGACAGCCAGTTCGGGAGGTACCAGAAAGCGCTGTTTGGTGACGGGATTCACAGAAATATACTCCATCTTTTTCTCCACCTCAAACGAGCCGAAGTCCTGTAGCACCACAGTCTTGTTTTCCTGCAAAGACTGCGACACACACTCCGTGAAAGAAGCCAGCAAAGACGCTGTTTCCTTTTCAGTTTTCTCTATACGACGGGAAGTTCTTCTATGAATTCCTTGTTGGTCATTTTATTTTACGATTGTAGCATACAAATCAAAATCATCTGCATCGTACACCTTTACCCGATGGAAACTGCCGATTCTCAGGCGGTGATTTTCCACGTTTATCAGTACCTCCGGATCGACTTCCGGTGAATCAAACTGTGTACGGCCGATATAATAATCACCTTCCTTACGGTCAATAATTACCTTGAATTCCTGTCCAATCTTGCGATGAGACAGGTCGGCAGAGATTTCCTGCTGCAATTCCATCAGTTTATCCAGGCGCTGCTGCTTGACTTCCTGCGGAATCTCATCTTTATAATGCTTGGCAGAATAGGTGCCTTCTTCTTCCGAATAGGCAAATGCACCCATACGGTCAAAAACGTGCCGCGCGGACAAATTCCATCAGTTCCTCAAAATCCTGCTCCGTTTCACCCGGATGACCTACCATCAATGTAGTACGCAAATGAATGCCAGGCACCTCCTTACGGAACTTCTCTATCAACTGATAGGTTTCTGCCTTCGTCACATGGCGACGCATCTTTGCAGCATGTTATCGCTGATATGCTGCAAGGCAATGTCCATGTACTTACATACATTATCGTTTTCACGCATCACGCGGAACAAATCTTCCGGGAAATGAGCGGGATAAGCATAATGCAGACGAATCCATTCCACACCCGGTATATGTGCCATCTGCTCTATCAGCTCCGGCAACATCTGTTTTTTATACAAATCCACTCCGTAATAGGTCAGTTCCTGTGCAATGACCTGAAATTCTTTCACCCCTTCGGAAACCAGCAAGCGCACTTCGTCCAGAATTTCTTCCATAGGACGAGACACATGTTTACCGGTAATGATAGGAATGGCGCAATAAGAACACTTGCGGTCGCAACCTTCTGATATTTTCAGGTATGCATAATGCTTCGGAGTCGTCAGATGACGCTCAATGGCAAATTCAGAATGATAGCCTTTCCTAATCGGCCAAAAGTTCATTCCAGTTGAACTTCCCATAGAATTGTCGACCTGCGGAATTTCCATCTGCAGGTCCTTCAGGTAACGTTCCGACAAACAGCCCATTACATAAAGTTTCTTCAAGCGTCCTTCTTCCTTTGCCTGACAGAACTCCAGAATCATGTTGATAGATTCCTCTTTGGCATCGCCAATAAAGCCACACGTATTGATAACGGCAACTTCTCCCTGCGGATGGTCGCTGTCATGTGTCACCTTGTATCCATTAGCTTCCAGCTGCTTCATCAGCTTTTCGGAATCTACCAGATTTTTCGAGCATCCTAAAGTAATTATATCGATTGTATCTTTCTCATTTTTCAGTGGTTGAGCCAAACAATGAATCTACGAACTCACGGCGACGGAATATCTGCAGGTCTTCCATACCTTCTCCCAGACCGATGTATCTCACCGGAATCTTAAACTGGTCGGAAATTCCAATCACTACTCCACCCTTGGCTGTTCCGTCAAGTTTGGTGATAGCCATGGCGGTTACTTCTGTAGCCAAAGTAAACTGTTTGGCCTGTTCGAATGCATTCTGCCCGGTAGAGCCGTCCAGTACCAGCAACACTTCATGAGGTGCATCGGGTACCACCTTTTTCATCACGTTCTTGATTTTTGTCAGCTCGTTCATCAAACCAATCTTATTGTGCAAACGTCCTGCCGTATCAATGATTACCACGTCAGCATTATTAGCCTTGCAGAACTCAGCGTATCAAAAGCTACTGAAGCAGGGTCAGCTCCCATTTTCTGTTTTATTACCGGTACACCCACACGTTCTCCCCAGATGTCAAGCTGTTCTACAGCTGCGGCACGGAAAGTATCTGCGGCACCCAGATAGACCTTTTTCCCGGCTTTTTTAAACTGATAAGCCAGCTTACCGATAGTCGTCGTTTTTCCTACTCCGTTCACGCCTACCACCATAATCACATAAGGAGTCTTATCCTGAGGCACATCAAAGTCGGCAGCATCCACCGTATTGTTTTCCATCAGCAACGCTGCAATTTCCTCACGAAGGATATTGTTCAGTTCCTGCGTATTCACATACTTATCCTTTGCCACTCTGTTTTCAATGCGCTTGATAATGTTCAGCGTAGTTTCTACTCCCACATCAGACGTGATAAGCACTTCTTCCAGATTGTCCAGCACCTCATCATCTACCTTCGATTTTCCGGCCACCGCACGTGCTATTTTTCCAAATACACTTCTTTGGTTTTAGACAATCCTTTGTCTAATGTTTCTTTTTTTCCTTTGAGAAAAAACTAAAAAATCCCATACAACTTACTTTTATCAGTTTCTGACACAAAGATATAACTATTCTCGCTTTCACACAAAAAAAGTTCCTTCCATATTTAAATGAAAGGAACTTTTATTTAGCATTTTATATCTCAAAAGATAAATTATTTCTTGAAGAAGTCCTGTACTTTTTCGTTAGGAACCATTTGTTCATCAAAAACGTAAGCACCAGTTTTCGGAGACTTAACCATTTTGATACCTTAGTATAAGAACGTCCTTCTTTACCTGTCTGAAGGGTTGCGACTGTTTTCTTTGCCATGGTCTGTTATTATTTAATTTCTTTATGAACTGTTACTCTTTTCAAAATCGGATTGTATTTCTTCAACTCCAATCTTTCAGTGGTATTTTTTCTATTCTTAGTTGTAATATAACGAGAAGTTCCCGGCATACCACTATCCTTCATTTCTGTGCATTCAAGGATTACCTGTACTCTGTTTCCTTTAGCTTTCTTAGCCATAGTCTTTCTCTCCTTTTAATTAACCAATAATTTTGATAGTTTTCCAATCACAATAACCTTTTGCTACCGCTTCGTTCAGCGCTGCATCCAGGCCTTTTTTGTTAATAACTCGCAAGCCGTTAGCGCAGATGTTCAGGCTAATCCAGCAATCCTGTTCTACATAGTAGAATTTCTTAGTAAACAAGTTCACATCAAAGTTCTTTTGTTCTTCTCTTAGAGTGTGAAACGTTGTTGCCTATCAAGGCTTTCTTTCCGGTAATTTGACAAATTTTCGACATTTCTATCTAGTTTTTATAGTTTTATTCCATGGTTCTCTCAAACGGAGTGCAAAGTAAGTGATTTTATTTTATATAAACAAATCTTTTTCCAATAAATTGAACTTTTACTCCTCTTTTCCCTGATTTTGGCATAATTCCAACAACAATTGGAGGGTTTTTGCCGTTGCAGCCTGAATATTTTTCTCACGGCCTTCATCTTCGGTCAATTTAGCTGTAAGCACCGCATCTTTTGTTCCGGCTGCTACCCAAATCGTACCGACCGGCTTTTCCGGACTTCCTCCGCCAGGACCGGCAATTCCGGATGTAGCCATTGCATAATCCACATCCAAAGCTTGATGGCACCCTTTACCATTTCCACAACGGTTTCTTCACTTACCGCCCCATGCTGTTCCAGTGTTTCGGCATTTACATATAAATGCGTTTTCTTTACCTCATCTGAGTAGGCAATAACCCCACCTTTATAGAAACGAGAACTACCTGGGATAGCAGTTATGATGCTGCCACGTTACCAGCCGTACAACTTCTGCAGTAGCCAATGTATAGCCTTCTCTCCAGAAAATTTCACTTATCTCCTTACTTAGTGTTTTGGTTTCTACTGACATAATCTGTTTTCTCTAAATTGTTACTTAATGGTTACCCGTGAATAAGCGGGTTTGTCTATAGTGCAAAAATCCTTGTCCAAAAACTTATAATATCCCGTAATGGCGATCATGGCCGCATTGTCGGTAGTATACCCGAACTTCGGTATGAAAATGTTCCAGCCATATTTTTTCGCATGTTCACGGAAAGCGTTTCGCAGGCCGTTGTTTGCCGATACTCCTCCGGCTACGGCCACTTCCTTGATGCCTGTATCCTTTACTACCTTACGTAATTTATCCATCAGAATGTCTACAATCGTTTTTTCCAACGAAGCAGCCAAATCCGTCTTATGATGTTCTACGAAATCGGGATCTTCTTTCATCCAGTCTCTGAGCGAGTACAGGAAAGAGGTTTTCAGTCCGCTAAAGCTATAGTCATAGCCCGGGATATGCGGTTTGCTGAATTTAAAGGCTTCCGGATTACCCTGACGCGCCAGCTTGTCGATAATCGGACCACCTGGATAGCCCAGCCCCATCACCTTGGAACACTTGTCGATAGCCTCTCCTGCCGCATCGTCGATATCTGTCCCAGCACTTCCATATCATTATACGCATTCACACGGATAATCTGAGAGTTTCCTCCTGAAACCAGCAGGCAGATAAAAGGATATTTAGGCTGTACGTTTTCACCGTCGGGCTCCTGAATAAAGTGCGCCAGCACATGGCCCTGCAAATGATTCACCTCTACCATCGGAATATCCAACGAGCGGGCAAGTCCTTTGGCAAAAGACACTCCTACCAGCAAAGAACCCATCAGACCCGGTCCGCGAGTAAAGGCAATGGCACTCAAATCTTCCTTTGCCACTCCGGCACGTTTCAATGCTTCGTGCACCACCGGAACAATATTCTGCTGATGTGCACGTGAGGCCAGTTCCGGAACCACTCCTCCGTAAGCTTCGTGCACCGCCTGGCTAGCAATCACGCTCGACAGCAATACGCCATCCTTTATCACTGCCGCAGAAGTATCATCACAAGAAGATTCTATTCCTAATATTATTGTACTCATAACATTCTTCTATTATTAATAGGTCAATATTTCAAGTCCCTGCTCCGTCATTACGAAAGTGTGTTCCCACTGTGCGGAAGGAAGCTCATCCTCCGTCACCACGGTCCATCCGTCTTCTTCGTCAATGAAGACTTCCCAGGTTCCCATATTAATCATCGGTTCGATGGTAAACACCATGCCCGGCACAAGCAACATACCTGTACCCTTCTTGCCAAAGTGTTCTACATCCGGTTCTTCGTGGAACTCTACTCCCACACCGTGACCGCACAAATCACGGACCACTGAAAATCCGTTCTTCTTCGCGTGTTTCTCTACGGCATGGCCGATATCTCCCACAAAGCCGAAAGGACGGGCTGCTTCCATACCGACTTCCAGACATTCTTTTGCCACACGCACCAGTTTTTCTTTCTGCGGAGTGGTTTTTCCGATAATGAACATACGTGAAGCGTCGGCATAATAACCGTCCAGAATCGTCGTACAGTCCACATTAATAATGTCGCCTTCTTCCAGAATTTCCTCTTCGCTCGGAATTCCATGGCAAACCACCTCATTGATGGAAGTACAACAGCTCTTCGGAAATCCCTCATACCCCAAGGTTGCCGGAATGGCTCCGTGGTCCCGGGTATACTCATACACCAGCTTGTCTATTTCGGCCGTACTCATTCCAGCGTGGATTTCC
>ENA-OQHP01000639-OQHP01000639.1-human-gut-metagenome-genome-assembly--contig:-NODE-639-length-11178-cov-2.555515_pt1 | contig 11178 bp, 17 predicted proteins | sample MGYA00242563_ERZ504717 | MGnify/ENA primary metagenome ERZ504717 (study PRJEB26092, sample SAMD00036212) | human gut metagenome | host: Homo sapiens | study: EMG produced TPA metagenomics assembly of...
TGTGATCTTGGTTGACGAGATGTCGACATCTTTGATATGAGCGACGTGATGTGGGCCAATGACCACGCGCTTCCAGGCGCGCGACTCATCACCATCCCCGGCTGCCACTGCCCACGTGCTCGACCCGTCCAACGACCCCGCGTTCGACCCCACGATTCGCGAGCACGGCATCGCCTGCAAGGCCATCTTCGACTGCACGGTTCCGTTCGACCTCAAGAAGAATTTCATTCGCTCGCAGTTCATGGAGATCGATGAAGAGAAGTGGGCCGCCGAGCTCGCCTTCTAGTAAGTAGCCCTACCAAGTAGTTAAGGAGTTGTCATGCCTGAGTCTTCTGTTCGTCCCCGTCGCATTGTCGTTGGCGTGTCTGGCGCCAGCGGTGCGGCACTGGGCCTTGAATGCCTCAAATGCCTGCGCCAGGCCGGCGCTGAGTCGGCGCTTGTCGTCACGCGCGGGGGAGAGATCACCATCGAGCAGGAGCTCGGCATGACGCTCGACGAGTTTGCGTGCTATGCCGATGTGTCTACGACAACAAGAACATTGGCGCTGCCATCGCAAGCGGCACCTATCCGGTCGACGGCATGATCGTGGCTCCCTGCTCCATGAAGACGCTCGCCGGCATCGCGAGCGGCTACAGCGAAAACCTGTTGCTGCGTGCGGCCGATGTGCAGATGAAAGAGCAGCGCCGCCTGGTGCTTATGGTGCGCGAGACGCCCTTCAGTGCGATCCATGTCGACAACATGGCACGCCTGGCGCGCGTGCCGGGCGTCATGCTCATGCCGCCCATGCTCACGTTTACAACGGCCCCGCCACGCTCGATGAGGCGGTGCATCACATCGCCGCCAAGGCACTCGAGGCCGTCGGCGTGTCGTGCGCCAACTATAAGCGCTGGTCATAGGCATCTTTAGGTAGGATACGAGTAGTGTTTGAGCCCGCTGCCCCTGTGGGCGGCGGGCTTTTCGTGTCAAAGGGTGTGTCGGGAGGACCTATGCAGACGGGTATGTATGCGATTAGCGAGATGGCGAGCTTGTTTAACGTTTCGCGCCAAACGCTCATCTACTACGACAAGATCGGTCTGTTTAAACCCGCCGTGGTTAACGAAAAGGCTACCGTTTCTATTCGCCCACGCAGATCCCGCTCATGCGTCTGATCTGCATGCTGCGCGACTTGGGACTGGAACTCGATGAGATCGATCGCCTGACCTCGACGTTCGACATTGGAGAGATGACCGATCACCTGCGCTCGCGGGTGCAGGCGCTCGACGAGCAGATTGCCGGGCTCAAAGCCGAGCGCGCGAGCGTGCAGGAGCGGCTGAGTTTTTACGACGAGGCGGTCTATTGGCGCGAGCGCGAGGGCAAACCGGAGCTCAAGCAATTCGAGCGCCGCTACGTGGTCTTTGAGGAGTTCCCGAGCGATATCGAGCGTGGCCGCTCGATGCTGCACCCCCCAACGCTCATGCGGGGGCGATTCTGCGCATGCGTGCGCTCACGGGCACACGCCCCATGGCGCGGTTGGGGGCGCCATGCTGCGTCGCGAGGCGCTGCATTCCGCGACCCCATCGCCGGTGCCGGTTCCTTTGCCGTGTTGCCGCGTGGTGCCGAGGAAATACTGCCGAGCGATCTTGCCGAGCTGGCGGAGATTGGCGTCGAGGTGCTGCCCGAGGGCACGTACCTGTGCATGAGTCGCTGGGGCATGCCGTACGAGCCGAGGGTATCCGCGCCATCGTGGCCTGCATGGACAGGCACGCGCTCCAGCCCATCGGCAATGCTTTCGATTTTGCTACCTGGACACCACGAGCTACGACGAGTCTCACCAAGAGGACTTCTGCTGTATCCAAATCCCCGTCGCCCTCAAATAACTTGCGGTGAAATAGTCCCTAAATAGCTCGAGTGGGCGTGCAAACAGGAACTATTCCACCGCAACTTCGATGCGACAAAGGAGCAGTCCCTTTATCGCATTCCGTGCGAGCTCCAGCGCCATCTGCGGGTATAAGGCTAACAAGTGTTTATTTGCGAGGCCTAAGGGCGCCCCGTATGGATATCGATAACTTTGAATGGTGGTATAGCGAGGGCGAGGCTCCGGACGAGGAGTGGGACGAGCCCGCGCCGCGTGACGTGTCGAGCGACGAGGACGAGACCGGTAACGATGCCGTCGAGATGGACGCCGCCTCCGACCCCGTCGAGCCCCTGACCTTTGAACAGGCTTGGGCCCAGGCCGAGGCCGACGAGGCAAAGGCCGATGCCACGGCCACGCTGGGTGAGCCAGCCGACATGTCCATTTCGCCGGCAAAGACCCCGCAACCGCGCCACACCATCGACCCCGCAGTACGGCATCTTTCAGCATTCTCGACGTGCCCGCGCAAGGCGCCCAGGCGCCTGCGCCCACGCATCGCCCCGACCTGGCCTCGTGAGGAAGACGCGGGCCGCCGTTCTCCGCTCGGCCCCATCCTCATCGCCTTCATGGCCGGCGTTATCGCCTGCTCGGCAATCGCAGCATCTGGGGTCATGTCGAGCGCAGCGCCAAGACGCCGCCAAGGTCGAGATGTCCGTCGAGCAATCGCTCAGCCGCACGCGCTCGGTGCATGTGTCGGTCGAGGTTAAGGACGGCGCGACGTGGGATACCGCGCGCGGCGACAGCCAAATGCTCGTCCATATCGTGGGCCGCACGCTCAGGGGACAAGCAATCGACGAGTACCAATACGTCAATTCCGAAGGTGACGGTATCGAGCTCAAGCCCGGCGACTACGAGCTCACGGTCGATGAGCCGCCCGTCGCCACCGACGGCACGCGTTACCGCGCCTCAAAGCGCATGGTCCCGGTGAGTTTTAATTCGCAAGCACCCGATACGGTCGATAGCGCGCCGCAGGTGGGTTTGACCTTTATGCTATTGCTCAATAACTGCGCCTGCCGCTCAGCCCTGCTGCCAAGAGTGGGACAATAACCCTCGACACTGTTGTTTACTTTTGGAGGAAGTAGCATGTCCACCGTCACTACCATCAAGCGCGGCGGCCTCACCGCGGCCATCGATTCCATGGGCGCCCAGCTCACGAGCCTTGCCCTCAACGGCAATGAGTATCTGTGGCAGGGCGACCCGGCCTTTTGGGGCAAGCACGCGCCCATCCTGTTCCCTATCGTGGGATCGCTGCGCAACAACACGGCGACGTCTGCCGCCGGCACCTGCGAGATGGCGCGCCACGGCATCGCACGCATTGTCGAGCACAAATTGGTCGAGGTATCGGAGGACGGCTCCTCGGTAACCTACGAGATCACCGATACGCCCGAGTCGCTCAAGGCCTTTCCCTTCCACTTTAAGCTCAACATGACCTATGCCCTGACCGGCGATGCCACGCTCACGCAGACCTTTGCCGTCACTAACACCGGCGACGTAGACCTGCCGTTCTCGGTGGTGGCCACCCTGCGTTTAACGTGCCCGCCCCCGGCGCCGAGGACGAGGCGTTCGAGGATTACGAGCTGGCGTTTACCGAGCTTGGACTAACGAGGCCCCCGTCATCACGCCCGATGGCCTTATGACGTTCGAGGGTAGCTACAAGGCCCCCGATAACTCGGACGTGCTGCCCATCACGCACCGCAGCTTCGATAACGACGCCATCATGTTCACCGATACCCCGGGCTCCACGCTCACGCTGCGCGGCCGCAAGTCGGGCCACGGCGTCAAGATCGACTTTGAGGGCTTTAAGTACATCGGCGTGTGGTCTGCCGCCAACGACGCTCCGTTTGTGGCGCTCGAGCCTGGACCGGTCACACCACCATGGACACCGAGGACGATGTCTTTGAGCACAAGGTCAACACCATCAACTTGGCTCCCGGCGCTACCGATAAACGCAGCTTTAGCGTCACCTTGCTCTAGAGGTTCCGCCGCTCGGTCGATGCTGCGTGCCGTCCAGAGCGATAATTTGTCATTCAAAAGGCAAGGCATAGACCTTCTGGTCATGCCTTGTCTTTTTCATGCCACTTGTTCGCTCTGGACGTCGCTCGCCGGCATTGCCAAAACATCGACGTCCCCAATGACTACCATGTGTCTATTAATTTTTCGAGCTTGTGCTGCACTGCTGGTCGCTGGCGTATATCCTGTTAAGTCGTCAGCATACGATTCAACAGGGAAGGCAGATTATGCATTCTCCCCATCAGCGCGACGCGCATCCACAGCCGGTGTGCAGCCGTCGCATCTTCTTGGGTAGCGCTCTCGCTGCGAGCGCTTCCGTCGTCGCCGGCGCGCTCGCCGGCTGTCAGCGTCCGTCCACGCTCAAGGTGGTTCAGCCCACGACGGGCGGCGGTCGCGACGACCTGTCCGATTCCGTGATCGGCAAGGACAAGATCCGCATTGGCATGGAGGCGGCCTACGCCCCGTACAACTGGCAGGTTTCCGAAGCCAGTGAGTACACTATCCCCATCGACAACGTGCAGGGCGCCTATGCCGATGGCTACGACGTGCAGATCGCCAAGATCGTCTGCAAGGCCCTCGGTGGCGAGCCCGTTGCCGTCAAGCAGAGCTTCTCGGGCCTCATCGATTCGCTCAACAACGGCCAGATCGACCTCATCATCGCCGGTATGAGCGCCACGCCCGAGCGCGAGGAGTCGGTCGGCTTCTCCGACCCGTACTTTATTGGCTACTTTGGCCTGTTCGTAAAAGAGGGTTCCCCCTACCAAAACGCCACCAAGCTCAGCGACTTTAGCGGTGCCACGGTACTCGGCCAAAAGGACACCATGCTCGACACCGTCATCGACGAGATTCCGGGCGTGTGCACAAGAACCCGGTCACTCCGTCCCCACGGTGTTCTCGAATCTGCTGCAGGGCACGTGCGACGCCGTGACTTACAACACCGAGAACGAGAAGGGCTATATGGCCCAAAACCCGGGTATCGTCCTATTCGTTTTGCCGAGGGCGAGGGCTTAAGCAGGAGGTCGCGGCAAACGTCGGCTGTCGCAAGGGCTCGGACAAACTGCTTAAACTCATCGACAAGACACTCAAGGGCATTAGCCAAGAGGAACGCGACCAAATGTGGGACGCGTGCCTCGACCGCCAGCCGGCATAGGGAGGCAGCATGAAAACCATCAATCGTCTGGCCTCCTTTATCAAGGCCGACCACCGTTATGTGTACCTGGGCACGAGTGTCATCGCGGCGCTTGGCCTGGCGTTTAGCCAGCGCAACCCCACGCCGCTGAGCTTCTTGGCGCCCACCGGTATCTTCCAGGATTGCCTTTGGGCAATCCTTTGGGCCTGGCTCGTCGTGTCGGCGGCGGCGCTCGTCACCAAACTCATGCACTGGAATGACTATCGCGAAACGTCGCCGTTCGCATCCGAGCGCTTCCGTCGTGGCGCACGCTTGGGCAGCTATGTCGTGGTTGCCATCGCGGCGATCTTTTTCGTGGACCGCTGCGTCATGTCGTTTATCGACTGGTACAGGTGAGCATCGTCTCGGACTCCAACCCCAGCGACTTTTTGTCGAGCCTGGTCTACATGACCTACAAGAGCGGGGACTTCTTTATCCGCGGTATCGAGATCACCATCGCGCTTGCCACCTTCGGCACCGTCATCGCATTCTTCCTGGCGTTGCTCTTTGTGTTCCTGCGTATTCAGACCTTCGATCGCGTGGACAACGACTGGTGCGCTTCTTTAAGAGCATTGGCCGCGGCTTTGCGACCATCTACTCCACCATCGTGCGCGGCACGCCCATGATGGTCCAGGGTCTGCTCATCTATTACGCGGGTTTCACCGTTTTGCGCGGCATGGGCTTCGAGACCGCCCAGGCCAACCAGATCTGGAGTACCTTCACCGCCGGCCTCGTCACCATCTCGCTCAACTCCACCGCCTACATGATGGAGGTCCTGCGCGGCGGCATCGAGTCCATCGACCCGGCCAGGCCGAGGCAGCGCGCTCGCTGGGTCTTTCGCAGTGGCAAGCCATGCGCAAAGTCGTGTTCCCCCAGGGCATTAAAAACGCGATTCCGGCGCTCACCAACGAGCTCATCATCAACATCAAGGACTCGTCGGTGCTCTCGGTCATCGGCGTGTTCGACCTCATGTACGCCACCACCACCGTCGCCGGCGTGTACTACCGCCAGATGGAGGTCTACTGCGTGGCGCTCGTGGTCTACCTGATCCTGACGCTCGTGGCGAGCCGCCTGCTCGAAGCCTTTGGCAAAAAGCTCGGCGCCGAGGCCCCTGCCACGCTGCCCAGCTCTAACTAGGCTTAAGACGAGGAGAATCATCATGCAGATACCGCCACTACCGGCGTTGCGGCCGCCGCACAGACCAATGAGCCGCTCATCCGCGTCGAGGGCCTGCGCAAGAGCTTCGGCTCGCTCGAGGTACTCAAAGGCATCGACCTGTCCGTCAAATCAGGCGAGGTCGTCACCATTATCGGCGCCTCGGGCTCGGGCAAGTCGACCTTCCTGCGTTGCCTCAACCTGCTCGAGACCCCGGACGCGGGCCACATCTGGTTCCACGGCCAGGACCTTACGGCCGAGCGCTGCAATATCAATAAACTCCGCGAGGACATCGGCATGGTGTTCCAGGGCTTTAACCTGTTCAACAACATGGATGTGCTCGACAACTGCACGCTCGCGCCCGTCACGCTCAAAAAGATGAGCAAGGCCGAGGCCGAGAAGGTCGCGATGGAGCATCTGACGAGCGTGGGACTCGAAAAGTTCGCGCACGCCGCCGTGGGCCGCCTGTCCGGTGGTCAAAAACAGCGCGTGGCCATCGCTCGTGCCTGTGCATGAATCCGCAGATCATGCTGTTCGACGAGCCGACCTCCGCGCTCGACCCCGAGATCGTGGGAGAGGTGCTCGAGGTCATGCGCAAGCTCGCTGCCGACGGCATGACCATGGTTGTCGTCACGCACGAGATGGCCTTTGCCCGAACCGTGTCCGACCGCGTGGTCTTTATGGACAAGGGCGTGGTGCTCGAGGACGCCGCGCCGGCCGAGCTCTTCGGCAACCCCAAGCACCAGCGCACCCGCGAGTTCCTCTCGCGTTATCTCGAGGACAAATAACCGACCGCAAACTCTTGCGTTGCAGGGCCGCTCCCGTGGGGCGGCCTTTGTCGTCACAATCGAAAGGATGTCATGGCCGAGGTTTGGCGCTTCTTTGCGCATGAGGACGATTTTGCCGATTTGGATGAAACTGGCGCGTGCGAGCGCCTGGGGCGCGTGCTGTCGTTTTCCGACCATCTCGAGCATGGATGCCGAGGCGGTGGACTGGCAGCCGTTCGACGACCTGCGCGCCTATATGCAGCAGGCGTGGCCGCGCGTGTTCGCGGCGGGCGAGGTCGAGCTTATCGACCATTCGCTATTGGTGACACTTAGCGGTTCCGACCCTGCCCTCAAGCCCGTTATGCTCATGGGCCACATGGACGTGGTCCCCGTGGTGCCGGGTACCGAGGCCGACTGGACGCACGCCCCCTTTAGCGGCACGTGGACGACACCTACATCTGGGGCCGTGGAGCGATCGACATGAAGGACCAGGTCGCAGGCATTCTCGAGGCTGTCGAGTATGCGCTGGCGCACGGTTGGCAGCACGAGCGCACGCTGTTCCTGGCCTTTGGCCAGGACGAGGAGACAACGCAGTACGGTGCAGGCGCCATCGGCCGCGCGCTCGAGGAGCGCGGTGTTGAGCTCGAGTTCCTGATCGACGAGGGCGACTACCGCATCGTTTCGGATGCCGAGTACAGCGCGGGCGAGGGTTGGCTCATGCACGCCGACCTCGCGGAGAAGGGCTATGCCGATATCGTGCTCAAGACGAAGAGTGAGGGTGGACATTCTTCTAACCCCTACGGCGGCACGTCGCTCGAGGTGCTCAGCCGTGCCATCACCGCAATCTGCGATATCGAGTGGCCGACGCGCGTGACCGACTTGCTTGCCGCCCAGCTCGTCGAGCTGGGGCTCTACACGGCGGATGAAATTGCCGCCAACGGGGGCGCCATTGTCCGCGATTGCCTCGCCAGCAAGAAGCTCTATCCGCTGGTGACGACCACCTGCGCACCCACGCAGATCGAGGGTGGCAGCACCGGCGCCAACGTAATGCCGCAGGATATGTGGGCCAACATCAACTTCCGCATGCTCGAGGGCACGAGCGTGGCCGACGTTGTGGCGCGCTGCCGTGAGGCGGTTGCCGGGGCGGACCTTGCCGGTCGTGTCGAAGTGGAGCTAGGCCCCGGCAGCTCCGAACCCTCGCCGTCCCTGCGCATCGGTGGCCCCGGCCTCGAGGCGGTTCGCTCCATCGCCGCCCGCTATTTCCGTGATCCAAAGGGGACGGAGGAAAATGGATCATTCGAGCCAGTGGCAATTGTGCCCTCGACCGTGATCGGTGCGACCGACGCTGCCAACTACCAGCGCATTTGCCCTGAGTGCATTCGCTTCTCGGCCTTTGTGGTTGATGACGACGAGTGCGATCGCGGCGTCCACGGCACCAACGAGCGCATCACCCGCCGCGCCTACCTCCAGGGTATCCGCTTTTTCATCGCTCTGCTTCAAACGCTCTAGAATGTGACAAAGCGACAGTCCCTTTGTTAGCCGTTGGGCGTTCTTAAACGACTAGTCGTTAAGGAGCGTCCCCAACGGCTACGTCCACTCATTCCGTGCGGGTTATATGCAGGTTTGCCTGCGCACGCTATCATGTATGGGTTAGACCGCAACTATGTACCCCATACGCGAAGGGATGCGCATGTATCTGAGGATCGACATGTTCTAGCTGGGCTTACCCCCGCAGTGGCGCCATGCGCCCCATCAATTCTGCCGATTTTCACCTTCACGCATATAAAGGAGTCCTGCCATGCGCGACAAGCTCGAAAAGATCATCAAGGCCTACGAGGAGCTCGAGAAGAAGCTCTCCGACCCGGCCGTCGCCTCCGACATCAAGGAGTTCACGCGTCTCAACAAGGAGTACGCGCACCAGTCCGACCTCATCGCTGCCTCGCGCGAGTACATCGCGCGCTCGATGACATCGAGCTGCCAAGGAAATGCTCCACGATACCACCGATGCCGATGAGAAGGAGATGCTCCAGATGGACATCTCCGAAAACGAGGCCAAGCTTCCCCAGCTCGAGGAAGACATTAAGTACATGCTCATCCCGAGCGACCCCAACGACGACAAGAACACCATCGTCGAGATCCGCTCCGCCGCCGGTGGCGACGAGGCGGCCATCTTCGCCGGCGACCTGTACAAGATGTACCAGCGCTTCTGCGAGTCGCGCGGCTGGAAGACCACCGTGCTCGATTCCAGCCCCAGCGAGGCCGGCGGCTTTAAGTCCATCGAGTTCAAGGTCGAGGGCGACCGCGTCTACTCCGTCATGAAGTTCGAGTCCGGCGTGCACCGCGTCCAGCGCGTTCCCAAGACCGAGTCCCAGGGCCGCATCCAGACCTCCACGCAACCGTCGCCGTGCTTCCCGAGGCCGAGGAGATTGACGTCCAGATCAACCAGTCCGACCTGCGCATCGATACTTACTGCGCTTCGGGCCCTGGCGGTCAGTGCGTTAACACCACCTACTCCGCCGTGCGTATCACCCACCTGCCCACCAACACCGTGGTGCAGTCGCAGGAGCAGCGCTCCCAGATCCAGAACCGCGAGGTCTGCATGCAGATGCTGCGCGCCCGTCTGTACGAGATGGAGCTCGAGAAGCAGCAGGCAGAGCTTGGTGCCGAGCGCCAATGCCAGATCGGCCACGGCAACCGTTCCGAGAAGATCCGTACCTACAACCAGCCCCAGGACCGCGTGACCGATCACCGCATCGGCTTCAACTCCACCTACAACGGCGTTCTTCTGGGCGACCAGCTCGGCACCGTGATCGAGGCGCTCGCCGCCGCCGAGCGAGCCGAGAAGCTGGCGCAGGCGGTTTAGGTTACGCGGTTTTACCAAACCGCGTAACGGCTCGACGCTGCGCGGGCCGCATTTGGACAATCTGACGCTCAACTTCAAGGGCGCGACCAGAAGGTCTGCGCCCTTTCGTTTCACGTCACCTTGTCTCAATGCGACCCGCTCGCTGTCCGTCCTCTGCCTGCGGCGTTGCCTTGCTCCGGATGCGGTATGCTCAACCTGCGGCGCCTTAGAGGTAGTCATTGGGGACGTTCTTAAACGACTAGGTTGGGCTTATTGCTTTGAGATGTTATTCAATCGTCTTTGATAGACTTCAAGCTGTCTACCTGCTGAAAGCAATTAACGGTATGCATCTGCAATTGAAAATATTGCTTGAAAAATCGTCCAAGAAGTCGCGGGGTGATTTTTGACGCGTTGCGCGTCAAGTGATGTGGCAAGCGTTTGGTTAGATATTGGTTAGTTTTGGGGCAACCTTGCCAAAAGCTTGACGAATGCAAATCTAGACGTCGGCGAATGAACACTTTGAGCGAGCCCGGTGAAAAATTCTGGCTGATTCTCGATAATCGCCTTCAATCGTCTCTTGCCAAGCGCTGGCCTCGCGTACAATCTGCTCCGACATTCGCGCGCCGCCTGGCGCTTAAGAGGGGAGGACCCCATGGCAAACGAGATCTGGACCATCAAGCGTTGTCTCGAGTGGACCAAGGAGTACCTGGCCGAGCGCGGTGAGGAGCATCCCCGTCTTTCTGCCGAATGGCTGCTGTGCGCAGCCACGGGTCTGGCGCGCATTGACTTATATATGCGTATGGACGAGACGCTCGATGCGGCGCAGCTCGAGACCATGCACGCGGCGGTCGTCCGCCGCGCCAAGGGCGAGCCGCTGCAGTACATCACCGGCAGCACGCAGTTCCGCATGATCGACGTCGCGTGTGCCCCCGGCGTACTCATTCCGCGTCCCGAGACCGAGATGCTCGTCGAGGAAGTCCTCAATTATCTGGATGCCGAGGTGCTGAGTCCCGAGGCTGCCGCCCGTCAGCGCGTTGAGCTGCCCTGGAACGATGAAGTCGAGCAAGCGCGCAAGGCCGAAGCCGCATTGGCCGACGAGCGAGCGACGGCCGAGCGCCGTGCCGCCAACCTCACAGCTGCCGACGAGGCGGCGTGGGTAGCGATGTACTGGGCAGCCGCGCCTATGCCGAGGAACTGGCCGATCGCGAGGCCGAGGAAGCCGCCGCGCAGGCAGCAGAGACCGAGGCCGAGGAGGCCGCTGAGCCCGAGCTCGACGAATACGGCATCGCCACTCGAAGGCGCCGACCACCGAGGCGTCTCTGACGGAGGATGCCGCCGCGCCCGC
>ENA-OQHP01000640-OQHP01000640.1-human-gut-metagenome-genome-assembly--contig:-NODE-640-length-11162-cov-4.315088_pt1 | contig 11162 bp, 13 predicted proteins | sample MGYA00242563_ERZ504717 | MGnify/ENA primary metagenome ERZ504717 (study PRJEB26092, sample SAMD00036212) | human gut metagenome | host: Homo sapiens | study: EMG produced TPA metagenomics assembly of...
AATTCCTAATCCATACAAGATACCGAAGCTGATACTGCGGCATAGGTAAAACATTTTTGTTAATCAATATATCCACATCCATTTTTTATTATAAACTTAATAGTTTTCTAAAATCTGCCACATTTTTTTCTAATTCTCTATGTTTGAAATTGATGAACCTATTACTATATCTGTTGCACCTGCATCTACAACTGTTTGTATATTATTTAAATTAATACCACCATCTATTTGAATAATAAAATTATAATTATTTTCATCTCTCCAATTTGCTAAATCTTTTATTTTCTTTGTACTCATTGGCAAATATGCTTGCCCACCAAATCCAGGTTCAACAGACATTACTAATACTTTTTTAATAATATTATCTTCTGCCATATATTTTAAAGACTCAAAATTTGTTGAAGGATTTAAAACTACTCCGCCTTGCATACCTAATTTATTAATAGTTTCTACTGTATGATATAAATGTTTACATGCTTCTACATGTACTGTTACAGAATTAACACCTGCTTCTTTTAATCCATTTAATAATACATCTGGATTTGTTACCATTAAATGTGCATCAAAATTCATTTTAGTTTTTGGTCTTAAATGTTTTATTAAATCTATACCAAAAGTAATATTACTTACAAAATGTCCATCCATTACATCTAAATGTAAATCTTTTATACCAGATTGTTCTAATCTTTTTACATCATCAGCTAAACAACTAAAATCTGCTGCTAATATTGAAGGGGATAATACTACTGTCATTTTCATCATTCCTTATAATTTTATATTTTAATAAAAATAAGAGTGCCCTTATTTTGTATATTCACAAAAAGGACACTCCAAAATTAGGGATTTTGGTAGGGTATGTGTAAAAATTTTTATAAGTTTATTTAAGCATAGATAATGCTTTATTAACTACATTTTCAACAGTAAATCCATATTTTTTAAATAATACATTAGCTGGTGCTGATGCTCCAAATGTGTCAATAGTTACAGATTTACCTTTAAAGCCAAGATATTTACCCCAGCAAATGCTAGAGCCTGCTTCCACAACTAAACGTTTTTCTACAGTTTGTGGTAATATCTTTCTTTATATTCATCACTTTGTTGTTCAAAAATATCCATACAAGGCATACTTACAACACGAATGTCAAAACCTTTTTCCATCAATTCTTTTTTAGCCTCTACAGCCAAACTAACTTCTGAACCACTAGCAATAATTATGGCATCTGGTTTTGCTTTTATAGACTCTGCTATAATATAGCCACCTTTTAAAGCCTCTTTACTACTACCTTCTATTTGTGGTAAATTCTGTCTAGATAATGCAAGAACTGTTGGTGTATTTTTACTTGTAATTGCGCTATACCATGCAACAGCAGTTTCTGTAGCATCAGCTGGTCTAAACACATTAATATTAGGCATAGCACGAAGCATTGCTAACTGTTCAATAGGTTCATGAGTTGGTCCATCTTCACCAACACCAATACTATCATGTGTCAATACATAAGTTACAGGTATTTTCATCAAAGCAGCCAATCTTGCCATTGGTTTTAAATAATCACTAAATACAAAGAATGTACCTACAAATGTTTTTGTACCACCATATAAAGTAATACCATTGGCAATTGCTGCCATAGCAAATTCACGAACACCATAATGGATATTTCTACCTAAATAATTATTCTTGCTAAAACTTCCGCCATCTTTAATTACAGTTTTATTTGATGGTCCAAGGTCAGCGCTACCGCCCCAGAAATTTGGCATAATTTTAGCTAAACGATTAATCATATTTCCAGATAAACTTCTTGTTGCTTGCGGTTTATCTTCATAAGACCAAAATTCATCGCAATTTAATAATTTTTCATCATCGATTACTGCAAAATATTTATCCCATAGTTCTTTCTTTTCTGGATATTTTTCACAATAAGCTTTGAATAATTTATTCCAATTATCTTCAGCATCTTGTCCTTTTTTAGCTTTTTGAGCAAAATTATCATATACATCTTGTGGAATTACAAATGCTTCTTGTTCTTCCCAACCAAGATTATCACGTAAAGCTTTTACATTTTCTTCACCTAATGGTGAACCATGTGAGGATTCACTACCTTCTTTAGCAGGGCAACCAAATGCAATTTTAGTCTTTACTGTAATAAATGATGGTTTTGTCTTTTCTGACTTAGCAAGTTCAATAGCTTTACTAATTTCTTCTAAATTATTACCATCTTCAACAGTTAAAGTCTGGAAACCAAATGCTTCCATACGTTTATTTACATCTTCTGTAAATGCTAAATCTGTATTACCTTCAATAGTAATATTATTGCTATCATATAAAACAATTAATTTACTTAAACCTAATGTACCAGCTAACGAGAATGCTTCCGAAGATATTCCTTCTTCCATACAACCATCGCCACCTAATACAAAAGTATAGTGATCAATAATATTATAATCTTCAGTATTAAAAGTAGCTGCCATATGTGCTTGAGCCATAGCCATACCTACAGCCATTCCCATACCAGCACCTAATGGTCCTGTAGTTGCTTCTACACCTACAGTATGACCATATTCTGGATGACCAGGTGTTAAAGAATTATCTTGTCTAAAGTTTTTCATATCTTCAATAGTTAAACCATATCCAAATAAATGAAGAAGTGAATATAATAAACTTGAAGCATGCCCTGCTGATAAAATAAATCTATCTCTATTTACCCATTTAGGATTTTTAGGATTATGTGTTAAATGATTAGCCCATAATTCATATGCCATTGCTGCACTACCAAGTGGCATACCAGGATGACCTGAATTAGCTTTTTGTACAGTATCTGCTGCTAATACACGAATAGCATTTACAGATTTTTGCTCTATATTCATTAGGCTATACCTCCTTTAATTCCAAATTATCCAGAATATTGGGATAATTATTTTTATATAATGACTATTATTTTATATTTATCTATTTTTTTCGTAATTCATCATGGCTTCTACACGTTTAGCATATTTTCCACCTAAATGTTCTGTGCTAAGCCAAACTTTTGTAAATTCCCATGCCATATATTCAGAAATAATTCTTGCTCCCATACACAAAACATTTGCATTATTATGAGCTCTTGTCATTTCTGCTGAAAATAAATCACTTACTAAAGACGCTCTTATACCTTTTACTTTATTGGCCATCATTGACATACCAATACCTGTACCACAAATTAAAATACCATATTTAGTATCTAAATTATTAGCTACATCTTCACAGACTTTTATAGCATAAGCACCAGCATCTACAGAATCTTCACTATAAGTTCCTTTATCTTCCACATCATAACCAGCATCTTGCAATTGCTGTATTAAAAATTGTTTTATTTTATAACCAGCATGGTCTGAACCTATCACTATTTGTTTCAAGAAAATTCCCTCTATTCAGTTTTTATTTATTTTCAAGTAATGGTTTTAATACAATTTTTATAGTTTCACCAGATTTCATTAATTTATAAGCTTTATCCCATTCATCAATATTTAATTCATCTGTTATCATTAAATCTGCTCGTATATCCCCATTTGCCATATAATTTAAAGTTGCAGGCCAATCATGAGTATTCTGACTACGACTTCCAGAAACAACTAGTTCCTTTTGGATAATTTTTGAAAAATCTACTACAACTTCATCTTTAGCAAATAAACCTACCTGAACATATTGTCCTTTTTTTCTTAATAAATCCATTCCCAAATGCATTGAAGGAACAGCACCTGTACAATCATAACAAATATCTGCACCATATCCATCAGTAAGACTATTAACTAATTCATGAGGATCATCTTTTTGTACATCTACAATATAATCTATACCAAATTTTTCTTTAGCAACTTTTAATCGTCCACTATCTTTAGTTAGACCTGTCATTACTACTGTACCACCTTTTGCTCTTACAATTGTGCCACAAGTAATCCAATTGGTCCTGGACCTAATACTAAAACAATATCTCCTTTTTTTATAGTTGCTTTACAAACACCATGATGAGCACAAGCTGCTGCTTCAGTTATTGCAGCTTCTTTACAAGATAAATTTTCAGGTAGTACATGTACACTAGCTCCTCTAGCTACAATATAATTTGCACATGCTCCATCTTGTTGTGTGCCTAATCCTTTACGAGTTGGACATAAATTATATTCTTTTTCTAAACAGTATCTACACTTTCCACAAATTTCAAAAGTAGTTTCTGATGTTACTTTATCTCCAACTTTTACATGTTTTACATTTTCGCCTACTTCTACAGCAATTCCAGCAAATTCATGCCCTATAATTAAATCTTTAGCATTAATATTATAATGACCTTCATATGTATGAATATCACTACCACAAACACCAATATATTCAACTTTTATTTTTACTTGATCTTTATTTATTGTAGGTTCTGGTTTATCAATTATTTGCCAATTACCAGCACCTGGTTCCATTTTTACTAATGCTTTCATTTTATATCCCCTCTTTATTTCTACAGAGCTGCCACATTTTAAAAGTGTCAGCTCTATATTTTATTAATCTAATTGAATAAAGCAAATGCTTTAAATATTATAAAATTAATTAAGTTTCCTGCTTGGTCTATACTAGATATAAGTGTTGAACCTTCTGGCATTTTAAAGTTTGCAATAACACCCATTGTTGTTTGAAATTCTGCCATAGCAGTTGACATTAATAAAGATAAACTGATTACTACAATACCTGCTAATACAGAATGAACTATATTTCCACGTGCAGCTGCTACAATCATTGCTACTATAAATGGAATAGTTGCTAAATCACCAAAAGGTAATACATTATTTCCTGGAAGAATTACAGCTAATAATATTGTTATTGGTACTAAAATTAAAGCAGTTGCTATTACTGCTGGATGTCCTGTAGTTACTGCTGCATCCAAACCAATATAAATATTTGCATTTTCACCAAAACGTTTTTGTAATACATTACGTGCTGCTTCAGAAATTGGAATTAATCCTTCCATTAAAAGTTTTACCATACGAGGCATTAAAACCATAACACCTGCCATAGCCATACCAACTTTAGCTACTTCACCTGCATTATATCCTGCTAAAACCCCTAATACTGCACCTAAAAAAAAGTCCCATAAAAATTGGTTCACCAAAAATACCAAAACGTTTTTGAATAGAATCTGGATCTGCTTTTAAATTTTTAATTACTGGAATTTTTTGAATCAACCAGATCAAAGGTATACCTAATGGAGCATATGAACAAGTAGAACCTGTTGGTACAGATACGCCTGGTAAATCAAAATACTTTTCCATATAAGGAGCTGTCCAATCTGCTATTTTTAATACAACAATTTCAAAAATAATAGCTGCAACAATAGCTTGCCAAAAACTTCCTGTTAAAGCATATACACATGCACCACAAAATGTAAAATGCCAATAATTCCAAATATCAACATCCATAGTTTTTGTTGTTTTTGTAAATAACATAATGATATTTACAACTAAAGCTAATGGTAAAACAAAGGCTGCAATAGGTGATGCCCATGCCATACTAGCAGAACCTGGCCAACCTATATCTATTGCATTTAATTGTATTCCAAAATTTTTAATCATTGCTTGAGCTGCTGGGCCAAGATTATCACAAAGTAGTGCTACTACTAAGTTAATACCTACAAATCCCACTCCAATAGTAAGACCGGAATGGAATGATTTCGCTGGACCACATCTAAAAATTAGTCCAATAATGAATATAAATACTGGTAATATAACAGTTGGTCCTAATCCTAAAAACGCTTGAAACATAGGAACTAAATTTTCCATAATAAGCCTTCTCCCTTTATTGAATTTTACTAGTAGAACATATTTTTATGTTCTACTAGTAATTGATTTTAATTATGCTACTTTATTTTTTTAACTCTGCAAGAATTTCTTCTTTTGTTTTATCTAAGCCAATTCCAGTTAAAAATGCTCTAGCATTAATTACTGGAAAATTATATTTGCTTTTATCTGCTACTGTTGTTGTAATAAGTAAATTTGCTCTATCAGCATAACTAGGTACTTCCATCATTTTGCATTGAATAATCTCCACTGGAATATTATTTAATTTTGCAAGTTTTGTAACTGCATCATTAACTACTGTAGAAGTAGCAATTCCTGTCCCACAAGCAACTAAAACAATTTTCTTTTCCATATAAAACACTCCTTAAAATTATTTAATTTATTTTATTACTCTTAGTTACCTAATTGTAATTTATCACTAATAAAATTTTTATATTATCTATAGATTTTTCATTTTTAATATAATTTAAAGCATTTTCATCTTGTAAAATTCCCATCAAACTTTGTAATAATTCTAATTGTGCATGTTCTTCTTTCATTGCTAACATAAAAATCAAATCAACTTTTACAGTATTACTATCATCCCCCATAATTACAAAATCAACAGCCTTATTTAATCTAGCAATACTTATAGCTGGAATATCTACATGCTGAATATCAGTATGCGGTATAGCTACTCCACCAATTAAGTTGGTAATCCTGTTGCAAAAACTTTTTCTCTTTCAATAACAGCTTTTTTATATGTATCTTTTACATATCCTAATCGATGGAGATTATCTGCCATTATTTCTAGTACGTCTAATTTATCTTTAACATCGATATCTAATAAAATAAGTTCTTTTTTTAAAATAATATTCATATTCCTAGCTCCATAATTTATTATTTAATTCTTCTCTTAAAACATTTTTTCAAATTCATTAATAAAAACTTCATAAGATTTATTTTTTAATATTGAATTAACTCCATTTTTTAACTTTATATAGTTATATAATTTCAAAAACATTGGTTCCCATAAATTCATTTTTCCTTTTTCTACATTCAAAAGAAATACCACTTGTACAAATAAGTCATCCCATATAATAGGCTTATTCAAAATCAATATTGATATAAAAGATGTTCCGCATTCATTATAAATAGGATGAGGTATAGCTACTAAATCACCTATTGATGTAGAAGACATTTCTTCTCTTTCAAATATAGACATTTTTGCATTATTATTCATCAAACCTTTTTTATTGCTTCATCTGCTAAAAATTTATACATTCTTCTTTTGTTTCAAAATCTTTATCAATATAAAAATTATCTTTATTAAAAAAAGTTGTAATTTCCATTAAATCTGTATCTTTTTTATGAAAAATCTTATTTTCAATATTTTCTACATCTTCTTTTTGTAACATACGATTAATTTTAATTATTTTATCTGAAGCAATATTTTTTAATGGAACTGTAGATAATATATAATCTATATTTTCTAGTGTTTTCTCATTAACTTCATAACCTGGTAAAACTTTTACTACATTTAATCTATTATGAAAATATTCTTCAACTTTCGCCTTTAGTAATACAGATATTCCTAATCCTGAAGAACATACTATTATTATATTTTTAGCCTTAATATTTTCTTTTATACCATTTCTACTTAATGCTGCACCAAAATGAAGAGCTATATAGCCAATTTCATTTTCATTAATTTTTATATTGTCATATTGTTCAACAATTTTACCAGCAATTACCCCCATTTGAAATGCTAATGGATAATCATTTTTTATAGTTTCCAATAACTCATTTCTAATATTCATCTGAAATTGTATTCTTGTTAATGCTATGTTTAAATGTAATGTTAAACCATCAATCAAATATTCATCATTAATAAAATCAATAGATAATTTCTCATGAATTTCTTTTAAAATTATATTTACTAATTTTTTTACATGTTTTTTGTCCATTGATTCACTAATATCTGTTAATTTCTTGCTAGCTAATAAGCATTGAGCAATATAATATACTTCTGAACAAGCTATATCTATATTCATCTTTTTTAATATATTATCTATTAACTCTTTAGCTACATTATATTCAAAAGTATTTTCTATTTTATTAGCAATACTAGACGGATAGGATACAAATTTATTACAATTAGAACGTTGCATGCCTATTGTTATATGTAGACAAAATTTTTCTTTAGATCTATCTGCTAATTGTATTTTTTATAACTTAATGTTTCTTTTATTATTTTATCTAATAACTCAATATCTACATTTGCTAAAATCTTCTGGAAAAATTTTTCTGTACTACATGTATTTATCATATCTACTATGCAATAACGTATCTTAACTTCTTCACCAATAACCTTTATACCCTTTATTTTATATTGTGTAACTTTTAAATCATATTTTTGCAAGATATCTTTTACTTCATTTAAATGCATCTTTAATGTAGATAAACTTATATACATTTCTTCTGCTAAATCATTTTGTGTAATAACAATATCTTTAAAAGTATTTTCTAACAGTCTATACAATATATAATTTATCCTTTGTTTTGCTGTTTCTAAATTACTAACACCTTCTTGAAACAAATTTTGTTCAGCAGTATCAAGTTGCTCAAATTTATTAAAGCGATATCCCTTATTAGGGCTAGAAATTATTCGTATATCATATTCAACTAAATATTCTTGTAAAGCTTTTATATCTGAACGTATTGTTCTTGAAGAAACACCCAACTGTTGAGACATAAATTCTCCACTTAATCCTGCTTGATGTTCTTTTAACATATCAAATATTTTCTTTCTTCGTTTATTAATCTTTGCCATTTTCAATACTCCCTTAACTTGATTAAATTGTATCAAAAATTAGCAATCCATCATAGATTGATTGTTTTCCGCAACATGCGGAAATATTTTTATATTTTATTTTAAATATTATAAAAATTTCCTCATTATATTTTTATGCGGAAAAACTAAATTATATACAAAAAACTCAATTAAGTAATATTCATAAATACCACTTAATTGAGTTCTTTTATTCCAATTTATTCTTTTTTAAGCTATCCTATTTTCCTACACCAGCACCATAGACAACAAATTGATTTTCTCCATCAAAACCGAGATTTTGATTTAAAACTTCATCATCAAAAGCACCTAATGCACATACTTTTATATGCATTGTCTGTGCTGCTAAATATAAGTTTTGACAAACATGTCCAGCATCTAAATAAATATAGCGATATGCTCTTTCGCCAAACATGCAATCCATTCTTTCATAAACAGCCGTCCATAAAAATACTACAGCTGCATTATTTGCTACACCTACTGTAGAAAATTGGCTACAGATTTTTCTTCAATATCTTCTGCGTCAGATACTAATAATAATTTATGCTCTAATGGTAAAAAGCGATATAAACCTGGTTTTATACCTTCAACACGGCGAATGTATAAAAATGTTTCCAATGCATTTCTACCGCCAGCAGAAGGTACATTTCTAATAGTCTTTGTCTGCATTACCATTTTCACGCCTTGAGTACACCATAACAGATATGATAATTCTTTATTAGATAATTCTTTTGTATCATCATATTGACGAAGTGTAGAACGAACTTCTATCATTTCCAAAAAGTTCACCTGTGCATCTGGTAATACATCTGGGTCTACAAGGTCAATCAATACTGCATCTTTTGCATATGGTAATTCAAAAGGTGGCAAATTATCTATTTTTTTGCAGTACCACGTTTCCATGCAGAATCTTTCATATAGTCAAGTCTAGCTTGTCCCATCATCAATTCTCCTCTTTAAGATTTATTTTTTTTGATTTCTTTCTTGCCAAATCTATGATATTCTCCACCATTTCTTCTGCTCATCAATTCAGCTAATAAATCATCTGGAGTAATATTATGATATGCCAATAAAACAAGACAATGATACCATAAATCACTCATTTCATAAAGAATTTCTTCTTTATCCATATTTTTAGAAGCAATTATTGTTTCAGTACATTCTTCGCCCACTTTTTTCAAGATTTTATCTTGACCTTTTTCAAATAAATAATTAGTATATGAACCTTCTACTGGATTTACTTGACGGTCTTTAATTGTTGCATATAAATCATTTAGAACTTTTGCAATAGAAGTATTATCCTGTGGTTGAGCCATAGGTACTAAATCTTTGCTATCTGGAAATAATCTGCGGTCAGTAAAGCAAGTATATGTGCCAGTATGACAAGCCATACCTGTTTGATGAACTTTTACCAACAAAGTATCACCATCACAATCATAATAAATTTCACTGACAGATTGTTTATTGCCAGAAGTTGCCCCTTTATTCCAAAGTTCTTGACGAGAACGACTATAAAACCATGTATATCCTGTTTCTATAGTTTTTTGTAGTGATTCTTTATTCATATATGCAAGCATTAAAACTTTGCCATTAGCTTCTTGCACTACAGCTGGCACCAAGCCTTTTTCATCAAATTTTACTTTGTCGATATCTATCATTACAATCTAACCTCCACACCACGAGATTTTAAGTATTCTTTTACTTGGCGAATACTAAATTCTCCATAATGGAATACTGAAGCAGCAAGTACTGCATCAGCTTTTCCTTCTGTTAATACTTCGTAAAAATGTTCTAATTTTCCTGCTCCACCTGAAGCAATTACTGGTACATTTACAGCTTCTGAAACTGCACGCGTGAGTGGTATGTCATAACCATTTTTTGTACCATCAGCGTCCATACTTGTGAGCAAGATTTCACCAGCTCCCAAAGAAACTGCTTTTTTCACCCATTCTAAACAATCTATTCCCGTTGGTGTTCTACCACCATTTATATAAACTTCCCAAGAATTTTCGCCATTTCGTTTAGCATCTACAGCAAGCACGATACATTGATTGCCAAATTTTTCTGCTCCTTCTTTGATTATAGAAGGGTCTTTTATCGCTGCTGTATTCATAGATACTTTATCTGCACCAGCCTTGAGCATTTTGCGCATGTCTTCTACAGTTCTAATTCCTCCACCAATGGTAAATGGAATGAAAACTTGACTTGCACAAATCATTTGCTACTTTTACAATAGTATCACGTTGTTCATTAGAAGCTGTTATATCTAAAAAAACAAGTTCGTCAGCCATTTCTTTATCATATACAGACGCAAGTTCTATAGGGTCGCCTGCATCACGTAAAGAAACGAAATTTGTTCCTTTAACAAACTCGTCCTGCTTTTACATCAAGACAAGGGATTATTCTTTTTGTGTACATTTATTTATCCCGTTGCCAAAAATCTATAAAATATAAAAATTTGTTTATTTCCTTCTTCATTGAATCCGATTTTGCCATAGCTACTTTCGTTTGATATGATTCT
>ENA-OQHP01000641-OQHP01000641.1-human-gut-metagenome-genome-assembly--contig:-NODE-641-length-11145-cov-3.042113_pt1 | contig 11145 bp, 16 predicted proteins | sample MGYA00242563_ERZ504717 | MGnify/ENA primary metagenome ERZ504717 (study PRJEB26092, sample SAMD00036212) | human gut metagenome | host: Homo sapiens | study: EMG produced TPA metagenomics assembly of...
CGAGCATATCAGCACATTTCCAACATATTGTCTGGTTTGTTCAATATTTATCTGTTTAGCACCAACTTTTGACATAGCATAGTTAGTGCTATCCATTAAATCCTCAAGAGAATTAACAAGTGTTCCGTCTAAATCAAAAATTACAGCTTTCATAGTACACCTCCATACAATGGCAATTTTAACACATTACTGTCAGTAACACAATTAAAAAAGCGACATAATATAAATATATAGATTTTCGGAGGACAGTATGGATAGGTATGTTATCTGTGGAGGCGAAAGGCTTTCAGGTCAGGTAAAGATAAGTGGTGCAAAAAATGCTGTACTTCCTATACTTGCCGGTACATTAATGACTAAAAATGCAGTTTTAAAGAATGTACCTAATTTAAGTGATGTGGCTTATACTGTTGAAATACTTGAAAATTTGGGAATGAATATAACAATAGAAAATGACAAAATGAATATTATAAATAGTGGCATAGTAAATACTGTTCTCCCTACGGAACTTTGTAGCAAAATGCGTTCTTCAATACTTCTTATGGGTGGAATGTTGGCATCAGCGGAGAGGTAACTATACCATATCCGGGAGGCTGTTCTTTAGGTAGCAGACCTATTGATATTCATTTAAAGGCTGTTGAAAAAATGGGCGTAGAAATAGCAGAAGTAGCAAGGGTATATATTGTAAAGTAAGAAATTTACAGGGAACAAAAATAAAATTACCTTTTCCTAGTGTAGGTGCAACTGAAAATATTATGCTTTTGGGAACACTTGCAAAGGGTGTTACGATTATTGAAAATCCAGCAAAAGAGCCAGAAATAGTTGATTTACAGTTGTTTTTAAATAAAGCAGGAGGAAACATTTGTGGTGCTGGTACGAATAGGATATATATTGAGGGTGTCAAGAAATTAGATTGGTGTGAACACACTATTATTCCAGATAGAATAGAAACAGGTACTTTTATGACAATGGCAGTTGCAACAGGTGGGGAATTATTTATAGAAAGTACAGAGCCTAAGCATTTAAGTGCCACTATTGATATTGTAAAGAAAACAGGTGCAGTTATAAAAATAAATAAGAATAGCCTGTATATTGACGCTCCGGAAAAAATAAATGCTATTGAAAAAATAGCCACAAATGTATATCCAAAATTACCTACAGATATGCAGGCTGAAATAATGGCTATGGTTTTAAAGGCAAAAGGAAAAAGCTATATATCAGAAAATATATTTAATGGCAGAAATAAGCACATTCCGGAAATGAACAAAATGGGAGCAAACATAACACAGATAGATTCACGCCATTTTGAAGTAAATGGTGTGGACAATTTAGTAGGAACAGAAGTAGAGGCAACAGATTTAAGAGGTGGAGCAGGTCTTGTAATAGCAGGGCTTTCAGCTGAGGGAGAAACAACTATTAAAAATATAAGCCATATTGAAAGAGGATATGACAAGTTTGATGAAAAAATACAGGCAATAGGTGGGAAAATTTATAAGGTGTAAATTAAGTTGACACATTTATTTTCTAGTGATATATTGGTAAATAAGTTTTACGACAAAGAGGTCCTTATATTAAGGGTCTCTTTTTTTATAATGAATCGGAAAGATAAATCCGATGGCTTGCTTGCAAGCCACAAATTAACAAAGTTAATTTGTTCTGAATTTATTAGAAAGGAAAAATATTATGATTTGTAATGTAGTTTGTATACAGACTTATCCGTTCCTGTGTGATAAAGCTAAAAACATAAATAAAATGATAGAGTTACTTGAAAAGGCTGTTAGTGAAAAGCCTGATACACAGCTTGTGGTATTTCCGGAATTGGCAACAACAGGCTATGAATGTGGAGAAAAATTTAAAGAGTTGGCAGAAGTTATAGATGATAAATCAGAAACAGTACAAGCCTTTTCAAATGTTGCTTTAAAACATAATATACACATCATATTGGGTATGGCAGAAAGAGATGCCAATGCCTCTGAAATATTATATAATTCACAGCTTTTTATAAGTAACAAGGGGAAAATTATAGGGACATACAGAAAAATTCACTTGTTCGACACTGAAAAGGATTGGTTTACAGCTGGAACAGAATATAAGGTCTTTGATACTGAAGTAGGCAGAATAGGTCTTTTTATTTGTTATGATGCTTCTTTCCCAGAGGTTTCCAGAATTTTGGCAATAAAGGGAGCAGAATTGCTTGTACATAGTACAAATTGGAATAAGCCAGATGATTATGATATGGATATGTATGTATCTGTAAGAGCTTTGGAAAATACAGTTTATATTGCTTGTTGTAACAGAATAGGTAAAGATAAAAGCCTTGATTTCTTTGGCCACACTAGGATAATTGACCCAACAGGCAGGATTATTTCTGAAATTAAGGGAGAAGTAGAGGGCTATACATTTGCAAGCTTGATTATGGAAGAATTAATAAATTAAAGGAAAATGGATATACAATGCTTTCAGAAAGACGACCTGAATTGTATAAAAGTATTTGTGAATAATATAAAAGGATATGCCCACAATTAAGGCATATCCTTTAGTGAATCGGGAAGATAAACCCGATGGCTTGCTTGCAAGCCACATTTTGCAAAGCAAAATGTTCTGACAGTGAATCGGGAAGATAAACCCGATGGCTTGCTTGCAAGCCACAAATTAAGAATTTAATTTGTTCTGAACATTTTGATACTGGTCACAGTATTCACTTAAAAAGCATTTTTCACATTGTGGATTTCTGGCTTTACATATAGTTCTGCCATGGGCAATAATTTGTGTATTATATCTACCCAGTATTCCTCTGGAAAATTCGCATTAGTTCAAATTCTATTTTTACAGGGTCTTCGCTGTTGGTAAAGCCTAATTTATTGCTTATTCGTTTTACATGAGTATCTACAACTATGCTAGGAATATGGAAAATGTGAGTTCTGACCACGTTGGCAGTTTTTCTTCCTACACCAGCAAGAGAAGTAAGACTTTCTATATCCGATGGTAATTCCCCATTAAATCGTTCCAACAATGCTCTTGTGCAAAGTATTATATTCTTTGCCTTATTTCTGAAAAATCCAGTTGTTCTTATATCTTGCTCCATTTCTGATAAGTCTGCTTGTGCAAAGGCTTCAAGAGTTGGATATTTCTTAAAAAGTGTTTCTGTAACTATATTTACTCTATCGTCTGTACATTGAGCAGAAAGTATTGTAGCAATTAAAAGCTCGTAGGGTTTTGTGTAATGAAGATAGCACTTATCCATTGTAGGATAATACTCATCAAGTAATGGTAAAACATGTTCAACTTTGTATTTTATTCTTTTGCTAACAGGTGGCATTTTATCACCTCAAAATCCTTATTATTATGAGCCTACAAGGGCATTTTTTATTATAGTTGACTTGACAAAGTCTGTCAATATTGTATAATGTAATTTGAATGTAATGTTGTGTGAAAAGTTAAAAACACAACAATGGGAACCAAGTTCCGAAAATGTAGTTATTTAAAAACTCTCAGAAAGGAGGAAATTTGGTGCAGTTTACAGATATTTTATTATTAGTTGTAGTTATCGTTGCTATTGTTGTTTTTGTTCTTTATATGCTTAATCGTTGGGCTTATAAGAAGATGGATAGTCAGAGTTCTATGATTGAGAAAACAAAGACTACTCAACAGGTATATGTTATTGATAAAAGACGAGATAAAATTACTAATGTCAATATGCCAAAAATGGTTATCGACCAAATTCCTAAGTGGAGCAAGTTTATGAAAATGAACTTTGTTCAGGTTAAGGTTGGTCCTCAGATACTTACACTTATAGCTGATAAAAGAGTTTTCGATGCTATGCCTTTAAAGAAAACTGTTAAGGTTGAAATTGCAGGACTTTATATTGTAAATATTGTTGGTATGAAGTCTGCTGAAGAAATGAAGGCTATTGCTAAGGCTAAAAAGGAAAAGGCTAAAGAAGACAAAAAGAAAAAGTAATTATTTTTAACTCTCACTTTATTGTGAGAGTATTTTTTGCTTATTTTTTCATATAATAATCCAAAGATATAAGGTGATTATATGAAAAGGATTATTTTTCTTTTTATTGCACTTATGCTGTGTGGCTGTGGAAAAACACAGTATAAATCAGTACAGGATACACTTGCAGAATTGGAAAATTATAGTGCAAATGCAGATGTTACATATTTTTCAAATAAGGGAGAAACAACCTACAATATGGATATAACGGCTCAAAGTGACGGAAAATACAAAATGACAATAAATTCTCCTGAGGAATACAAGGGTTGTAGTGTTTTGTATGACGGCAATATGATATGGCAATACAATCCTAATTTGCCTAACAACAAAATAAGCATTTTGCCAACTGACAAGGCATCAAGGCGTGAAATACTTGTGTTTAGTTTTATGAAAAACTATATTCAGACAGATAGGGCAGATGTAACAGCCAGTACATTAGACGAGAGTAGGTGTACTGTATTAGAGGCAGATATTAAAGACGGAGGCAATTTATTTAAAACAGAAAAATTATGGGTAAATAATGAAGTAAATTACCAGAAAGGCTTGCTATTTATTCGGCTGATAATAAGCAAATAGTTGTTGAAAATTTCACAAAATGCGAGTATAATACCCAATAGATAAGGACTTTTTTGTTCCCAAAACTGAGGAGGATATATCGTGAAAGAATACCATAGATTAGTGGCAGAAATAAACTTAGATGCCATAGGAGAAAATATAAGAAATATTAGAACTCAGATTGAACCTAAAACACAGCTTTTAGCTATTGTAAAGGCTGATGCTTATGGTCATGGTGCTTTAGAAGTCAGTAGAGTTTGCCTTTATAACGGGGCAAATCAGTTGGCTGTTGCTACTTGTGATGAGGGTGTAGCCCTTAGAGAAAGTAGTATTCAAGTTCCTATACTTATTTTGGGAAATACAGTTGAGGCGGAAATGGAAGCTATGATTAAAAACAGACTTACTCAGGCTGTTTTTGACTATGATATTGCAAAAAAGATTTCTGAAACTGCTCAAAGACTTAATATGACAGCACTTGTCCATATTAAAATTGATACAGGTATGCACAGAATAGGTTTTGCTCCAACTGAGGAAAATCTTGATGAAATAGATAAAATTTTTGAACTTCCTAATATTGAAGTAACAGGAATTTTTACTCACTTTGCAACAGCTGATGAAAAGACAAACTTATACTAGAGAACAGTTTGAAAGTTTAAGTTTATGACTGACGGAGTTGAGGCAAGAGGTCACAAAGGTCTTATAAGACATTGTGCCAATAGTGGGGCAATACTTGATATGCCGGAACTTCAAATGGATATGGTAAGAGCAGGTATTATTATTTATGGACTTTATCCAAGTACAGAAGTAAGTACAGATGTAAAACTTGTTCCAGCAATGAGTGTTAAAACTCAGGTTAGCTATGTAAGTATCTTGAGGCAGGGGAAAGTGTAGGCTATGGCAGAACTTATTTTACAGATAAGAGAACTAAAATTGCCACAATTCCTATTGGCTATGCTGACGGTTATTCAAGGCGTTTATCAAATAAGGGTAGAGTAATTATAAATGGCGAATACTGTAATATTGTAGGTAATGTATGTATGGACCAGTGTATGGTTGATGTAACAAATGTGCCGGATATTAAAGTTGGCGATGAAGTCGTAATTATGGGTAAATCTGGCGACAAAGAAGTTAGTTGCGAAGAAATAGCAAATACAGTAGGTACAATTAATTATGAAATTGTTTGTAATGTTGGAAAGAGAGTACCTAGAGCCTTTGTTAAAAATGGTCAGGTAGTCTATACTGTAAAAGCCATCTAAAATCATTGCTTTGTCGAAAAATGTAATATAAAAAATTAGTATAAGTGTATAAAAATTCCAATACCAGTCCACACTATATACAAAGAGATATAGTGTAGAGGAAAATATGAAAAACATATTGAACTCACACAGGAAAACTGAAAAAATTTATTCAGAGGTGTGATTATGGTTGTAAAAAGAGGGGATATTTTTTATGCAGATTTAAGTCCGGTTGTTGGGTCAGAACAAGGTGGGGTGCGTCCTGTGCTTATTGTGCAAAACGATGTAGGAAACAGGTATTCTCCTACAGTTATATGTGCTGCCATTACATCTAAAATGAATAAGGCAAAATTGCTACTCATATTGAAATAGATTGTAAAAACTACTGCCTTATAAAGGATTCTGTAATTTTGTTAGAACAGCTTAGGACTATAGACAAAAGTAGATTAAGAGAAAAGGTAGACCATCTGGAAGGGAAAATTATGAGTAAAATCAATAAAGCTCTTGAAATCAGTTTGGGTTTACATAATAATTAAAGGTGTGTGAAAGAGGCTTCACACACCTTTTTAAGTAGTAAATCGGAAATATTGTAAGACAAGCCACAAATTAACGCAGTTAAATTATTCTGAATTAATTCTGCAATTCTCTATCCTTTTGTTTAAATTCATTCAATACACTAGCAACGAGGACAACAGAAACTACAGATGATGTTATATCTGATATAGGCTGTGCAATTTCAAGGCCTAAAAGTCCCAAAATATGTGTAGTAATTAAAAGAACGGGTATTAATATTAAACCCTGTCGGCATACAGAAAGTATGGTGGCTTTTACTGGCTTTCTAATTACCTGTAATAGCATATTTGAAATTATTATAATAGAGTTAAGAGGAAAGGCTATACATTGACATCTTAAAGCCATTGTACCTATTTCCAAAACTTCCTTTTCGCCTTTACTAAAGAGCATAATAATTTCAGGAGCAAATATAATTCCTAAAATACTTACTACAAGTAAAAAGAAAAATGAAAATTTGACACAAAACTTATAGCTTTTTATTACTCTTTTATAAAGTCCTGCACCGTAACAGAAGCCACACACAGGCTGAAAACCTTGACCAAAGCCTATCATAGCTGAATTTGCAAACATAGCAACTCTGGAAACTATAGACATAGCAGCAACAGCTACATCGCCATATCTACCGGCAAGTATATTAAGACATATTGTTGCAACACTAGCGATACCCTGTCTTGAAAGACTAGGAAAACCACCGGCACAAACTTCTCCAAAGTAAAATAATTTTAAAGGATATTTGCTTATTCTTATATTTATACTATCACTTTTAAATGTGCCAATAATAAGTAAGCAAAACTTACAAATTGGCTTAATGCTGTAGCAAGAGCAGCTCCTTTAATACCCATATTAAAAATAAATATGAAAATTGGGTCAAGTACAATATTTAAAATACCACCACTACAAAGACCAATCATAGCATAAAAGGCATTACCTTGAAATCTGAGTTGGTTGTTCAAAACAAGTGATGATGTCATATATGGAGTTGCTAAAAGTATTATGCCTAAATAATCAATACTGTATGGCAAAATAGTAGGGGTTGAGCCTAATACTATAGCCAGTTGCTTTATAAAAATAAGTCCGGGAATCATTATAAGAAAACCAGAAAAAAGGAAGTGAAAAACCAAAACTAACCATTTTTTCTGCCTCTTGAGTGTTATGTATACCCAACTGTCTGGAAACATAGCTCCCTGAACCTTGACCAAAGAAAAAGCCAACAGCTTGTATAATAGCCATTAGGGAAAAAACAACACCAACAGCACCAGTTGCACTAGGATTTATTTTACTTACAAAAAATGTATCTGCCATATTGTAAAGTGATGTAATAAGCATACTACAAATCGTAGGTACAGCAAGTTTGCAAATAAGTTTTTCTACAGGTGCTTGTGTCATTTGTGTATATTTTTCATCTGCTGTCATTAAATCACCTTCTAGGATAATTATATAACTTATTAATCGTATATTTCAAGTGAAAAAAATCTCCGAATACTATGTATTCGGAGAAAAATTTAATTATTTGCCAAAATATCTATACATTCCAGAACCTTGTTGTAAATAGCTGGATGACTCTTTTTAAGGCTTAAAGGTTTAAAATCATTGTCTACAAAACAATGTTCACTAGAACCAGTAACTCTTAAAACACCAGTTTCACTATCTGTAATTTTGTATGAAAATTTCATTTTTACACCGTTGAACTTTTCAACATTTACATCAACAAGAACTCTGTCGCCATATTTTGCACCAGTTTATATTTACAATCTACAGCCAAAACAGGCATCATAATGCCCATATCTTCAAGGCTTTTATATTCCAAACCCATTTCAGCAAGGGCAAAAGTTCTAGCCTCCTCAAACCAATGTAAATAGTTTGCGTGATGAACAATACCCATTTTATCTGTTTCGTAATATTCAACTTTTCTTGTATATATACTACTCAACTATTACACCGCCTCCAACAACATATTCGCCGTCGTAGAAAACAGCCGCCTGACCAGGAGTAATTGCTCTCTGAGGTTCATCAAATATACATTCAACAAATTCGCCTTTTTTACGGATAATACAAGGACTTTTCTTTTGTGAATATCTGACTTTACCTTCAACACGCATTTCCCCAACAATGTCTTCGTAAGCCATATAGTTGAAGTTTCTAACTAAAACAGTTTTCTTAAATAAATCAGCATTACTACCTATAACAACTTCGTTAGTGTCTTTTTAATTTCGCATACATAGGCAGGAACGCCAAGAGCCAAACCAAGACCTTTTCGCTGACCGATAGTATAATGGCTTATGCCTAAGTGTTGGCCAAGTACATTACCGTTTTTGTCTACAAAATTGCCTTTAGGAATAACAGCATTAGTATTTTCTCTAATAAACTTGTCGTAATCTCCGTCAGGTACAAAGCAAATATCCTGACTGTCTGGCTTGTGAGCAACTCTAAGACCAATTTTCTCTGCAATTTCTCTGATTTGTGGCTTTTCATATGAACCAACAGGCATCAGAGTATGACTTAACTGGAACTGTGTCAAGTTGTAGAGAGCATAAGTCTGGTCCTTAGTTTCTGTATCAGCAGTTTTAATAGTATATCTACCTGTTGTCGGATGTTTTTCGACCTTTGCGTAATGTCCTGTAGCAATATACTCAGCACCAAGCTGAAGACTTTGTTTAAAAGTGATTCCCACTTTACATATCTGTTACAGGCTATGCAAGGGTTAGGTGTTTCGCCGTTAAGATAGTCATCAATGAAATAATCAATAACGCTTTCCTTAAATTCTTTTCTGAAATTCAAAACATAGTAAGGAATACCTAAAATATTGGCAACTGAACGGGCATCTTCTACTGCTGAAAGACCACAACAGCTTCCGTCAACTTCAACCTTATCTGGTTGCCAAATTTCCATGGTAACACCGATAACATCATAACCTTGTTCTTTTAAAAGGTAAGCGGCAACGGAGGAGTCAACTCCTCCAGACATACCGAGAACAACTTTTTTCATCTAATATCACTCCTCAGGTGGTAACTCGTGTTCGTTAATATCGTTAACTGGTTCTTCAAGACCTTCAATAACGATATTGTTTTTCTGAGCGTAATCCCATAAAGCAGCGTGGAGAGCTTCTTCAGCTAAACAAGAGCAGTGTACCTTTACAGGTGGAAGTCCGTCAAGAGCTTCCATAACAACCTTGTTTGTGATTTTAAGAGCGTCCTGAATAGACTTGCCCTTAATAAGTTCTGTAGCCATAGAGCTAGTTGCAACAGCAGCACCACAACCGAAAGTCTTGAACTTAGCATCCTTTACGATACCGTCTTCAATATCAAGATAAACCTTCATAATATCGCCACATTTTGCGTTACCTACAGTACCTACGCCACTTGCGTTTTCGATTTCGCCCATATTTCTAGGATTCATAAAATGGTCCATAACTTTTTCACTGTAATTCATATTATATCCTCCATGTAATTAAAAATCTAGTGTTTTTTATTATTTGTTTTCTACTCCTTCAAAAAGAGGTGACATCTGTCTTAATCTATTGATAATAGGAGGGAAAGCTTCTATAACATAATCAACCTGTTCTTCTGTTGTAAAGTGACCCATTGTTAAACGGATTGAACCATGAGCTTTTCGTGAGGTAAGCCAATAGCAAGGAGAACATGAGATGGGTCAAGTGAACCACTTGTACAAGCACTACCACTACTAGCACAGATTCCTTTCATATCAAGGAGAAGAAGAATAGATTCGCCCTCGATATATTCAAAAGAAATATTTACATTACCAGGAAGTCTGTCTTCTGGGTGACCGTTAAGTCTAGCATAAGGAATGTTATCAAGTATGCCATGAATAAGCTTTTCTCTTAACTTTTTAAGTCTTGCCATTTCTTCATCAAGCTCATTTACAGCAAGTTCAAGAGCAAGACCCATACCTACGATACCAGGAACATTTTCTGTACCAGCTCGTCTGTTTCTTTCCTGAGCACCACCATGAATGAAAGGTCCAATCTTAACGCCTTTCTTAATGTATAAAGCACCGATACCCTTAGGACCGTAGAACTTGTGACCACTCATTGAAAGAAGGTCAATGTTCATAGCCTTTACATCAATAGGCACATGACCAACAGCCTGAACAGCATCTGTGTGGAAAATAATACCATGTTCGTGAGCAATTTTACCGATTTCAGCAATAGGTTCAATAGTACCAATTTCGTTGTTAGCGAACATTACTGAAATAAGAATTGTGTCAGGACGGATAGCGTTCTTAACATCTTCAAGAGAAACCTTACCATATTCATCAACAGGAAGGTAAGTTACTTCATAACCCTGAGTTTCAAGGAACTGGCAAGTATGAAGAATAGCATGGTGTTCAATAGCAGTTGTAATAATGTGCTTACCTTTGTTCTGATAGCTTAAAGCAATACCCTTTAAAGCCCAGTTATCTGATTCAGAACCACCAGCTGTGAAGTAAATTTCGTTTGTATCTGCATTAATTGCCTTAGCAACCTGTTCTCTACCTTTATCGACAGCAGCTTTATTTTTTTGAGCAATTTTGTAAATACTAGAAGGATTTCCGTAATTTACGCAGAAATAATCTTTCATAGCTTCAAACTTCTGCTCTAGTTTGAGTAGTAGCTGCATTGTCAAAATAATATTCCATATTTTACACTTCTTTCTATTTTATTTTATATAATTATTTTTTTATAAATTTATCTGTGAAATGATAATACTATATTTTTCCTATTATGTCAATAGGAAATAGATACTGTCATCGAAGAGTTAATATATCTTCAAAAAACCGTTTCCATATA
>ENA-OQHP01000642-OQHP01000642.1-human-gut-metagenome-genome-assembly--contig:-NODE-642-length-11144-cov-1.365980_pt1 | contig 11144 bp, 17 predicted proteins | sample MGYA00242563_ERZ504717 | MGnify/ENA primary metagenome ERZ504717 (study PRJEB26092, sample SAMD00036212) | human gut metagenome | host: Homo sapiens | study: EMG produced TPA metagenomics assembly of...
CAGAAATACAGCCGTTGTAGGCTTATCCGTTGCCTGGGCATCGGCGTAATCCAGGTAGCAGACTGCTTCGCACAGTTCCCGGAATGGGCGAAACCATTTTCGGAACCTCTCCCGTAGTAATCGCTACCCTTACTGCAGTGACACTGAATCTGTTGCTGCCAAAGGATCTGGATTAAACCGCATCTGCAGTGTATCCATGCACCCGGTCTGACCAGAGCTTAAGCCCCCAGCCCATAAGGGCCGTAAGGATCTGGGCTCCGGTCTGGCTCCACCAGACGCCCTTTAATCCCATCCAGCCGGGAGCACAGGAAGCAGAAGGGCTAAAAATATGGGTTCTCCATAAACGATCATATAGGAAAATCGGGTCTGTTCTGTGGCGTAAAAGCGGCAGTTGTAACTCGCAGAAAGGCCAGAAACGGCACCGCCGCCAGAAATATATACAGATCCGTTCCAACTGCCAGAGATACGATTTCGGATGCTCCAAACAGAACTCCGATCCCGTTTCTGCACCAATACAAAAGCACTGCCAGCGCCACTCCCATGACGGCGGCGGCTGCATACGCCATGGTCCGCGTAATGCGGACCTCTTTTTTTATTATCCTCGCCGTAAAAGCGGCTCATCAGAGGCTGACTCCCATCCCCACCCCTGAAGGATCAGATACATAATTGTGATCACATAGGCAATACAGGCATAGCAGGCCACACCTTCAGAACCTCCGTACTGAAGGGACGCCCGGTTCATAAGGAGCAGCGAAATCATCGGGCACATGGTAATTCCAAAGGGAGCCAGCCCGATCCGCCAAATGCTGAAAAAACGGAAAGCGCCTGGCGCGGGATCCCCACCGGGATTTTCTGCCCTCTCATACACAAAAGGCCGCCTGCATGGTGACGGCCTGTCCTGCCACAGAGGCCCAGGCCGCTCCCGCCATTCCAAGCCGTAAAACCCAGACAAAGAGATAATCTAAAAAAAATATTAGTCACAAAACCGCCGATCATACAGTACATGGCCTGTACCGATTTTCCCTGATTGCGGATCAGCGGTACAACGCCGGTTCCAAAGACCTGAAAACAGAACCCAGAACAATAACGGACAGATATTCCCGTCCGGGCTTCATCAGCTCTCCATCTGCTCCCATAAGGGACAGCAGAGGGTCTGTTAAGGGAAATAAAATGACTGTAAGCAGAATGCCTGTAAGGGCAAGATAAAAAAAGACGCCCTTCATAAAATTCTCCGCCTCGCTGTCCCTCTTTTCTGCCAGACGAACGGAATACATAACTGCTCCTCCCATACCGGTCCCTGTACCCGCTGCCTGGATCAGGGCAGTGACCGGATATGCAATATTGATGGCCGAAGTCCCGTATCTCCAATGCTGCGTCCTACGAAAAATCCGTCTACGATCGCATAGATCCCGGAGAGCGCAAAGGCAAATACGGCCGGAAACACACAGGCTGCAAAGGGTTTAAAACGCCCCATTCTCCAAATACCTCCTATCGTAAAATAAGACTGCCTTAAATGCCCCAAAAGCATCTTAAAGCAGCCCTATCCTGTCTCTGCATATGCAGACCTGTCTTACTTATCAGCAAGAAATTTCATTCATCTGGGATACCAGGGGTATCGCAGTCAATCCCATGTACCATGCAGGCCTCTTCCAGAGACTCAGCCTGAGAAGCCGGGCAGCCTAAAGCAGTGCATACCAGCGCCCATCAGCATCTGAGGGATCAGCTCATGCATCTGGATCAGCTCGCCGATGAGCATTGTCTTTTCAATCTTCATCTGTATTCTCCTCCTTATTATCTGTAATACTTTCATATTAAAAGTATTCTGCGCATTTTTATTCGCTTTTATCAGCATAATACATTTTTGTTTTTTTGGCAAGCCTGTATTTTCCTGTATCATTTTTCAATTTTTCTGGTATAGTATTGTTTGTCTAAAGTTATGTATTTTTTGGGATACAGTATACAATTTTATTGATTTGTTGCATTTGCAACAGATTTTTTCATGAAATTATAGTAGACTAACTTATTCAAAGAGATACCCCAAAAAGTATCCCCAAATCACATTTTACAGGAGGAAACGTCCATGAGAACAGAATGGAACACATTTACACCAGGTGTATGGCAGCATGAAATCAATGTCCGCGACTTCATCCAGAAAAACTACACCCCCTACGACGGCGATGACGCCTTCCTTGAAGGGCCTACAAAAAATACAGAGGCTCTCTGGAATCAGGTAATGGAGCTCTCTGCCAAAGAGCGTGAGGCCGGCGGCGTACTGGATATGGATACCAAGATCATTTCCACCATTACGTCTCATGGCCCCGGATACCTGGATAAAGATAAAGAAACCATTGTGGGCTTCCAGACAGACAAACCCTTTAAGCGGGCGCTGCAGCCTTACGGCGGTATCCGCATGGCAGTAAAGGCCTGCCAGGACAACGGCTATGAGGTAGACCCTGAAATCGTAGAGTTTTTCACAAAGCACAGAAAAACCCACAATGCGGGCGTATTTGACGCCTACACCCCGGAGATGAGAGCCTGCCGTTCCGCGCCAATCATCACCGGTCTTCCGGATGCCGTACGGACGTGGACGCATTATCGGCGATTACCGCCGTGTAGCGCTTTACGGTGTAGATGCTCTGATCGAAGAGAAGAAAGAGGAAAAGGATTCTACCAGAACCATTATGTACTCTGATGTAATCCGTGAGCGGGAGGAGCTTTCCGAGCAGATCCGTGCACTTGAGGAATTAAAGGAGCTGGGACGCATCTACGGCTTTGATATTTCAAAGCCTGCAAAGGATGTAAAGGAAGCCATCCAGTGGCTGTACTTCGGCTATCTGGCAGCCGTAAAGGAGCAGAACGGCGCAGCTATGTCCCTGGGACGCACCTCAACCTTCTTAGATATCTATGCCGAGCGCGACTTAAAGGCAGGAACGTACACCGAGCAGGAAATCCAGGAGTTTGTAGACCACTTTATCATGAAGCTGCGTCTGGTGAAATTCGCCCGTACTCCTGAGTACAATGAACTGTTCTCCGGCGATCCTACCTGGGTAACTGAGTCCATCGGCGGCATCGGCCTGGACGGACGTCCTCTGGTAACAAAGATGTCCTTCCGCTACCTGCACACCTTAAAGAACCTGGGTACTGCGCCTGAGCCAAATCTGACCGTACTGTGGTCCACAAGGCTGCCTGAGGCATTTAAGCGCTTCTGCGCAAAAACCTCCATTGAGTCTTCTTCTATTCAGTACGAAAATGATGACCTCATGCGCGTAACCCACGGCGACGACTATGCAATCGCCTGCTGTGTTTCCAGTATGCGCGTGGGCAAGGAAATGCAGTTCTTCGGCGCAAGAGCCAACCTGGCAAAGTGTCTGCTCTATGCCATCAACGGCGGCGTAGACGAGATCTCCGGCAAGCAGATCGGACCTAAGTACCGCCCCGTTACCAGCGAATACCTGGATTATGATGAGGTAATGGACAAGTATAAGGATATGATGAAATGGCTGGCAGGCGTTTATGTAAATGCCTTAAACATCATCCACTACAACCATGACCGCTACTGCTATGAACGCCTGCAGATGGCTCTTCATGACAAGAAGGTAACACGCTGGTTTGCAACCGGTATTGCCGGCCTGTCCGTTGTGGCTGACTCCTTATCTGCCATCAAGTATGCAAAGGTAAAGACCGTCCGCAACGAAAAGGGCATTGTAACCGATTACATTGTAGAGGGAGATTTCCCGAAATATGGAAATAATGATGACCGGGTGGATCAGATTGCTTCTGACCTTGTACACACCTTTATGAGCTATATCAAGGGAAATCACACCTACAGAGGCGGTATCCCTACCACTTCCATTTTAACCATTACCTCCAATGTAGTTTATGGAAAGAATACCGGCTCTACTCCTGACGGAAGAAAGGCCGGACAGCCCTTTGCACCAGGCGCCAACCTATGCACCACAGAGACAGCCACGGCGCAGTTGCTTCCCTGGCATCTGTAGCGAAGCTCCATTCCGTGATGCGCAGGACGGTATTTCCAACACATTCTCCATTATTCCGGGAGCACTTGGAAAGGACGATCAGGTCTTCATGGGCGACTGGAAGTAGAATTAAACGGCTGCGCGGCTGTGAAGTGGGCGGAAACCTTTTTGAGGGTCTGGACACGGAAGCAGACAGCGAGGAAGCTTAAGCAGCATTTAACCAACTTATTTTTAAGAAAGCGAGGACAATCACTATGGTAAAAGCAAGCGAGGCACAGATCGACAACCTGGTATCCTGTTAGACGGATATGCCGCTGAGGGAGGACATCACTTAAATGTAAATGTATTTTCCAAAGAGACTCTTCTGGACGCTCAGGCTCATCCTGAAAAATATCCTCAGCTCACTGTGCGCGTTTCCGGCTATGCCGTAAACTTCAACAAGCTCACAAAGGCACAGCAGGACGAGGTTATTTCCAGAACCTTCCATGACGCTATTTAATCATATGATGACCGAACAGGCAGATGCATTCCGGCATCTGCCTGCGGCTTTTAAGAAACGGAGGTTTTCATTATGTCAGGACGGGTACATTCCATTGAAAGCTGCGGTACGGTAGACGGGCCGGGAATCCGCATGGTAGTATTTTAAGCGGATGTCCCATGCGCTGCCTTTACTGCCATAATCCGATACCTGGGATCCAAAGGGCGGCACTCTCACCTCAGTGGAGGAGCTTTTAGCCCAGTATGATAAAATGAAGCATTTCTATACCAAAGGCGGAATCACAGTCAGCGGCGGGGAACCCCTGATGCAGATCCGCTTTGTGACGGAGCTTTTTACAGAGGCAAAAAAAAGGGGCATCCACACCTGTCTGGACACCTCCGGCATCACCTTCCATCCGGAAAATCCGGCTGTCCTGGAGCAGTTTGACCGCCTGATGGCTGTAACCGATCTGGTGCTTTTAGATATCAAGCACATTGACCCGACGGAGCATGAAAAGCTCTGCAGCCAGCCCCAGCAGCCGGTGATGGCCTTTGAATCTTATCTTGAGGAAAAGAAAATCCCTGTATGGATCCGCCATGTAGTGGTTCCGGGAATCACTGACCAGGAGGAATATCTTCTAAGGCTTGGCCAATATCTGGGAATGCGTTCCAATATTAAGGCTCTGGACGTACTGCCCTATCACGATATGGGAAAGGTGAAATACAAAAATCTGGGAATCCCCTATCCCCTTGAACATACTGCTCCTCTTTCAAAGAAGCAGCCTGCAAAAGCCGCCAGATCATCCTGAAAGGAATGGAGGGAAAGCCGGGGACTATAGGGGATTGCTTTCAAATTTGTACAATCCCCTGCCTTCCGGCAGCATTTTCCTCTTGAATAATTAAGAGTTTTAGTATAGAATATAAGAACAATGTATACATTAAATAAAGGAGGTACTTTCATTATGGCACACGTAATTACTGACGCTTGCGTAAGCTGCGGAACCTGTGCTGGCGAATGTCCAGTAAATGCAATCTCTGAGGGAGACGGCAAGTACGTTATCGACGCTGACGCTTGCATCGACTGCGGAACTTGTGCAGCTGCTTGCCCAACAGCGCTATCGAGGCTTAATTCAGCTACATAAAAGACCACTGCATATGCCAAAAGGCAGACGCGCAGTGGTCTTTTTTGTTAAGGAGGATTCTTATGAACACCTGTAAACCCATCATCGGTATCACACCTTCACACAATACAGAAAATGACGACCACCAGCCTCCGCCCCACCTACCCCAGAGCAATCCGGGCAGCCGGCGGCCTGACGATTCTTCTTCCTCTGGAGGGCACCGACGAGGACTGGCGCCAGCTGGCCGCCATGTGTGACGGCTTTCTCTTTTCTGGCGGCCGGATCTTCATCCCTTTTTATTTGGGGATGAAACACATTCTGCCTGCGGGAATGTATCTCCTGTCAGAGATTCCATGGAAATCCGCCTCCTTAAAGCTGCCATGGAGCTGAAAAAGCCCATTTTAGGTATCTGCCGGGGCATACAGCTTTTAAATGTGGCTCTTGGCGGAACCATTTACCAGGATATCCCAAGCCAGATGGAGCGGACCTTTCCTCTGGCCCACAAGCAGCCCTTTTACTATACCGTGCCATCTCATCATGTGGATATAAAAAAAGGGAAGCCTTTTGTCAAAGGCTTCCGGCGGCCTGGAGCGTATTTCTGTCAACAGCCAGCATCATCAGGCCATTAAGGATGCTGCTCCGGGCCTTATACCTGTAGGCTGGGCTCCGGATGGAGTCATCGAGGCTGTAGAAAAGCCGGATTACCCCTTTTTCTTGGGGTACAGTGGCATCCGGAATATCTCTGGCAGAATGACCCGGCGGCCATGGGGCTGTTCCGGCTTTTTGTAGAGGCCTGCAAAGCTTCATAGATCATTCTGCGTCTATGATCTCTCCTGCCATCTGGTAAAATTCCTCCGGCGTCATTTCCACATCAAAGCCCAGAAGAGTATAAAACTGTCCGTTGTCCTCCCAGGTAAGCGTCTGGGCTGTCTGGTCGATCACCCGGTCTGTACCGTATGAAATAACCAGCTCCCCGGCTGCCTCCTGGACCTTCTCTTCTGCGCTTGGCTCATAATCCGAGGGAACCATACGGTAATGATCCTGGCTGTACTTTAAGGTAATCCCCTCATGCACGGCGGTCTGGTCGGGAGCATCGGATTCATCAAATAAATTGCCGTGTTCGATATTCAGGCTCAGATCCGCCATGTTTTCCTTTGAATACATCAGAGACAGATCCTGCTGCTCCTTTACCACATTTCCCTGCTCATCCTCTCCCCTGCTGTAAACAGGAGTACCATATGCAAAGCGGTATCCGTTTGAAAATGCCTCTGGCGCCTTTGTTTTAAGCCCCAGCTGCTCTTCCTTTTCTGCCAGCTGGCTGTATTCCGTGAAATCCTCCGCATGGCTGGAGGAGGATATGGCCGTTTTTACCTGCCCTGCCGCCACTGCGGTCATTGCTCCAACCAAACATACTGCTGCTGCCACAACGACTGTTTTCCTTATATTCCATGTTTTTCTCATTGAACCTTCCTCCTCTCTTCTCTGATAAACGCCTCTGCACATCCGTTCTGTCTGCTCTGGCCCGATCGCCAGCGTCTCTGCCTGTTCCTTCAATGCATTCCGGAGAAACGAATCCATTTTTCATCTTCTCTGCCTGTCAGCTGCTTCATAAAAGTGCCTCCCTTCCCATGGCGCGCTCCTTTGTAAGCGCTGTCTTCAGATTCTTTCTGGCTGTAAACAGCCGGGATTTTACAGTTCCTTCCAAACAGCCCGCCACTGCTGCAATCTCCCGTGTGGACATTCCATTATAATAATACAACACTAAAACAGTACGCTGTTTGACCGGAAGAGCTGCTATAGCTGCAAACAGTTCCTGCCTTCCGGAAGCATTTACTACATCATCCAGCACAGATCCATTTCCGGAGGTATCCTCAGAAAGCACCTCCTCTACAGGCTGTTCTCTCCTATTCCTTCTTCCCACCCGCCATGCTTCTCTGGTCATGGTTCGATAAAGCCATTTCCCTATATGCTCCGGATCCCGGATCCGCATCCGGTTGATCCAGCAGGCAGTAAATGTCTCCTGAACAATGTCCTCACTGTCCGCCCTGTTTCCTGCGATCAGATACGCTGCCCGCAGAAGGCCCGGATAAAAATGTCTCATCAACTCGTCAAATGCCTCCCGGTCTCCCGCCGCAACCTGCATGCCAGGCTTTGGCCCACTGCTCATCCATGGCCGTTCCTCCTTGTTTCTTGTTGAATCATTTTGTTGTCTTTTTGGGTGCACCTGTTATATAGAGGGGAATGAGGTGGTATAGGTTCATTTTTTTATTAAATGATTCCTCAGACGAAATTCTCTCCATACATTCTCAAAGAATAGGTCTGTCTTTGGAATCTCTCTTACAGGTCTCCACCAGGCATTACATTCCCTGTGATCCATGCACACCTCCTGTATCATTCCGGAATGTTCTCCCTGATCCAACCTGCATCGAAACAGCTCAGGAAGCTGCTCTAAGGGCTTTCTGCCTCCTGATCTGTATACAGGCAGATCCTCTGCTCTTTCCTCCATGCTCCATATAATCCAGCATAGCATACGTATAAGCCCTTTGCGCCAGCAAAGCTCCCTGTAATGGAACAGAAGGCTACGCTGGCTCTTTAAGATAATTTTTAGTCCCTTCGGAAACTGTTTAAGCTCCTCTTCAATTTCCTTATACCGCTTCAGAAGACTGTCCCGGCTACGGATCATGCCTCCGGAAGCACTCATCTCCTTTTGTGCGTGAATCCATGCCTCCTCCAGAGATTCTTCTCCACTGCTATGCTCCATTGTCTCCAAAAACATTTCTGCTTCCCTTAACAACTCCTTTTCTGTTTCAGTCTCTCTCTCCCATTTGTCAGATTTTTCGTATGTTTGCCGGCATCTTTGCAGGATTCTCTGTGAAGCTCTCAAAGCACCTGTCTGGCCTGCATTTAAAGCGCTTCCTCCTGGTCTTTTTATACCATGAGTTCCACTGGCCTCTCCTACCGCAAAAAGATTCCTCACGTCGGTTTCCCACCAACAGTCTACTGACAAGCCGCCATTATTATGCTGGGCACAAACTGCAATCTCCAAAGGCTGCTCTTTTAGATCAATTCCATGCTCTTTATAAAATTCTGCTGCCTGAGGATTCATGATTTTCAACCGTTCAAATGGGGTTCCTTTGTCCGCCCCTGCCTGCTTCAGATAATCATACGCTTCCTTTGAAAGCTTCTGGAAGCAGATTTCTTCATTCCCTGTATTTCTTCTGAAATCCAGATATACCCGCCTTCCAAAAAGAACCGTTTCCTGATATACCAGAAGATCAATAACAGAAGATCCATTCCAAATCCTGTCCGTATCAAAAGGCCACTGATATCCCTTTAAAAATATAGCTGACATCATGTCTTCTCGTGTGGAAAAAATGGAAGCAGAAATTCCCTTTCATCAGTACCATCTTCTGCAGCAGACATAACTACAGGGAGTACCTGCATATAAGTGCCGCTTACATTCCAACGGGGATATCTGGATGCAATCCCATACTGCCATTCTGTCAGATTTTTCCCCTTTACTCCTGCTTCCAGAGCCAGTCCATTTGCACCTGACTGTGATTCCGGATATACACTGTCAAAATACAGCCTTCCCGGTCCCCCCGTAGCCAAAATACCGTTTTCACACCAAATCAGACGGTATTCATCTGTCTCCGTATCCAGCATAAAAGCCATATATTTTCATTTTTACTAAAGGCGTATGATCTGCAAATGATCATATATGACAATTCCCAGCCTGTCCGCCTTTTCCTCAAGCCGTTCTGTCATCAGCCGTGAGGTATAGGGGCCTGCGCTGGTTCCTCTCCTTCCGAAATCATGGTCTGTTTTATACCCCGCACTCTCACCGAAAAGACTCTCCGGAAATGGCACCCCCATCTCTACCAGAGAATAAAACCTCTGGCAGATAAAGCAGCCTCACAGAGAGCTGTATCCCCATCCACACATCCGCCTTCAAAAAGATCCTGAGCCATGTTTGCCACTGAATCCATCTGATCCCCTGCAAGAGAAATTTTATAGTACGTCTGTTTATCGGAGCCTGTATTCCGGGAAGTACCTGCTTTCCGATTCTCTGTAATCAATACCACATCCCGTTCTCCTCCCTCAAAAGCCGGATTGCTGTCTGAAACCCTGCTGCTCCCGAACCTGCTACTACGTGACGGACTCTCTCTGTTTGAATCTCCATCCGCTTCTCTCCTTTCCTCAAAAAAAGCCCCTGCCGCACTGATTGAATGCAGCAGAGGATCTTTTACCTTCTCTGTTAATCCCAGTAATTGTAGCCCCTCTGTGAGCGGAGGTACAATTTTTCTTATAGTTTTTCAGCCAGCCGCCTGCTGCCTTTTCTATGGGCTTCCAGCCCTTTTTTCTCTCTTCTAATTCTTCCTCACTGATATCTGCAGTAAGTGTTCTGGATGGAATATCAATGTGAATCCGGTCGCCGTTCCTGATAAAAGCAATGTTTCCTCCTTCATAGGCCTCCGGACTCACATGTCCAATTGCCAGACCTCCTGTTGCTCCGGAAAATCTTCCATCTGATACCAGAGCCACCTTTTCTCCAAGCCCTTTTCCCAGAATAGCAGCCATAAATGTTTCCATATGAGGCATTCCAGGGCTTCCTTTTGGCCCTTCATAGCGGATAATTACCACCTCTCCGGCCTTTATCTCATCTTTAAGAGCTGCCTGCCATGCTTCATCCTGAGAGTCATAACATCTGGCTGTCCCTTCAAAGGAAACTGCGCTGTCTGCCACTGCACTGAATTTGACAATCGCACTGTCTGTACCAATATTTCCATGAAGTACTGCCAGGCCGCCCTGATGCTGATCGGATCATCTACCCTATGGATAACCTCTGTATCATGGTTATCTGAAAGCTCTGCCTTCTGTGCAATCGTCCCAAACATTCCATCTGAACTTCCATCAAACTTTTCTGTCTTTAAAAGCTCCTTAACTACAGCTCCCAGCCCGCCTGCACGGTCAAATTCCTCCATTGTATAAGTAGGATGATTGGGGTAAATGGTACTGATTAAAGGTATTTCCCGGCTGATCTGGTCAAAGGTTTCCGGCGTTATCTCAATTCCTGCCTGACGGGCCAGAGCCGGAATATGGAGAAGGCTGTTTGTAGAGCCTCCGGTTGCCATCATATATCTGACCGTATTTTTAAAGCTCTCCTCTGTAATAAAGTCAGAGGGGATTTTTCTGCCTTTACCGCATCCATGAGCTGCTTTGCAGCCTCTCTTGCCATGTGACGCCATTCTTCGCTCTGGCTTCTCACGCTGGCATTTCCATGGGGCGAAAATCCCAAAATCTCTGCCATAGCACACATGGTATTGGCTGTTCCCATAAAGGGGCAGGCGCCCGGAGTAGGACAGGCATGACGCACTACATTTTTATACTCCTCTTTTGTAATCTTTCCTTCTACATAGCTGCATATGCCTGTTTGGTATGTGTTAAAGTAAGCATATGCTCCTTGTATCTTCCGGCAGCCATATATCCGCCGGTAAACATAACCGTAGGAATATTCACCCTGAGGCTCCCATCAGCATACCTGGCACTACCTTGTCACAGGTGGCCA